>Ga0207421_10003453_pt1 | contig 18810 bp, 10 predicted proteins | sample SodLakKL_010_SED_4_FD_187542 | JGI IMG/M metagenome (GOLD analysis project Ga0207421, IMG submission 187542) | Alkaline sediment microbial communities from Lake Tanatar, Kulunda Steppe, Russia - 8KL_010_SED (SPAdes) (version 2) | ecosystem: Environmental > Aquatic > Non-marine Saline and... | reverse complement strand
CTGAACTCACCCTCCACAAGATTGCCGCTGCCGTGTTGCTTCGCCGAGATACGTGGATACACCAACGGGACCTGCAGCCGGAGTGCCACCGCCGTCGCGAGTGGTAACGCCGCCACCGGTATCGCAGCGAGGCGATCGAACTCGAGGCCCTCGAGCAGCGATACATAGGCATCGGCCACCAGCGCCAGCAGCGCCGGACTCGAGACTACGCGGCGCAGATCAACGTAGAACGGCGACATGCTTCCGTCTTTTAGCGTAAAGCGTCCGGTCCGGAAACAGCGGTGCTCGATCAAGCCGTCGAGCAGACCGGCCCGCACCGGATTCTGCCTGCGAGCCTCATCCGCGCCGCCCTCATCGCCTGCGCCGCGCAACGTAGCAGATCGCGAACCCGCCACCGCTCGCGCGGCGTTAATCTCATCTCGAAGCGCCCGAGCGGCGGCGCCCGGATCAGGGCTCTCGGCAACCGATCGGCTCACGGCTACCAGCACACCCAGCCGGTCGGAGCGCAGCCCGGCCGCAACCGCGTCGGTGGCGCTGCCGCCCTGAGCGCCGATGCCGGGCGCCAGCAGCCAAACATCCGGATGGGCACGCCGGATCGCCCCGAGCGCCTCCGACTCATTCCCGGCTACCACCATCCCGACGCGGCTCGACCACCGCGATGCGCGATCGGCGAGTTCTTCGAACAACCGCCGCCGCCGGCGCGGATGCGTATCGGCGAGCCATAAGGCCTGTATCTCATCGGCACCGAGATTCGAGGTACGCACGAGCACGAAGACCGCAGCTTCCGGACGCGCCAAAAACGGCTCGATCGCCTCCCGGCCGAGATACCCGCTGACCGTCACCGCGCCGGCGCCGGTGCGCGCCACCGCATCGGCATACGCGGTCGCGGTCGCGCCGATATCACCGCGCTTTGCATCGAGGATGATGGGAATTTCGGACGGGATCGCGGCGCAGGTTTGCTCGAGCACCTCGATGCCGGCGGGTCCGAACCGCTCGTAAAACGCTACATTCGGCTTAAAGCAGGCCGTGTACCGAGCCGTCGCCTCGATCAATCGCTTGTTCAACTCCAGCATTTCGGCGCAAGCCTGCTGTTCCTGCGTCTGCATCGGCCGCGGATCGAGGCCTACACAAAGAAGACTGTCGCTCGCACGACAGCGTCGCTCGAGCCGATCGAAAAAACTCTGCACGTCTTGGCCTCCAGGATTCCGCCTCCGATATCGCCCGGATGGAACCGAGCGCCGATCCTCGGTAGCCAACTTAGATTATTCGGTGCATAATGACAAGCAATGCGATTACATCCAACCGAAACCACGGCAGTAGTTGTCGACGTTCAGGAGCGCTTGTTTCCCCACATCGAGGGCCACGAGACCCTCGCGAACCGGCTCGAGGTTCTGATTCGCGGCCTCCGGGTCTTGGAGGTGCCGATCACGGTAACCGAGCAGTACCGCAAGGGGCTCGGGCCCACCGTGGAGGTGGTGGAGCGCGCGCTGTCGGACGGCGGCGCTGAGGCGTCGGCGCTCGAGAAAATGTCGTTCAGCTGCTGCGACGATGAAACAATCGCCGAACGCATCGGCACCGCCAACCCGCACACCGTGATACTCGCCGGGATCGAGACGCATATCTGCCTCCTGCAAACCTCGATGGATCTCCTCGACCGCGGGACCATCCCGGTGATTCCGGCCGACGCAACCGGCTCGCGCCGCGCCGTTGAGCGCGAGATCGCGCTCAAGCGCATTCGGCAGTTCGGCGGCGTTATAACCACTGTGGAGTCGCTACTGTTCGAGTTGTGCAGGTACGCCGGCACCGAGCGCTTTCGGGCGGTCTCGGCGTTAGTGAAGTAACCCAACGCCACGCAGACCGTGCGGCCGCGCAGAATGTGGACCGCGTAGACGATGAGGCTGGTGAGGCCATGAGCAAACGAGTCGGTTTCGTGTCGTTTCGCTTCGCGGGCACCGACGGTGTCTCGCTCGAGGCGCTCAAATGGGCGGATGTCCTTGAAGCGAACGGGTTTCCGTGCTATTTCCTCGGCGGCGAGTTAGACACGCCGCCGGAGCGCTCAATGCCGGTGGAGGAGTTCCATTTCCAGCACCCCACCGTCCGCCGACTGTACAACGCCTGTTTCAGCGATGCGGGACGCTCCCGGGAGATAACCAACGAGCTGCACGCGCAGCGAGACCACATTAAGGACGCGCTCGAGGAGTTCGTCCGGCGCTTCGAGATAGACCTGCTCATTCCGCAGAACGCAGTCACGATACCGCTCAACCTGCCTCTCGGGATGGCCTTAACCGAGTTCATCGCCGAAACCGGCATCAACACCATCGCGCACCACCACGACTTCTTCTGGGAGCGCAAACGCTTTCTGCGAAACTCGGTTTGGGACATCCTCAACGGATGCTATCCGCCGCACCTACCGTCGGTCACGCATGTGGTGATCAACTCATCGGCGCAGAATCAGCTCGCGCTCCGCACCGGGATCGCGGCCACCCTGATCCCAAACGTAATGGGGTTTGAGAACCCGCCCGAGCCGCCCGATGAGTACGCCTCCGATATCAGGGCCGCGCTCGGAATCGAGGACGACGAGCTGTTGATCCTGCAACCGACGCGCGTGGTGCAGCGGAAAGGGATAGAGCACGCAATCGAGCTGGTCGCGCGGCTCGGTCGCAAAGCCACGCTCGTGATCTCCCACGCCTCGGGCGACGAAGGCTACGAGTACCAACAGCGTGTACGCGAGTACGCCGGGCTGCTCGGTATTAGCGCCGTGTTTGTCGACGACATCATAGCCGATACGCGCGGCACCACTGCCGACGGGCGCAAGGTGTACTCGTTGCAGGACGTCTACCCGTTCGCGGATCTCGTGACCTATCCGTCGTTGTTCGAGGGTTTCGGTAACGCGTTTCTCGAGACGATTTACTTCCGCAAGCCGATCCTGGTCAACAACTACTCGATCTATTCGTACGACATCAAGCCGAAAGGCTTTCGAGTAATCGAGATGGACAACTTCATCTCGGACGACACCGTCGCCGCCGCGCGTCGCGTACTAGACGACGAGGAGTATCGGCACCGCATGGTGGAGTATAACTACGCGCTCGGTTGTCGGTACTTCTCGTACCACATCCTCGAGAACAAGCTGTTGTACCTCGTGAAGGCGGTCTACGGACGCGAGGAAGACAGTGCCGGCTGTCCCGACCCCGAGGCTCCTTAGGCTCACCGCTCGGCCGAGACCGCGTACCACAACCACAACACCTCGTATGGTGCGAGCTCGATAGAAACGCGGTTACCGTGCTCGCGCGTAGGGTACAAGATGTCGTCCGAGATGAGATCACGAAAGGTGCGATCCTCACCAAGCTCGATCTCCGCTTCAGCGAACTCGGCCGCCGCCGGGTCGGGGCTCACGTTGTGCAGGCATAACACCGCCTCGTGCCCGTCGGTACGCAGCACCGCGAACACCTCCCCGTCTGTAGCGAATACACGCTGCTCGGTGTTGGGCCCGAGCGCGGAGTGCCTGGCTCGCGCGCGCAGCAACTCCTTGTATCCTTCGAACACCATCGCTCGCAGGGAGTCGTGGTCGGCGAGCTCTGCGACGAGCTCGTCATAGTTTGGTTTGGCTCGATTGACGGTACGGTTATGGCCGGTCCGCTTCACCCCTTCGCTCCAGTTTTCCGACCCAATCAGGCTATGCAGGTAGATGCCCGGTACCCCCGCGAGCGCGAGCATGATCGCTTGCGAACACAGAAACACGCGCGCCCGTTGCTCGGCCGGGAGGTTGGGGTCGGCAACCGCGCTGAGATAACTAACGTTTAGCTCGTACGGGACATCGCCGGCCGGCGTCGTCTTGTACGATACGAGCCCGCCGCGCTCGCGCACCCCGTCGATTAGGCGCCCGATGCGGTCTTCCGGTAGCACTCCGCGCGCCGGGAGCACCCCGACCCCGTCGTGCGACGCGAGAAAGTTAAAAAACGCGGTGCCGGTACTGCGCTGTGGCAGCGTGGCGGCCCAGTCGCTCAGATACCGCGCGTCGGCGTTCAGAAACGCGTCGAGCGTCAGCGGCGGGAGCGAGAAGTTATAGACCATATGCGCTTCGTCGGTTCCGTCTCCGAAGTAGCTGATGTTCTCTTCGTGGGGAACGTTGGTCTCGGTGATAAGCAAGGCCCAAGGCGCAACTTCCTCAAGCACCGCCCGCATCAGCCGCACAACCGCGTGCGTCTTGGGATGGTGGATGCAGGATGTGCCGAGCTCCTTCCAGAGGTAGGCTACCGCGTCGAGCCGCACAATCTGAGCGCCGCGCTGCAGGTACAGCAAAAGAATATCCAGCATCTCGAGCAAAACGCGCGGATTCGCGTAGTTGAGGTCGACCTGGTCGCGGCTGAAGGTGGTCCAGACCAGGAGCGGCCCGCGTGCGGTCTCGAACTCGTGCAACAGCGGCAGCGCCCGCGGCCGCACCACGGTTGAGGTGTCGGTGCCCGGCGGGATCGTGATGAAGAACTCGTTGTACGGCGCCTCATCACGCAGAAAGGCTTGAAACCACTCGCTCTCGGCCGAACAGTGATTGAGCACCAGATCAACCATGAGGATGAAGTCTTGCCCCAAGCGCTCGAGGTCTTCCCAGCTTCCGAGCTCCGGGTTGACCTCCCGATAATCGATCACTGAAAAGCCGTCGTCGGAAGAGTACGGCGAAAACGGCAGCACATGCACGCCGGAAACCGTGCCCTCGAGCTCATCAGCGAGAAAACGATGCAGATACGTGAGCGGCGACGCCTCCGGCCCTCGCAGGTGATCGCCGTACGCGATCATCACCGCATCGCGATGATCAAGCCCGATTCCGGCTTGACTCGGATCGAGCTCCACCTGCCGGTCGCACCGGCGCACGCGACGGCTCTCAGGCGGGTGTATGAGCGCGCGATAGTGCTCGACCAGGTCACGCAACTGATCGACGGTTCGCTCCGCGGTAGCGGAACCGTAGATCTCGGCCCACAACTCACTGATGTACGCGTTCATACTCGATACTCTACGGCAGGCGCAGCGACGTGTGCAAGCGGTTGGTAACCGGGTTGCATCCCGCCCGGCATTCGCTCGATACTTCGCGTATGCACAGCACTTCGGGTACACACGGCGGCTCGGAGAGAGTCGTCATCATGCACTACCACCTGAAGCCGGGGGGTGTTACCAGTGTGATCCGCGACGACGTGCGAGCGCTGCGGCGCTACTCAACGCGTTTCGAGCGCATCACGGTGCTCACCGGCTCGGATGAGGGTGCGGCGGCGTTTCGGCGAGCACTCGAAGCGGATGCCGAGTCGCAGGAGTTGTCGCGCCCCGCTCCCGAGCTCGAGGTGGTGGTAGCACCGGAGCTCGACTACCGCGAGAACTGCGAACAGCTATCTCTACACGAGCCGCTTCGCAAGCTTCTGCAGCGCTTTCTCGGCGACGCTTCGGTCTGGTGGGTACATAACTATCACCTCGGGAAGAACCCCGTCTTCACCGAGGTGCTACTCGAACTGCTCGACGAACACCCCGATCAGCGCGCGCTGCTGCAGATACACGACTTCGCCGAGTGCGGCCGCTACCACAATCTTGCGCGGCTGCAGGGGTGTTTAACGCGCGATCCGTATCCGAAGACGCCGAACCTGCGCTACCTCACGATCAACGCGCGCGATCGCGAGCTGCTTGCAGCCGCCGGTATTCCCGCCTCGCAGGTCTGGACACTGCATAACCCGGTCCCGCCGAGGCCGACATCGGCGCTCTCCGGGCCGGAGGCGTCTGCAAGCGAGGCTGCCGGCGCACCGCGCGCCCGCCGCGCGGTGCGTATCGCGCTGGCCGAGGCGTTCGGTATTCACGACGGGCAGTTTGATGCAGAGTTACCGATGGTGCTGTATCCGGTCCGCACGATCCGGCGTAAGAACGCGTTCGAAGCGCTCTTACTGAACCGGATTGCAGGCAGATCGCACAATATCCTGATAACTCTGCCCGGTATCTCCGAGGCCGAGAAACGCTACTCAGGGCTTGTGAAGACCGCGTACCGCGAGGGACTTGTCACGGGGCTTTGGGGCATCGGCGATCGCCTCGACCGGGCAAACCTGCAGTTCGATGAGCTGGTAGCGGCGGCGGACCTCATTCTCTCGACCTCGATACAAGAGGGGTTCGGATACCAGTTCATCATGCCGCTCACGCACGGCGTTCCGTTGCTCGCCCGGAGGCTCGAGGTGCTCAACGGCACCGATCAGCTGTTTGACGGGTTCCCGGCGTTCTTCTATCAGGAGCTGCGGGTACCTTGGACGCTACGTCGCGAACCCGAGCTGCAGACGAAGACTCGGCGGGCCTACGAGCGGCGCTTGGAGCGAACCGCTGCGCTGCTGCCGAACACGGCTTACGAACGACTGCGCAGAGAGCTCGATGCGTTACTGAACGCACCGACCGCCGAGTTCAGCTATCTCGCACCGCTACACCAGTACCGGATCGTGAAGCAGGCCGAAGCCGACCACGGATACCGACGCGAGGTAGCGGCCCTGAACACCGAGATCCGCACGCAGCTCGACCATCTACTCGGGGGCGCACACAACTACCGGCCCGGGCGTATTCGCCGGATAGAGACGTGGTTCGGGCTGCGAGCGGTTGCCCGGGGCATAGAAACCGTGGTTGCGTCGCTCGACGCCGGTACAACGGCTGCCTCGCCTACCTCCGCTGCCTTGCCTGCCGCAGGCGTGACGGCGCGTCCGGAGCCACAAAGCGCGGCGGTTGCGGCGGTAGACCGCCCCGATCGCCGGATTCTCCCCGGCGATAGCCCGCTCGAGCGGCTCACCTACGCATTCGCACGACTCGAGAACTTGCGTCTCCTCTACGATTGACCACGCACCCTGCTGAAACGGAACAAGTAATCTGTATCGTTATATCGGTATCAAAAGGTTGCGTTTTTGATTTTCCCCGGTTATAGTGGAACTACACGTCAATAGGATGTTCGTCATCTCTGTCGCAACGCAGCGAATAGTGTTTGAGCGAACTGTGTAAATCTATGCTGTGAAAATTTTATAAGGAGTGATAAGACACTATGTCGGACAAAAATATGGTCGTTATCGACGGTAATACCGCGGCCGCGTACGTGGCACACGCCACCAACGAAGTCATCGCGATTTACCCGATCACACCGTCCTCACCCATGGGCGAGCTTTCGGATCAGTACTCGGCCGAGAAGCGAGCAAACATCTGGGGCACCATCCCCCACGTAGTCGAGATGCAGTCGGAGGCCGGCGCTGCGGGCGCGGTTCACGGCGCACTCACCACCGGCGCACTTACTACCACCTTTACCTCATCGCAGGGACTTCTGCTGATGATCCCGAACATGTACAAGATTGCCGGTGAGCTCACCCCCACGGTGTTTCACATCGCCGCGCGCGCGGTCTCCTCACAGGCCCTCAGCATCTTCGGCGATCACAGCGACGTCATGGCCGCCCGGTCCACCGGTTTCGGGCTGCTGTCCTCCAACTCCATCCAGGAAGCGATGGACCTGGGGCTGATCGCGCAGGCCGCCACGCTGGAGTCGCGCATCCCGTTCCTGCATTTCTTCGATGGGTTCAGAACTTCGCATGAGATTCAGAAGGTAGACGAGGTCCCGTACGAAGTGATGCGCAAGCTCATCAAGAGCGAGCATGTTCACGCACACCGCGAGCGTGGTCTTAATCCGGAGCGGCCGGCAATTCGCGGAACCAGCCAGAATCCGGATGTCTTCTTTGCCGCACGCGAAACGGTCAACAAGTACTATCAAGCCACTCCCGCGATCGTGCAAAGCTATATGGACGAGTTTGCGAAACTCACCGGGCGCCGGTACAACCTGTTCGACTACGTCGGCGCCCCGGATGCCGAGCGCGTGGCTATCCTGATGGGCTCGGCCGCCGAAACCATGGAAGAGACGGTTGAGTACCTGGCCTCCCAGGGCGAAAAGGTCGGTATGATCAAGGTCCGCCTCTTCCGCCCGTTCGACACCAAGGCGCTCCTCAAGGCACTGCCGAAGAGCGTCAAAGCAATCTCTGTTCTCGATCGCACCAAGGAACCCGGTGCCCTCGGCGAACCGCTGTACGAGGACGTTTGGACAACCATCTCGGAAGCGCTGGTGGACGGGACCGCACCGTTCACCTCGCAACCCACGATCGTGGGCGGGCGCTACGGACTCGGTTCGGCCGAGTTCACTCCTGCAATGTGTAAAGCGGCGCTCGACAACCTGAACTCCGACAAACCCAAGAACCACTTCACGGTCGGCATCAACGATGACGTCACCAACACTGCGCTAAAGTTCGACCCGTCGTTCTCAACCGAGTCCGACACCGTACACCGCGCTCTGTTCTACGGCCTCGGTGCCGACGGAACGGTCGGCGCCAACAAGAACTCGATCAAGATCATCGGCGACGCCACCGATAACTACGCGCAAGGCTACTTCGTGTACGACTCCAAGAAGTCGGGCGCTACCACGGTAAGCCATCTACGCTTCGGCAAAGACCCGATCAAGGCGACGTACCTAATCGATAAAGCTAATTTTCTTGCGTGCCACAAGTTCTCGTTCCTCGAGAAGCTCGACATGCTGAGCAGGGTCGAGAAAGGCGGCGTATTCTTACTCGCGGCCCCTTATGGTCCCGACGAGGTCTGGGATCACCTGCCGGTTGAGGTACAGAAACAGATCATCGACAAGCAGCTGCAGTTCTACGTCATCGATGCGCTCAAGATCGCCGAAGAAATGGGGATGGGTAGCCGCATCAACGTGATCATGCAGACCGCGTTCTTCAAGATCTCGGGCATTCTTCCCGAGGACGAAGCGGTTGCGCTCATCAAGGACGCCATTAAGAAAACCTACGGTGCAAAGGGCCAGGACATTGTCGATAAGAACATCACAACCATCGACGCGGCACTCGCCGCCGTTCACCAGGTGGATTATCCCAAGACCGCATCCAGCACGGCTCACATGATTGCCCCGGTGCCGGAAGACGCGCCGAAGTTCGTACGCGAGGTGACCGGTGAGATCATCGCCGGGCGAGGCAACAAGCTCCCGGTTTCGAAGCTCCCGGCGGACGGCACCTACCCAACCGGCACTACCCAGTACGAGAAGCGCAACGTAGCCGAGATGATTCCGGTCTGGGAACCGGATGTCTGCATCCAGTGCGGCGACTGCGCCGCGGTCTGTCCGCACGCGACCATTCGCATGAAGGCCTACGATCCCAAGTACCTGCAGTCCGCACCGGCCACCTTTAAGTCGTGCGAAGCCAAAGGCAAAGAGTTCAGCGGGATGCAGTTCACGATTCAGATCGCGCCTGAGGACTGCACCGGCTGCGGCGTGTGTATCGATATCTGCCCGGCATTCGAGAAGGTAGACGGCGCCAAGACCGACCGTAAAGCGATCAACCTTGCACCACAACCGCCGTTGCGCGAGCAGGAGCGCGAAAATTGGAACTTCTTTATTAACGAGATTCCGAACCCCGACCCAACGACTCTCAACCTCAACACCACGAAGGGGTCGCAGATGCTCGAGCCGCTGTTTGAGTTCTCCGGAGCCTGCGCCGGCTGCGGTGAGACGCCGTATGTGAAGCTCTTGACGCAGCTTTACGGAGACCACGCGGTCATCGCTAACGCAACCGGTTGTTCCTCCATCTACGGGGGTAACCTCCCGACCACGCCTTATACCACGCGCGCCGACGGCCGCGGACCGGTGTGGTCCAACTCGCTCTTTGAGGACGCCGCCGAGTTCGGTTTCGGCATGCGCCTTACATCCGATAAGCTCATGGAGTACGCTCGCGAGTTGCTTGACCGTGCAATCGCCGAGCCGCCCAAGGGCCTCGACGTGAAGCTCCTTGAGAACCTCAAGAACAATTCACAGAAGTCTCCGCAAGAGATCGAGCAACAGCGAAACTGGGTAGGCGAGCTCAAAGAAGCCCTCTCGGGCTCCAAAGCGGCGTTGGCGCAGGATCTGCTCTCAACCGCCGATAATCTCATCAAGCGCTCGGTCTGGATCCTCGGCGGTGACGGCTGGGCCTACGACATCGGTTTCGGCGGCCTCGACCACGTAATCGCTTCGGGGCGAAACATCAACATCCTGGTGATGGATACCGAGGTCTACTCCAATACCGGCGGACAGATGTCGAAAGCAACGCCGACCGGCGCAATCGCCAAGTTCGCGTATAGCGGCAAGTCGATCCAGAAGAAGGATCTCGGCATGATGGCGATGAGCTACGGCTATGTCTACGTCGCTCGCGTATCGCTCGGCTACAACCGCGTTCAAACGCTCAAGGCGTTTCAGGAGGCCGAGGCCTACGACGGACCTTCGATCATCATCGCCTACTCGCACTGTATTGCACACGGCATCGATATGTCGAAGGGCCTCCAACAGGGTAAAGCTATCGTGACATCAGGCATGTGGCCGCTGTTCCGCTACAACCCGCTGTCCGAGGACCAAGGCAAGAACCCGCTCCAGCTTGACAGCAAGGCGCCGTCTACCGATGTGGAGGACTTCATGTACAAGGAGATTCGGTTCCGCAGCTTGAAAACCAGCGAACCGGAACTCGCGGCGCGCTATCTTGATGCTACGCGCACGCACGTCAAGAAACAGTATGCCACCTACAAGTACCTCGCCGATCGGCCCGGAAGCGCCGAGACCGAAGGCTGAGTGCCGGGAGGGTGCCGTCAACGCACCCTCGTATGCAACGAAATCGGTGCGCGGCGAGACGCGGCGCACCGAAATATACGACGCAAGCAAAAAAACCCAGCCGCTCGGCTGGGTTTTTTTGCTTACTTAGTGACGCGAGTGTTATTCTTCGGAACTCGTCGTCTCGTTCAACACGCGCTTGAAGTTCTCGAGAATGGTTTTGGTAACGTTCTTGGCATCCACGCGCGGCACGCCGGCATCACGCCAGATTGATTTTTCGAAAAACTCCTGGACGGCCGCCGGCAGATCCTCGGTTTGGTAGAAGATGTACGAAAAGTTGTGCCCTTGGCTCTTCACGATGGTGAAGGATGTGTAGGTGATCACCGGCTCTTTACCGATCATGATCCTATCCTGCCGGCGAGAGGTGTAGGTCTCGAGCTCCTTGTAGCGGTAAGGAATCTTGTGGAATGCGTCGCGATAAGCCGGCTCGATGTGCTTGCTCGCGTAATTGTTGGGCTCCACCAACACAAAAATCTTTCGCCCTTCGGCTTGGAACGTCAACCCTTCCTCGCTCGGGTAGATGTCTTTCACGGCGTTGTAGGCCGTGACCTCGTATTTTGTGTAGGTAGAGTTCGCGTCGAAGAAGGCGCTCACGATAAACCCGCCCTCCGACGGGAGTTCACCGTTGCTGTACGCGGAAAAAAGCTCTTTGACGACTGCCATCGGTACGTCCTTTTTGCGGTGTGTAGATACTGCAGTATAGTTACAGATTAACTCGTTGTCAAATAAGAACCTGCCGCAATCACCCGGTTAGACTCGGTTGTCGAGACGTATTGAGCGGCAGCGAGCGACGAGATATAATCTGTGACACCAATGACGCTTCATCACGCGCTGGAGATGCTCGGTATCGGGCCCGGCAGTACCGAGCAGGAGTTGACCCGAGCATTTCGAGATCGGGTTAAACGGTATCATCCCGACTCAAACCCCGACCGGCCGGAGTGGTCCAACACCATGATGGCGCAGCTCAACAGCGCCTACGAAACCGTGCGGTCGTACCTCAACGAGCACCCCGCGCAGCACGGACTCAAGGAGCGCGCCGAGCGCTACCGCACCCAGGGCGGCGCCGGCCGCAGCGCCTCGGCTCGCTCGGCCGGGACCGCGCCCCGTCGCTCGAACGCTACGGCGAGCGCGGCCTCAGACCACCCGCGATTTTATGCCGCCTACGAGGAGCCGTTCAACCCCGCCTTCTTGCGCGCGTTTTCCCGCGCCACCGACATCTTACTCGACGGTGTGTTTCAATACTATCAGTACGGGCTGCAGAACGTGCACCTGCGGGCCGAAGGGAACCTGCGCAGTCGCTATCGCGGCGCGTTGCGCCGCGTGCGAAAAGCTCTTGAGCAGCTCGAGCAGATTACGCCCAACACGCAGCTGAACCGCCACGAGTCCGAGCGAGTTACCCTAACGCTACGCTTCGCGCACGCCTTCTTCCGGAGTATGCAGATCGACAAATTCTTCACCCCTTCAAGCGGCGGATTCGAGACCAAAGCGTACCGCCACTATCGCCGCGGTAGCGAGTTGCTCGACGACATTATCGGACGGAGTCTGTTCCCGACGAGTCTCGGGATGAGGAACGGGAACCCTTCCATAGCCGAGTGCGCACACGGCAGCGAGCAGGAACTGCTCACCGTAGTCACGCAGTTCCAACAGAGCGATTGGTCCCCCGAGGCAATCGTGAAGCTGCAGCTGCTCAGCTCAATCGTTGAACTACACTCCGCCGGCATCCTCCAGCCTGAGTGAACCGGCTCGAAAAAAAAGGGCCGAGCACCCGACGGCACCCGACCCCTTGTATGGTTTGGACAACTGTCCGGGGCCTGAGAAGCCCCGAAGCGTTTTTCAGTTCTGCGGCTCTACACCTTTCTTTCTGGCGATCAGCAGCTGCGCAATCGCGAGCTTCGCGATCGGAATCCCGTACGGCGAACACGAAACGTAGTTCAGTCCGTTATCCATCGCAAACGGGATATTCGCGGGTTCGGCCCCATGCTCTCCGCACACTCCAAGCGTGATATCCGGCCGCGTGAGCCGCCCACGCTCGGATGCAATCTGAATCAACTCCTTAACCTGCTCCCCGAGGACCTTAAACGGGTTCTCCTCGAGCAAGTCGAACTCGGTGTAGTCCGAGAAGAAGTTATTGAAGTCGTCGCGCGACAGTCCGTTGGTTGTCTGCGTTAAGTCGTTGGTGCCGAAACTGAAGAAATCGGCGTACCGTGCGACCTTTCCTGCCTGCAACGCGGCGGCCGGCAGCTCAACCATGGTCCCGACCTTGAACTCAATCGGGGAGGTACCGTACTGCTTGCGGACTTCTTCCTCAATGTCGCGAATCCCGACGATCGCCTTTCCCTCGATGCGTTTACCGTTACGGATCGTCTTCATCTCGGTTGAGCTCATCACCAGCGGTATCATGATCTCCGGGACCGCACGCTTGCCTTCCTTCTTGAGTTTATACGCCGCCTCGAAGATCGCGGTCACCTGCATGTTGTAGATCTCGGGATACGAGATCGCGATACGGCACCCGCGGTGCCCCAACATCGGGTTAAACTCGTTGAGCATGTCACAGCGCGTCTGTATCTCGGCCTTCGTGATGCCCTTTTTGGATTTACGCAGAAACGAAACAAACTCGTTCATGCTCTCGGCTGTATGCGGAAGGAACTCGTGCAGCGGTGCATCGAGCAGCCGAATCGTTACCGGATAGCCCTCCATGGTCTTGAACAGGCTGTAGAAATCCTCGACCTGCCACTTGCGAAGCTCATTCAGGATCTTCTTGCGCTCCGCAACGCTGTCTGCAACCACCATCGCACGAAACTTGTTGATGCGCTTCTCGTTGAAGAACATGTGCTCGGTGCGGCACAGCCCGATGCCCTTGGCCTTAAACATCAGCGCGAGCTCGGCGTCCTTAGGCTGGTCGGCGTTTGCGTGCACGTCGAACTCACCCAGATTCCTCTGAACGATCTCGAGTAACTCGAGCAATCCGCTGCCCTCGGGCGTGGGCTTCATAAGCCCACCTTTGCCGAGATACACTACCGGTTCTTCGTAATACGGCACGTTCAGGGTGATGTACTCACCCTCTTTGATCGTCTTGTTCCCGATCTTCATCGAGTTCTTCTGAAACTGAATCCCGGGATAGACCATTGCCACCTTGCCGAGACTTCGCGCAACGACCGGCGCGTGTGAGGCATACCCACCCTCGGAGGACAAGACGCCTTGCGCGATCTCGATCGCTTTCACGTCCTCGGCAAAGGTTGAAGGCATCGCAAGAATGAAGTTCGTCTCCTCTTCGCGCTGCGCAGCGATGCGATAGGCCTTCACCAGACTCTCGGTCGAGAAGAAAACCCTCCCGATCGCGGCGCCGACCGCACCGGCGATCCCTCCGGTGAAACTTGTCAGGCGCTTGACCGAGTTAGGATCGAGCGCCGGGTGCAGGATCTCCGAAAGCCGTCCGGGCTTGATCGCGTCGATGAGATACTCGTCGCCTATGACCTTATCGCGGTGCAGGTCAAGCAGGGTCTTGATCTCGGCCTGGGTGGAGTTATCCGACACCGGCCGTTGATCGATCAACCATAGTTTGTCGTTTTCAATCGTGAATCTGACTCGGCGAATTTCCTTGAAATGCCGCTCGAGTTCCTTGCCGATTCGCTCGAGCTCTTTGAAGTAATCTTTACCGATCTTCTCGATCGGTTTACCGGCTTTTTCGCGCTCGTCGAACGCCCGGTCGAAATACTCACCACGTACGACGTTCTCGCCGGTGATGATATCGTGTGTTGTGTACTGTCCGAAGCAGCTGTTCTTTCCAAAGTTGCCGAACACCATAGTCTGAACGAGCAACGCCGAATCGACACTGGTGGGGTTAGCACTGAACAACTTCTGAAACAACTTGATGACGTACTCGAGCTGCGAGTAGGTATCGGTGTAGATGCTTTCCGGGAACAGCGATCGATGCTGCTCGATGGTCTTTAGAATGCCGGACTTGGTCCGCTGCTTCTTGAGCTTCTGCTGAAATGCCCCCAGCTTCTTCTTGCGATCGGCCTTTAAGCCTTCCGTTAAGAGCTCGAGCTCGATGATCTTTTGTACAACGTTGCCGTACTCTTGATACGCGAACTCCTCGCCGACGTACCGCCCGAACCCATCGGCGGTTGTTTCGCACAGACCGATGTTATGAATCGTCGAGAAGATGTTGACCATATTCAGCATCGGGCTCTCGACAACCTTGATCAGTAACGGGTTCTCAGGGTCGTTGAACTTCTTCCCAAACACCGATTCCATCTTGGCTATCGGCTCGCGGAACGCCTCGGCGACATGCACGTTGCCTTCGGCGATTTCGCCGAGGGTGTCGTTCATCACGATGAACCCCGGCGAGATAGGAGCCCCCAAAGACGCGAGCTCCATCACTCTGCGCCCCCGACTACCGATATGCTCAAGGATCTCGGGCTGCTCTATGTACTCGGTTGCGCTGAAAGAGTAGTACTGCTTCATACTCGGTTCTCCGTTTCTGTTGCTACCGCTCGCGTTGAGCGCTCGGATCTCTTAGAAGAGATCGAGCACTCGATCAACGCCACCTCGCAGGAAGACCTCGAAACGCGGACTTGCCCCCTCGTACAGGTACCGTTGCAGCTTAGCGACGTTCTTGATCTCGTCACCGACGACGCTCACCATGATCGGCGTACCGTGCTTGACCTTCCCCCACTTGAACAGCGAGTTGATGTCGTTAATACGCTCGTTCTCGTACCAGATCAGTACGTCGAGGCCAGGATGCTTCGCTTTGTAGCTTTCAATAATCTTTTTCCACGCCTCGACGTTCCCGTTGTGAAACAACTCGTTGGTGACGAGAACCGCATAGCGTGGTGTGATGCGCCGCTTTCTTTCGACCTCAGGCGCCGGCGGCGCGGTCGCTGTAGCGGTCGCGGTACCGGCCTCCGCGGCATGCGCAGGGGCGGCTTCCGCCGCCGGCTCCGGCGTGAGTCGCGCTGCGGGACGCGCCAAACGCGTGGGCCCGCGCCCTTCGGTGCTGTAGCCCTTTTTGTCTTTGACGTTGCGGCCGTTTACGAGCGCAATTGTATCCTCGGCGGCCTGCTCGAGCGTTTTTGCCTCGACCTCAGGCCCAACGCCACCGGCGTACACCACCATCAGTTCGTCTTTCAAAAGAGGCAGCGCCGGCTCCCATGAAGTGGAATCCTTAGGATTAATTGTGAACAGCCCCGCCTGCGGATGGTGATACGCGATCACGATCTGGAGAGCGTTCCAGTTCGAAACTCGCTCCACGATCTTCTCGACGTCTTCCACCGATCTGCGCAGATTATACGCTCGAGTTGCGTACCCGAACTTCTCGACCAGAAGCGCGTTCAGCGCGAGCGGCACCTGGAAGCGCTCGATAACGCCGTCCTCGAGCGCCTGATTGAGTACATCCGCGAGGTTGACCCCGCGAGTGACCTCGTCCGCAAACTGATTTACACGCTTGAAATGACGTAGAGCAGAGTTAAACCCTGCTCTACGCCCTAATACGTTCAGTGCATTATTGTCCATAAGCGCCTTATAGCTCTTGCAGACCCTCGCTCGCTTGACTCGACGGGGTAACGTTGGCCTTGCCTTTCACTCCCGCATCCGCAGCGCCCTCTGAACCGCCCGATGCGTGCGCAAACGGCGACTCGTCGGTATGCCCGGCTCCGCCGCCGAAACTCATAGTGATGTCTTCACGCACCGTGGACCGGCGTCGCTTGAAGGAAGCAAACGCTGCGTCCTGGAAGCCCTTGGAAACGCCGTGCAGGAACTCGTTCAAAACGTTTGCCATACCGTTGAGGGTGAACTTCTTCCGCTTGATGCTGGTGATATCGAGGTCCAGCAGCAAGCCGCCTTGAATGTGATACGGGTTGATTGCGTAGTCGAACGCCTCGAACTCTCGCGTGAGGAAATCCAACCTCTCATCGAGCAGTACGCGGGTGTGCGGATTCTGGAACCCAAAGATCTTCCCGATACGCTCGCGTGTACGCAGCAGCATCTTCTTGTAGAGGTCTTTCTCGTAGAGATACGTGCGGTTGAGTTTCTCTATATCGGTTTCCTCAGCCTTTATGCGACTGATTTCGTTCCAGGTTTTCTCGATTTCATCGTACAGCGGCTCGTTGGCTTCTTCCTTCATCTTGCGAAGCGTACCACGAACTTGGCGCGCGAGATCGTCAAAATCGTTGACCTTGAAGCCCGACTTTCCACGGGTGTAGACCGCTTCGGTCACATCCCAGAGGTGCTGGATCTCGTTCTTGAAGGCTTCCATCTGCTGGTCGTACGCCGCGCGCTCCTTATTGAGCTGCTCCTCGTCGTAGAACTTCAAGCGCATCTGATACCGCTCATCGGGGAGATGCGAAGCATCGACATCCTCGTACTCGCGAATGATCAATTCACGGGCGTTTTTGAGGTTCTCGATGTACTGATACCCCATCTTGCTGGTATCAAGAATTGAGGTAAGCGAGTTGATCGCGGTGTTGAAGCCTCGGTTACGGATGTTCTCCATATCGATGAACTTCTTGAGGTTCTCGCGAATATTGAGCGGATCAAACTCCTCCGGCGGAATCTCGGCGCGGAGCCCTTCGATCTTTTCAATGAGGTGCTTCGCGAGGAAGGTGTAGCGTTTGGAGTTCTCGTCTTCCGTATCATCGTCGGTGTACTCCGGAACGCGCTTCATCTTCTCGAACAACAACTCGGAATCGCCTAGCTCTTCTTTGCCTTCATCAACGAGCTCTTCCTGGAAGCGTTCCACCTCGCGCTCGATCATGTTGGTGATGGTACGAGAAATCTGGTCCTTGATCAGATACTCAACGGTGGCCTGATACTGGAAGATCGGGCTAATGAGCTCCGAATCAAGAATGTTGACCGAGAGCTTCACATCGCTGACGGTCTTAGGCTTGTACAGGTTGTCCTTGAACGCACACTTGACGATCGAGTACGCGTTCTCACCACGTATGAACGCGCCGACGTCGGTCTTTTGACGCAGTAACGAGTTGGTGTCGTTCTCGAGATCGTTGAGCCCACGCTGGATATGGCCTTGCAGATGGCCGTACATATTGACGATCGATTTCTCGATCTCACCGGTATTGAACTTATCAGCACCGGCGATCTGGTCCAGCATCTCCGCGATTTCCTTCGGAGTATAGCGGGCGAGAGACTTATTCTCCTCTTTGTCGACGAAGTTGCGAACCTTTTTAACCATTTCATCTTCAGTGGTGACCATGAAACGATTAAACATGTTCTGATAGTTCTGGTTGTAGTAGTTGTACAGCTTCTCTTTCAGGCCACCCATGATGTCGAGCTGCTCAAGCACCTCGGCCGGGAGTTTCACCTGAATGTCTTGCAGGATGTTCTCGACTTCCTCATTGACGAGCTGCTGATACTCTTGCTTCTGGTTGCGTCCCTCTTGAGCGAGGCTGTTACGCGACCCAACCGCGGACGGTTTCCTAGGGTGAAATACATTTGGACTTCTGGGTAGATCCGACATATCAAACTCCTTCGCCAAAAATTGGGGGTTTATCCAAAAATCTGGAACAAATTATAGCACATTGGCACACGAAAACAATAACAATAGACGGAAATCCGTAAAACGCCCCGCGGCATCACTACGGTGCGGCCGTATCGCGTTCACAGCGCTGCGCGCGTACGGCTCACCGCCTCACGGAAGTTCTCGCTGTAGGTCTCGTCCTCGAGTTCCGCCAACACGTTCTCGGTCTCTTCCGCGCTCACCTCCCCGTCTCGATATCGCGCCAGCGTATCGAAGTATAGCTGAGCTTCGTGATTTAGTCTCTCACGAATGAACCCCGCGCCGATACCCCACAGCGTATCACCGCGAACCACCGTTACTTCATTATCGTCAGGCAGCGTGAATCGATTACCCGGGAAGATCCAATCCGGATCAGGGCCAAGCTCAGCGCCCTCAGCGCCCTTCGGGTCTTGGAGCCTTCGATATCCGTTGTCGACTGCAATGACGTTTACGAGTCCCCATACGTCGCGCACCGTGATCGCGATTCCGTCGGCACCAACCACCAGATCGCGCGTCTCCTGATCGAGTCCGAGCTGCTCGAGCATCTCGCGTCGTTGATCCACCTGCTCCGGATCGAGCTCGACACCCGGCGCCGCCGGGTCCACCTCATCCGGCTCCGGCG
>Ga0207421_10003451_pt1 | contig 18813 bp, 20 predicted proteins | sample SodLakKL_010_SED_4_FD_187542 | JGI IMG/M metagenome (GOLD analysis project Ga0207421, IMG submission 187542) | Alkaline sediment microbial communities from Lake Tanatar, Kulunda Steppe, Russia - 8KL_010_SED (SPAdes) (version 2) | ecosystem: Environmental > Aquatic > Non-marine Saline and... | reverse complement strand
ACGTGGAAGAAGGAGAAGCCGAGGCCGGCACCCATGAATCCGTGGAAGGAACCATGGTTATTCGCAGCGGTGTCGTCGGCCGGGGCGGGGAAATTTACTTCGGCGGAAATGAAAACATGCTAAACGCTATGGCACTGGATACGCTCCAGGAAAGCAAGCAGACCACCTACCGGGTCGATGTGCAGGACGCCCATGACGGCTCCGTGGTGGCAGAAGATGTGAAGATTTCCGGCAACGAACTGCGGGGCGAAGTTCACCCCAACGTGGACGTGCGCTTCGACAACATGGCCGACCTGGATGTGCAGTGGGACGAAGAGAGCAGGGAATTTACTTTCAGCGCTGCTTCCGATGAAGATAACGTGGATCCCTTCAGCACCAAGGTGCACCTGGCCAACAATGCGCTGGTGGCCCATATCGGGCCGGGACCGGGGCAGGACCTGATCACCTCCATCGGCCGTATGGACACGGCCGCACTGGGGATCGACAGCACCTTGGCCCTGGACAACAAAAGCGCCAACCTGTCCCTGGCTCGTATCGACACAGCCATCGACCGGGTTTCCTCCCAGCGGGCCCGGATCGGCAGCATGGTCAACCGCCTGGAGCACACCCTGGAGAAGCTGATGGTGGGACGGGAAAACCTGACCGCCAGCGAATCGCTGATCCGGGACGTGGACGTGCCCCGGGAGTCCATGGAGCTGGTGAAAAACCAGATCAAGCGGGATACCAGCCTGGCCATGCTCTCCCACGCCAATCTGCAGCACCAGCGGGTGTTCAGCCTGCTGTTTGGAATAGAATAAATACAGAGAAAACAGGCCTTAGAAAAGCCTGCGAGAAGCGAGAAAGGGTTTGCCGGGGGCGGGCTACACGCTCCCGGCATAAAACAACAAAATATCGCCAAGGTAGCCGGGTAAGGAGACCCGGCACAGCGGCCATTTCGTTAGCGTTTCTTCTAAGGAGGGAAGAACATGGTCCATATCAACATCCACCTGCCTGCCGCAGCAACCCTGTCCCAGGGCGGGGTCCAGCAGGCCGGGGTCGAAAAGGGGGCCCAGGCCAATGAACACCCGGTAAAAGGACCGGAACAGGCCGACAGCTTCAGCCAGCAAGGCGAAAACGACATCCTGGAAACCAAGGGTGCCCAGGTGAAACCTTACAGCAAGGATCTCTATAACCTGCAAGAGGATCTCACCCGGCTCCAGATCGCCGACGAAGGGGTGAAGTCACTCCACTCCCACCTGAACAAAGCCCGGAAAAACCTCCAGGCATCCCTGGACCGGGACTATACCGAAGAAAGCCGGGCTGAAGCCGGGCAAAAGGCCCGGGAACACCTGGCACAGGTGGAAGAAGTGCTGGACAAAACCCGCTTTAACGGGGAACGGCTCCTGGAGAAAAATTCGGACCAGGAGGACGTGCTGGACCTGGCGGAGCTGGAAATCACGGTCCTGGAAGGGGGCAACCCGGCCCAGGTCTACAGCTCCCTGCGCAAGCTGGACAGCGCCATCTCCAAGCTCTCGGCCCAGCGCTTCCGCATCGGGGGCATGATCAGCCAACTGCGGCAGAAGCTGGACACGGCAATGGAGATCAACCAGGAACTGCCCGGGGAAGCCGGAGGGCTTATCCGGGATGCCGGAACAGCCCGGGATGTCTTCAACACCACCCAGAACCGGATGCTGCTGGACACCAGCCAGGCCCTGTTGGCCCAGGCCAACACCCAGGTAGAAAAGGTTTTTCAGCTGCTGCACGGTGTGCAGGAACCCTAGAAAAAACAGGCCTTGGAAAAGCCTGCGAGCAAGGCGGGAAAGGGAAAACCCCGGGGGGAAGCTTATACAGCCACACCCCCGGGGTTTTAATTGTCGAACTGGTATGGCAAAGGCAAGTGCTGGCGAGAAATGATTTGATTCTTGCCCAGAAATAATTGAATATCTTTCTTCATTAAATAAATCATGCTATACTATTAGTAGTTGAAATTTAGAAAAATACAGGAAACTAATATGATCCTAAGTAATCACGCCAAAAAACAGTTACGTGAAAGAAATATTTCGGAAGAACTTGTACGAAAGGCACTATCTGTTCCAGATGAGATTATTCCTACAAATGAAGGAAGAAAAGTAATTCATTTTCATATTCAAGAAAACGAAAAAGTATATTTGCTGCGAATAATCGCGGAACAAACTGGTTCAGACTGGTTAGTAATTACCGTATATAAGACTTCAAAAATTGATAAATACTGGCGGGGTGAGCAAAATGAAAGTTAGGTACGACCAGGATGTTGATGTACTGTATATTCGCCTGAAAGACGGCGATATTGTGGAGTCTGATGAAGTCGGTGCAGGCATTATTATTGATTATGCCGAAGATGGCATGCCCGTTGGTGTCGAAATCCTGGATGCCCGCAAAAGAAAAGGAATTATACCCTTCAAGGTTGAGCTTGAGCTGCTTCAAGAAGCCTCGGAAAAATGATAAGGCCAAATTCATGCTTGATAAAAGGCCATTGGGCTTGCATGCAAACGACCCCGGGGTAAGGGCAAATCACCACCCCGGGGTTTTGTGTCTATTCATTATCCGGCCTTTTTGGTGCATAACGAAAAAAAACAGGCTTTAAAAAAGCCTGCGAGAAAGGGTTTTGAGGGTTCCAGGAACCGGGAGGTCCCTGTCCCCTCAGAATTTTTATCGGAAAAAAAGGGCAGGAATAAAGAGGAGCCGGCCAGATTATTTTTATTTTCCCGCAGAAACAAAACAGGCAGGAATGATTTTCCGTTATGTCGAAATATTAGCAAAAGACCGTTACAGGGAGGTGAGCCCCGTTGAAGCAGGTCCAGGTGAACGAGCTTATGCCCGGGGATATTTTGGGCCAGCCCCTTTTCTCCCCCGCCTCCGCTGCCCTGCTGTTAAAAGAAGGCACGGTGCTTACCCGCGAACGGATCAACTACCTGCTCGCCCAGGGGCTCGACTATCAACCGGCCTTTATCCTGGAAGAGGCAACCAATGCCCTGACTACAGAAGAAGAAAAAGTGCTGCAGGACCATTTCCGGCTGGACGTGATCAAAGCCGTGGACAACCTGGACGTCCAGCGCACCATGGTCCATTCTTATCAGGCCTTAAGTGACATCCAGAACCAGGTCAAAGAAGACAAAAACGTTACCCTGTCCATGGTGGAAGAATCATCCCGGCAGCTGGTCAAGGAAGTGCTGGTCAACAACGATATCATGCTGCAGCTGGCCGCCCTGAAATCCATCAATGAGTATACCTTTGGCCATTCCATTAACGTGGCCATCTATGCCGCCCATTTCGCCAAAATGTTGGGCGCACCCAAGCAGGTTATGGAAAAACTGGCCCTGGCGGGACTGCTCCACGATATCGGCAAAATGGCCGTCCCCACTGAAATCCTGGACAAACCGGACAAGCTGACCCGGAAAGAATTTGAAGCCGTGAAATGGCATGCCTATGAAAGCTACCAGCGTCTGGCCACCAATAAAAACATCGAGGACGATGTCATCAAGGCCGTCTTCCAGCACCATGAACGCCTGGACGGCACCGGCTACCTCCAGGGGCTGAAAGGAAAGGAAATCCACCCCTGGGCCAAAGTTCTGGCCATTACCGATGTGTACGACGCCCTGACCTCCAGGCGCTGTTACCGGGATGCGGTCCTGCCCCACGATACAGCAGAGCACCTGATGGCCCTCTGCAGCCAGGGCTCCCTGGACCGGAACCTGTTGATCTCCTTTTTACAGAATACACCCCTTTTCCCCCTGGGAGCCAAGGTTTCCCTCAGCACCGGCGAAACGGGGACCGTTGTGGGACACCCGCAAAAACTGCCCCTGCGTCCCGCGGTGGAGGTGGAAGAAAAACAGCTGTCCGCTACCGGGAATACGGGTTCTGCACTGGAATCAGCCCCCAGGGCCAAGAAGCGGATTGACCTGGACGAGTGCCCCACCATCCTGATCACCGGGGTCGAGCCCCCGTCCGTGTAAGATGGAATCGGCAAAGCAGGCAGAAATAATGAAGACCGTTCCTTAGAAAACAAGAACGGTCTTTTCAATTCCAGTATATTTTTGCCAGGACCCTAAACAGCCCTTGAATACTCGGGCTCAAAACGCATATTCTCCACCCGCTTGTAGGCTTCCACACCCCGGAGATAATAGTAGTCATAGATTTCCTGTGTTCTCTCCTGGACCCGGCCCTGCCGGCCGTCCCGCTGGGACAGAGCCTCCACGTCGCGGTCGTCGGGGGTTTCCAGCTTCTTGGCCTGCTCTCTTAGCTCCCGGGCCCGCTGGTAGGCTTGCTCCCGGGATTCCTGCAGCTGCTGCTGTTCCCGCAGCCAGCCCAGGATTTCCTGGTAGTCCCGGGTGGGGTCGAGATCGGGCTGTTTGCCTGAGGCTCTCTGGCGGTCCCGGCCCATTTCGATGTTGGTGGGGTGGTAGGTGTTGGTCCGGTTGGGAGCATTGGTTTCCATCCGGCTGGTGGGATTGAAATATTCGATAACATGGCGGGTGTCGGTCTGGGCTTCCACCCGGTTGCGCATATCGGGCTGCATTTTTTTGTCCGGCGCTGGAGGAGGGGCATCCTCCAGCTGGAACATATTGGGATAGGTAGCCAGTTGGCCCGGCTGGCTGATATTGTGTAACGGGAAAACGCGCATCACAGCTCACCTGCCCTTTGTTTACGCTGGTTTAGCGGTCGTCCTTTTTCTTCTGGTCCGGCGCTTTTTTCTCACCCGAAGAGGGAGGTTTGACCTTGCCCAGCTTCTTGGCCATCTCTGCCGCAGCCCGGGCGGCCCGGATGTTTTCCTCCTGGATGGCCTGGTAGATCTCCCGGCGGTATATGCTGACATCTTTAGGCGCTTTGATCCCGATGCGGACCGCATCACCGTCAACTTCCACCACGGAGATCTCCACATCGTCGCCTACCATGATACTCTGTCCTTTTTTCCGTGTCAGGACCAGCATCCTGAAACCACCTTTCGCCGGTAAAAACAAAAATCTTCGACTACATTATATCATACCTGGCCGCTGGTTAAAAGTTCCGGCCAACAAAAAGAGCCCTGCTCAGGCTCTTTCCAGACAAAATCATTCCTCGTTAACGGGAAGGGGTACGCGCATTTCTTCCACCCGCTCCGGCAGGATCAACTGCTTGGCCAGCCGGCTGCGGGTATTGACCACCACAGGGGCAGCCAGGTTGGTGGTCATCTTGCTCTCTCCCAGCAGGGTCACTGTGGTAAAGACCAGCACATCCTCCACCTGGTCCAGCTGCAGTTCTTTTTTATCCTGGTCGCTGATCTCCAGGGAATAGTCGGGGAAGCAGGGAAAGGGATCCACCAGGATCAGGCCTACATCCTGCTCTTCGATGGACTGGAGATAGTAAAAGAGCGGGTTGTCTTCGATAACATGGAGAGTAAACCGGCGGCTCTCCCCCAGGCCGGGCAGCCCGCGATTGAAGGTAATGGGTTCCTCCAACCGGCTGGCCTGCCGGGTCTCCTCTGATCCTGTCCCTGCCTTCATATCTTTTTCTGGCTCCTTGTTGTCGTGGGCGACCAGAGCCATCACCTCCGCTGTTTGAGGAAAAATCATTAATTCACGGCTATTGTATCACGTTTTTACGGCCACGGCTACCATTTTCAGAGCTTCTAGCGCAGAAAATCGATCAGGCTGGGATAGACCATCCGCGCCCCGGTGGCCAGGGCGGCCTGGTAGGCGTTTTCCTGCATCATAAACTCGGTTATGGCATCGGCCATATCCACATCTTCCACTTTGGACAGGTGTTCCCGCAGGTAAATACGCTCGGAGTGCAGGCGCTCTTCGGTGACTTCCATCCGCTCCATGCGGGCGCCTATATCGGAACGGGACCGCAACAGCCCGTCCAGGTGGTTGTCCAGCTGGTCGATGACTTCATTGCTCAGGGTGAACTGTTCATCGTGGACCAGGGCCTGGTGCATATCCCGCACGGTCTGGAACAGCTCCGTCTCTCCGAAGGCCTCGATACCGGTGATGTTGGCCGGCACTTTCTGGTCGGGGCTGATCTCGATCAGCCGCTCGCCGTCATCGCCCATGTAGTAGGGGTCACCGGGGGCAACGAAGGAAAAGATGGCCGCAGGATGCTCGTCAAATTCATCATCGGGCACACCATGTTTTTCCAGGTCTTGGGGGTCGTAGTACCTGGCAGCATCCGCTGTTTGAAACTCCTCTTCGAAGGTAGGCGAGATGCTGCTGGTGATGAACTGCCCCGTGGCCTGGTCGATGTCGTGGAACTTCAGGGTGCGGGTTTTTTCGTCAAAAAAGTCTTCATCAGCATTGAAATGCCAGTTCAGGGCATCTCCCATGGTGGGGCGGCCCTGCTCGTCGGGGCGGCCGTAGTCCTGGTGCAGGGTGAAGCGGTCGAAGTCTGGGTCATTTTCATTGAGTTCGGGCTTGAGCTGAAAAACGGCCTTGTCGCCCACCTTGACTTCTTCCCGCTCATAGGTAATGTTGGCGTTGGGAGGCACCTTCATGGTGACCCAGTCGTCTTCTCTTGCCTTGAAGGTGATAGACTGGTCATCTTCCTTTAACTTGGTCATATTAATATAGATATCTTCGCCAGACTGGTTGCCGTAAGTGCCGCTGTAATTTTTACCGTCCAGGTCGTAGAGCTGATACCCGGCCGAGAGACGAACGATCAGATCCTGTTCGTCCACGTCCTCGATGCTGTCTTCATCTATATTGGGGTGGTTGATAATCTTGTCCTGTATATCTGAAGAAAACTGACCGAACTTTTTGGCTTCCTGGACTTCCAGGGCCACGGTGCCGTTCCAGGGGGAATCATCCTCTAAATTGCCACCTTCATCGGAACTGTAGACCTCACCAATACCGCCGGCGCCGCCTGATAGTGAGATTGGAATTGTTTCGTCCGGGTCATCAGGATCTTCAAATATATCCGGGTCGACATCACCTGAGCCTCCGCCATTCCCTTCAAGGTTTACCGAGGCCTGGACCAGTGCAGAAGCTTCTTCGTGTCCGTTGACCGCATCGGCGACTTGTTTGGCGGTAAAATCTTCATTTTCATCCATCGTTACCGTAATCCTGTAAGCGCCATTTTCCCTATCAACATCAATCGCTATATCACCATTGTCATTCGTTTCATAAACAACCTCTATATTATTCCCGTACGCCCCTTCTTCCCGGGCGGTGAAGCGCACAGCGTTATCTTCATTGACATCGCCGACTGTGAGGGAAGCAGCATTGTAGCCGCCGAAAAAGCCGTCCCTGGCCCCCTGGATATATTCGTCCATCAGGTAAGCCCGGGCTGCTTCATCGAGCACACCAGGATCCTTTTCTGCTTCGGTACTTACGGCGTAGTCGCCGGTAAGCAGGTTGTCCAATTCAATGTTGTCAGCGGTTAGCCCGGATTCTTGATTGTACCAGTCGTTTAACAGCTCCCCATTGGCTCCAGCCACACGGTACGGGGGGTCCTGGGTTTTGTGCCCGCCGAAGATATACAATCCGGCCACATCGGTATTGCCCAAGCTGATCAGGTGGTCCAAAAGCTGCTCCACCTCGGGGGCGACTGCTTTGCGGTCTTCGGTTGAAAAGGTGTCGTTGGAAGCATACACGGCCAGCTCCCGGAGTCGCTGAACGGCATCGATGCTGTCGGCCAGGGCGCTTTCGGTGCTGTTTAGCCAGGTTTTGCCTTCACCGATATTGCGGCTAAACTGTTCGTTGCGGGCCAAACCAGTGCTGGTAATCCGCATGGACCGGTAGGTCCCGACCGGGTCCTGGGAAGGGCGGTCGAACATCTTGCCCATGGAAAGCTGGTTGGAACGCCGTTCCAGGGCCCGTAAGTTGCGTTGAATGTTCTGGGATACTGAGTTGGCCAGCATATTATGGGTTACACGCATGGTAATACTCCTCCTATCGCCCGACTTCAGATATTAGCGTTGCCAACATCTGATCAAAGGTGCTTAAAAACTTGGCCGCTGCGTTGTAGGCATGTTGGAACTGGAGCAGGTCGAGCATTTCGTCATCCAGGGAAACGCTGGATACTGCCTGTTCCTGCTCCCTCATGCTATTAGCTACATTTCCCATGTTGTGGGACATCCGCTCGCTTTCCCGGCCTTCCACGCCCAGGTCGGCGATAAAGCCGCGCAGGTACTCCTGGAAAGTGGCGGTACCGTCACTCATGGCCATCTTTTCCCGCAGGCCGGCGATATCCAGGGCCTTGTGCCCGTTACCCGGTTCTTCGGCGTCCAGATCGGCCCACTTGCTGGAGGCGGCAATGCTTTTGGTGTCTTCGATGTCGTCGCTGATCTGGAAGTTTTGGGCCGCGCCGCCTATGTAGTCCATGATTTCCTCGGGTTCATAAGGGCCGACGGTGAAGGAGGCGGCAGGATCCTCAGATTCTAACTCGTCTACAGTAACATCTAAGTTTATTTCGCGATGCTCTCCCGTTTCAGTATTAAGTTGGAAGAATGAAAAGTCTTTTGTTTCTTCATTAAAACCATTTTCTTCCAAAACAACACCAAAAACCTCATTCTCCTTTTCATCTGTTAATAGCTTAGCATCCCCATCATCTGCGATGGTATTGATAACAAACTTGTCACCTTCTGTAAAATTACCCGCATCCGCTAAATCCAAAGAAAGCTCAAGCTCTGAATCAGCAACGGAAAAAGTGTTTGCTTCGCCCGCGTTCAAGCGTTTGACTCCTGTTACGTGTTCTGTTTCCCCCCCACGGGTAATATGGCGGTACTCATAATTGACTAAAACTTCATCTCCATCTATTTTTGTCACTTCAAAGGCAATGGAAGAATTTATTTCATCTCCACCATCGGCAATTGTAACACTATTAACCAAGTCCTGGCCGTTTTGGCTGTAAGTAGGAATATATTGCTCGCCGTCTTCATCTTGCAACAAACGAGGACCATCATTAAAATCTTCAATCGTTTCCATTGTATAGTCCCCGCTGAACAGCTGGTGCTGGGGGTTTTCTGACATACCCAGGCCGGTGATGTTTTCTTCTTCATCTTCCCCCAGCTCCAGGGTTTCGGGGTCGATGACGATGTCGCCGGGCATGGGGGTTTCCCAGGGCTCGAAGAAGTTGAGCCCGGTGGATCCGTCCAGGCCGTAGCCTTCCCGGTGGAGGTGGTTGACTTCTGTGACCAGGTTGTAGACCAGCTGGTCCAGGTTCCCTTTGTACTTGGGGATGATCTCGTTATAGGATTCCAGGAGGCCTTTCATTTCCCCGCCCTGGGGTTGGACATGGTTGCCGGAGCTGTTGTAGATTTCCAGCTCGCCGGTGGCTTCGTCCTGCTCCAGCTGCAGGGGGAAGTGGAGGTCGTCGTGCAGGAGGATTCGTCCGCCGGCCATGACCTCGACGGCTCCATTGTCTTTTTCCATAACGCGGACATCGATGAGTTCGCTGAGCTCCTCCAGGCGGAGGTCCCGTTCGTCCAGCAGCTCGTTGAAAGTTCGATTGATGGCCTTGCCGAAGACGATTTTATCGTTCAGCTCGGCCAGCTCGCTGGCAATGGAGTTGATCTGCTCGATGTTGGCTTCCAGTTCCTTGTTGACGTCATTGTTGTAATCTTTGAGCCGGTCGTCGATATCGCGGACAATGCCGGTGAGGGTGCTGGCCTGTTCGCGCAGGCTGATCCGGGCCGCTTCGCTTTCCGGGTTGACGCTGACGTCCTGCCAGGCATCAAAAAACTCGCTCAGATAGGAGTTGATGCTCTGGTCCCCGGGTTCCTGGAAGGTCACCTCGATGGCCGACAGGGTGTCTTTGCGAGCTTCCCAGTATTGCTGGGAAGTCAGGGCCTTGCGGAGCTGGTCGTCGTAGAACTCGCTTTTTACACGGGTAACATCGGCAACCTTCACTCCATAGCCCGGGGGTTGAGACGCACCCGGAACGGCCGGGGGAACCAGGGCACTCATATCCACCCGCTGGCGAGAGTACCCTTCGGTGTTGGCATTGGCAATATTTTGACCGGCCACGTGAGCCCCTCTTTGCTGGGCGTGGATGGCCCGGCGTCCGATTTCGAAACTTCCAAACGTGCTGCCGCCGCTCATAATGTTCCTCCTTGAAATTTTTTGGTTAAAGGTCCATCCTTAACCTTACCGTTTTAATGTGTATAATCAGGCGTATTGTCAGGCATTGGAATCCAGCAGCTTGGAAGAAGGCAGGCCCTTCTTCTCCATTTCACCGCTGGGCGCATAGAGGTGCTCTTGCTGCTGCTGGGGAAAAAGCACCTGCATGGCATACTGGATAAACTTGAGATTGTGCTGCAGCAGGTGCTTGTTGATCTCCTGCAGCCGCTGCAGGGAGTTGTTCAACTGCAGCAGCTGGACCCGGAGTTCTTCCAGCTCCGCTGCGTCGCCGGGGGCTTCCCTGCTGATGTATTCTTTCAAGGTCAGCTCATCCGGCACGGTATCGCTGCGCTGTACTTCCAGTTGGCCCATTTGTTCCAGGAGCTTTTCTTTGAGCTGGTTCAGTTCGTCCAGCTTTTTGGCGTCTCCCTGGATCAGCACGCCCTGGGTTTCCTCTTCCAGGCGGACGATTTCTGCTAGCAGTTTGGTTTCTTCAAACAGGATGTCTTTAATGCCGGCACAAGTTCTCATAAAAATCCTGGTCTTACAAGCCGGGACTTGCCAAACCAGGAGCACCTCCTTTCAAACGCTGGAAAAACTAAAGCTGTAAGTGGGATCCCTAAATAAGCCCCGGTGGGCTGATGGATCCTTTTGCTTTTCAATGGCGCAGGGCATGCTGGTGCGTTTGATTATTCTTGTTCGATGTTCTTCAGGATTATATCAGCCAGTTCACGGGAATCCACCTTGTATTCGCCGGATTCGACCTGGCGGGCCAGTTCAGCCACGCGCTCGGCACGGGACAGATCGGTCTCTTCCATTTTGGCCAGTTCCTTTTTCAAGGTCTCACTGCTGGAGGAGATCTCCACGCTGTCCTTCTGCGAAGAACCGGTCGAGGCAGAAGTGGTGCGGTCGCGATCCTGCTCCTGCTTGTGGATCTTGTTGATCAGGCTGATAATTTCCGGTCGATTGATTTTCATACTCGTTCACCCTTTTAAATCCTGAAATTCTTGCCGTTCACTTATTTTATCGTCCATGGTGGCCAGATAGTAAAGGTACTCGTGGAAAAAAAATTTAAAATCCCCCTGCCCTGAAAGAGGAGGATTTTGGTTTACTGCAAGCTGTGAATAAAAGCTGCGATTATGTCAACTGTACCAGCCCGTCGGCCATTTCTTTCAGGTTGCCGGCGATGGAAGTCATCCCTTCCAGGGCTGCCAGGACCTGCTGGGTGGCGGCAGCCTGGTTCTGGGCTGTTTCCCCGGTGCTGGAAACCCCGCTGCTGATGTTATCCATGTACTGCACGATGTTTTCGGTGATCTCGGAGATCTGCTGGGCTGATGTGCTGCTGTTTTCCGCCAGCTTGCGGATTTCTTCGGCGACCACGGTAAAGCCGCGGCCGGCCTCACCGACCCGGGCTGCTTCGATGGCCGCGTTCAGGCCGATGATATTGGTCTTGTTGGCGATATCCTGGATAAACTTCAACATATCGTTGGTTTTCAACACGGCACTGGAAGCCTCTTTGGCCGTGCTGCTGAGCTCCTGCCCCGAGCGGGCCAACTGGTCGGCCTCACCTGCCAGCTGTTCCATGCTTTCGCGGATCTGCTTGGTGTTTTCGTTGAGGTTGTCCGCGTTTTCGGCCAGCACCTGGGCCTGCTGGTGCAGGTTTTCGATCATCTCCTGCCGCTGCTGGACGATCTCCACCAGGAACCGGGCCTCCAGGGCCTCGCTGACCGATAGTTCCGGGTGCTTGTTTTCCCGGATGATTTCCCGGACCTTTTCCACTCCCGTAACTTCGATCACCAGGTTTAACGAGCTGTCCTGAAGCAGGGGAGCAAAATCTGTCGTTGTCTTGATCCCTTTTTGCCGGGCTTGTTTGATCGCCGGCGCGTCTTCACTGAGGTCTGCAACCCACTGAATACTGACATTGTTCATCCCGTCCACCATCTCCAAAATGGAGAGTCCTCCCTGTCCACCACCAATGATTCCCACTGAAAACAATTCTCCACACCCCTCACCTTGATTAAAAAATATCATTTACCTTTATGTATCCCCTTCTTATTCAACATGGTCCCGCTCTTTCCCTGCTCCAACGGCTTCTTTTTCCTCCATTTCTCTACTTTTCATGAAAATCGCCAGGTCGGCCACCCGGCAGGAGTAGCTCCATTCGTTGTCGTACCAGGCCACCAGGCGGGCCAGATTCCCTTCGACGACCATGGTGCTGAGGGCGTCAATGACACTGGAATAGGGGGAACGCTTGTAGTCTACGGAGACCAGGGGCTCGTGGCTGACGTGAAGAATGCCCGGCATCTGTTGGGCTGCCTGGATAAATGCTTCATTGAGCCCTGCGGTGGTGGTGTCCTCTTCCAGCAGGGCCACCAGGTCCAGGAGGGAAACGGTGGGGGTGGGCACCCGCACGGCAAACCCGTCGATGCGCCCTTCCAGCTCGGGGAGCACTTCCCCTACAGCCCGGGCGGCCCCAGTGGTGGTGGGGATCAACGAGAGGAAAGCGGCCCGGGCCCGGCGCAGGTCGTCGTGGGGAAAATCCAGCAGTCGCTGGTCGTTGGTATAGGCGTGGGTGGTATTCATCAGCCCCTTGAGCAGGCCGAACTCCCGGTGCAGGACCATGGCCACGGGAGCCAGGGCATTGGTGGTGCAGGAGGCATTGGAGATAACCCGGTGTTTTTTAGGGTGAAACTGGTCCTGGTTCACACCCATGACCACGGTCAGGTCGGGGTCTTTCATCGGGGCGGTGACAATGACGGACCCGGCCCCGCCCTGCAGGTGCCGGCCGGCCTCTTCCCGGGTGCGGAAAACCCCCGTGGATTCGATGACCAGGTCCACCCCCAGCTGGCCCCAGGGGATTTTTTCCGGGTTTTTCTCCTGGAAGGCATGTACCGGGTCTCCGTCAACCTGGAGACCATGGCGATCCACGGTGATCTCCCCGGGCATGGGTCCGTACAGGGAATCGTAGCGCAGCAGGTGGGCCAGGGTGTCACTGTCGGCCAGATCGTTGATCGCCACTACCCGGGCTTCGTCTTTTTCCAGCAGGGCGCGGAAGGTCACCCGGCCGATGCGGCCAAATCCGTTGATACCAATCTGAACAACCATTATAACTGGATTCCTCCCATCATCAATCCTTTGATAAATGTGTGCTTGTGTGCTTGTGTGCTGTTTTGACTTGCACTAATATAACTTGCCCTGTTGGGGCGGAATGAATTCTTGACATCTTTTGGCTTCTATAGGAGAATAGATTCAGTTCACGAACGAAAAAGGCAAAGTCAAGACGGCAGGAATAGAAAAATGGCCGAGACAGGAGGTTGAAGCAGGTTGAATGGTTTGGAAACAATCCGAGTTGCTGTCAGCGGAGCAAACGGCCGGATGGGGCGCGAAGTGTGCCGCACCGTTTTGGAAGAACCGGGCCTGGAGCTGGTCGGCGCCTTTGACCTTTCCGGGCAGGGCCGGGATGCCGGCATCCTGGTGGGAAAAGATGAGGCAAAAGTAGGCCTGGCCCCGTTGAACAAGGATAACCTGGAGCAGAGCAAAGCCCAGGTGCTGGTGGACTTTTCCACCCCCATGGCCGTCATGGAGAATATCCACCTGGCCCTGGACTGTGGTGTGCGTCCCGTGGTGGGGACGACGGGGATCACCCAGGTGGACCTGGAATCCATCCGGAAAAAGTTGGATCAACAAGGGCTGGGGGCGGTGATTGCACCCAACTTTGCCCTGGGGGCGGTTTTAATGATGAAATTTGCCGCGATTGCCTCCCGCTACCTGCCCCAGGCCGAAGTCATCGAAATGCACCACGACAAAAAGGTGGACGCCCCTTCGGGGACGGCACTGAAAACGGCGGAAATGATCGCCGCCGAGCGGACAGAAAAACCCGGGGCCCGGGAGGATTTGTTTAAGCTTGCCGGGGTGCGGGGCGGTGTCCAGGATGATGTCCATATCCACAGTGTCCGGCTAAACGGCCTTATCGCCCATCAAATGGTGATCTTCGGGGGACTGGGCCAGACCCTGACCATACGCCACGATTCCTACGACCGCACCTCTTTTATGCCCGGGGTGGTCCTGGCGGTCAAGCATGTGGTGGAAAACCCGGGGCTGGTCTACGGGCTGGAGAACCTGATTGAATTTTAAAGCGGGCGGGGCCCTGCGCCCCCGGGGACCCGGCCAAAGGCGGCAGACGGCCCCTCCCGCGGGCTGAAAGCTAGCACCTCCCGGTCTATTGTCGCATATAGTAGAGTGACAACCGGGAGGTGTGTTTTATGGAGGCAAACGGGTCCTTGTTCGGGAAACGAATCGGGATTGCCCTCTGCCTGTCTCACCTGCAAAGCCCGGAGATCAGCGGGGAAATCAAACACCTGCTATTGACCGGGGCAGAAGTATGCCTGGTGCTGCTGGACCCCTGGAAAGAAGACGGGTCCTGCCGGCGGGGGGACAACGGCCGCAAACAAAACCCTGAAAAGTCCGCTGCAGTCCGAACCCTGGCACGGGTCCTGGGCGGGCAGGCAGCGGGAAAACCGGGGATGGATAATGAAGCGGGTGGAGCGGACCAGGGGCAGGCAGAAAAAAAGGAAATGAAGGGAACGAAGGGAGCAAAGGGAACAAAGGAAGAGCAAAACAAGCAAGCGATAGATGAACCCGGGCCGGGACAGCAGGTGCCGGGGGCGGGGGCGGGGGCGGGGGCGCAGCCGGGGACGAGGACCGGGCAGGAACTCAGGCAGGAAAAAGAGCCCTGGTTAGAGCCGGAGCCGGAGCCGGAGCCAAGGCAGGAGTGGGGGCCGGGGACCGGGCAGGGGTGGGAAGAAGAACCGGGGCAGCAGCCGGTGCCAGGGGTGAAGCTGGAAAAAAGGCAGACACAAAAGCCGGGACCGGGGCCGGGGACTGGGCCGGACCGGGAAAGGGGACAGTTGGATCTGTGGATCGTGGTCCCCTATTCCCAACCGCTGTTGTCTTACCTGGCCGATCAGGCTGCAGCGGAAAATATTGCCGTCCCCCTGGTCCTGCTCCCCGTTTTTGGAGAAAACCCTGCGGGAGCCCTGCAGCTTCTCTCTGTCCTGATGGAAAACCAGCGGATTTTTTTCGTGCCTTTCGGTGTCCTGCTCCGGGGCTCCCCGGGAACAACCCGGCAACAGGGCAAGGAGCCGGAAAATGAACCGGGCCCGTTTTTCTGCCGCACGGACCTCCTGGTTGAGACCTGCCTTTCGGCCCTGCAGGGGGAAAAAATCCGGCCCACCGTCTGGGATGATTGTTCCTTTTCCTACTGATCTTCAAACTGCTGCTTTTTTTCCTGGCTGCGCCCCATGAACTTATCCAGGTCGATGAGGAAGCGCTCATGTTCCCCTTCCCCGACCTTCTCCTGCTGATCGAAGGCTTCCACTTTGAACAGCAGCCGCTTCCGGTCCACCTCGACCAGCTCCGCCCGGGTCGTTACAGTCATCCCGATGGGGGTGGCGGCCAGGTGGCGGCATTCCACCCGGGTCCCCACGCTGCTGGTTCCCTGGGGCAGATGATCCTTGATGGCATTGATGGCGGCGTTTTCCATGATCGCCACCAGCATGGGGGTGGCAAATACCGGCACACTGCCGCTGCCCACCTCAATGGCCGTGTTTCCTACCTGTACTTCCATGCTGGCTTCACCTGTCAAACCGGGGTTCAGTTCCATAATTGATTGACAACCTCCTTTTTATTCATGCGGATAATCAAGCACCTCACGACGATTCCAGGATCCCGGTCAGCCAGTCCAGGGCCACCTGGACGGCTTGGGGATGCTTTCGCAGCTGGTGCCCTGCCCCGGGCAGGATGGCTTTCTCTTTGGGCTCGCCGGCATTTTTGAACAGCAGTTCCGCCTGGTCGGGTGGGACCAGCTCGTCTTCGGCGCCGTGGAGAACCAGCAGGGGGGCCGGGGCGATGCGAAAGACTTCGTCCACAGGGCGGATGAGGTGAATGTCCTGCAGCCACTTGTGGGGCCGGGCTGGAAAGCCGGGATCCTTGATGATGCCCACTTCCCTAAACCAGGCGATGATCTCCTGGTATTTTTCCTGGGGGAACAGGGACTCGAAACTGGCAGGGCAGGCGGCCAGAATAACCCCCTGCACCCGGGAATTCTTCGGGGCGGCACAGGCCGATACAGCAGCCCCGCCGCTAAAGCCCCAGAGCAAAAGCGGGCGCCGGGGTTCTTTCTCGTCCCAGTAGCGAAAAACAGCTTCCAGGTCGCGGACCCAGCCGGAGAGGTCAAAATTCCCTTCGCTTTCCCCTGTGCCGCGGAAATTAAAATGAAAAACAGGGATGCCCAGGGCACAGCATCGTTCTGCCAGGGCGGCATAGCCACCGTCATCGCCGCTATCTTCTTCCTGGGGCGCAGGACGGGCCCTGGGGATGCCGTGGCAGAGAATCAACAGGGGATTGTCCTGGCCGGGGGCTGACTTTCGTTCCTGCCGGGGCCGGCAAAGCCAGCCGGCCAGGTTGAGCGGCCCGCCTTCTTCCGCAACCTGCACTTGAAGTGGTTCGATATGCACGTGCCTGCCTCCTTGTTCAATCTGCTTGTTTTACCTGTTTGGTTAAAGGTGGTCCTGGTGCGCCGGACGCTTGCACAAGCCGGTCGGTTACACCTGTTTACATTATTATACATGATGGTGGGCAAATCCTGCCTGCCAGGGTGGTGGATCAAAAAAGAGCTCATAACTGCTGTTCTGATTCGTGCGGGATGAAGGATACTGGAAGTTTCCCGCTTGTTTTCCCGGATTTTCCTTTTTTTAAACGGTGTAACACCCTGGTTCCCGGCAATAATAATTGCAAACGGGTTTTTAAGGAGCTGTTTTATGAAAACCACCTTGCCTGCCTTTCTCCTCGCCGCTTTGGCCGGTTCCACCATGGCCCTGCAGGGAGCCCTTAATTCGGCCCTGGGCAAGATTATCGGCCTGCTGGAGGCCACGCTGGTGGTCCTGGTCATCGGGACCGTGACCGTGCTGCTGCTGCTCTATCCCTTTAACCTGGGCCAGGGCAGCCTGGGAAAAATACCGGGGGCACCGTGGTACACCTTCCTGGGCGGTGTCCTGATCGTCTTCATCACCTTTGGGGTGGTGGCCAGCATGCCCCGGATCGGGGTGGCCAACGCGACCACGGCCATCGTCGCCGCCCAGGTTGCCACCGCTGTGGTGGTGGACCACTTCGGCCTTTTCGGCCTGGCCCCGGTCCCCTTTAGCTATTGGAAGATCCTGGGCCTGGCGCTGATGGCGGCAGGCACCCGGCTGATGCTGCTGCAGTAGCATCGGGGAAAAGGAAGGCCTGTTCAGGGGCAGAGCAGGCCTTTTTTCCCCTCACCTGTTCCCTCCTAGCTGTTCCCTCACTCGGACAGGCTAGAATCCGGACAGGCCAGAATCATAATGTTTTTCGGCGGGCTTTGCAAATCAGTAAACCTGAAGCCCTGGAGCACTTCGGCCTTACCCAGAAAGAAGCCGAATAGGATATGAGCCCGCCTATCAAGGAGCTGATGAAGCTGGCCTTGGAAGGCAAACTGGCCCACGGTGGCCACCCGGTGCTGGCCTGGATGGTGGATAACATTCATATCCGCACCGACCCTGCCGGGAACATCAAGCCCGACAAGCAGAAATCCACGGAGAAGATTGACGGGGCAGTGGCTTTAATCATGGCCCTGGACCGGTGCATCCGGAATAAAGGGAGTAAAGGGAAATCGGTCTATGATGAAAGGGGATTGCTGGTGTTTTAAATTCCTGTTAATATTGCCTTTTCAATGATATAATTTGATATTGAAAAACTTGTGCAATTACGATAATAATAAAGGCGGTGATACTTTGTCAGTAATGTTTAAGGTGGCAGAAGTACAAGCTTTTTTAAGATGGATGGAAAGAAAATTTTCATTAAACCTATTAGCAGAAAAGGCAAAGAAAAGGTTTGTTAAACGGGGACAAGTTTATAAATGTGAGTTAGGTGTTGGTATCGGCCACGAGATGCAAAAAGAAAGACCCTGTGTTATTATTCAGAACAATATTGGTAACTTTAAGTCGGGGAACACCATTGTTGCACCAATTACACATGATGACTCTCAGTATCCTTTTCTCGTCCCCGTAACGGTTCAAAAAAATGGAAGCGGCTCAATTATATTGGATGGTCAAGTGAATGTGTCAAACATTAGATGTGTTAGTAAAGCACGGCTGGGAGATTATGTGGCGACTTTGCCAGTCCAAGATTTGAAAAATGTTGAAGTAGCGGTAGCAAAATCATTAGATTTAATGGTTCATTACAATGAGTTAGAGAAAAAATTACAGGACAAATTAGACTTCATGGATAAAATAAAAAAAGAGAGAAATGAAGCGCAGGACTTTGTTAAAAAACTTAAAGAGATTGCTGAAGTTCCCACAAACGAAGAGCTCGAAAAAACTATCCGGTCAAAATTGACAGAGGAATAGTTTTATGCTATACTTTAAAATACAAAGAGGTTCTTTACTGGGGAGTAAAGAATAATATGTTTTCTTCAAGTGGGGGAACTTTGGATAAGTTCCCTTTTACGTTGTATGAATTATTCGCATTTGCATAAAATATAAATACAAAGTGGCTTCAGTCAGGATGGCTGAGGTTATATAAAGGCGGAGGTCGCCACTAACAATGGCGGCTTTCGTCGTTTTTAACCACTCCACGCAAGGGGTGGTTTTTTCATGCCCAATTTTAGGAGGTGATGCCCTGCATGAAGATACCCATACTATCCCGGCTGTTCAAATCCCGGGCTGACCCTAAGAACACCTTCTGG
>Ga0207421_10003448_pt1 | contig 18835 bp, 15 predicted proteins | sample SodLakKL_010_SED_4_FD_187542 | JGI IMG/M metagenome (GOLD analysis project Ga0207421, IMG submission 187542) | Alkaline sediment microbial communities from Lake Tanatar, Kulunda Steppe, Russia - 8KL_010_SED (SPAdes) (version 2) | ecosystem: Environmental > Aquatic > Non-marine Saline and... | reverse complement strand
AGGCCAGGGTGCGGGCCTTGTGATTGCGCTGGTCAACGAGGACAAGCCGCTGGCCGAGCGCTACGCCCGCATACTGGACCTGCCGTTGCCGTCCGTCACCGCACAGGCGATAGATGAAGTAGTCAGGCGTGCGAGAGAAGAGGTCGGTATGGGACTCTACCTGCAGCCGCCGGGCAGGTCCCTGCGCTACGTGCCGCTCATCCCGGGCCTCACGCCTGGTCAGCGTCAGGAGTTGTTGGGGCATGCGGTTGAGGGAGTTTCGCTGTAATCTTTTACTAACTCACATCTGAGCCCATGAAACGCCTAAACTCGCTGAATACGCTCTTATTCGCCGCTGCGCTGTTTTTCGGTGTAGCCCTGTCGTTCAACGTGTCCGGGAGCACTGCTGCCGAAGCCTCGATTTCATCAGGTGAATGTCTCAGATGCGTTGATGGGGAAACATGCACACGTAGTCTATCTGGTGGAACTCAGTGTTACGGAGACTGCACCCACGACGATAACTGTTCCACAAAAATTGAACCTCTTCCACCGATTATACTTTCGCAATAATTAAGTGGTCGGGGTTTGCTTATGATTCGGCGATCTTTTTCTGTGTTAGGTGTATTCCTGTGTTGTTCCTTTTTGACACAGATTGCATACGGTCAACTTCCCGTCGACACCCTGCTCACCATCGGTGATGATGAATCGGCGGAGTCAGAGTATTTGTTTGCCGACATTCGCCAGGTGATGCGATCGCAGGATGGGATGCTTTACGTCTCCGATCTTCATCTGGATCACGTGCGGGTATTCAATCCTGATGGCACCTTCGACCGAAAGATTGGCAGGCGCGGGGAAGGCCCTGGCGAATTTGCGCAGGCGCAACTCATTCTGCTGACGAGCGACGGTCGGCTGTTTGTCCGGGGTCGGCGAACACACAGGGTTGCCGTGTTTGACAGTGTCACAGATGAGTTGCTCGACACCTTACCCCTGGGCCATTTTCAGCGGTCGCCCCCTGAGCTTACAGCTGGCGACTGGCCGGTGGAAATGCGTTTGCACGAGGGGCCAAACGGTACGTTTATCATGCCGGCTATGGGGGCTCCCGATGTGCGAACGGAAGGTGAGATTCCCGGTAGTGCGCAGAAACTGTTTACGGTCCTACGTTCAGATTTAAGTTCTGTAACGCAGTTTTTCGGCTCTTTTGACATGGTTCATATGCCGCATTTCTTTGCGCGTGTTCAGGCCAACGTCCATGTCGGACACGCGATATTAACCGCGGGCAACATGCTCTGGTACGCTCCAGGCCCTTATAATGGCGAGGTGTTCACTTTTGCCATGGATGGGGATTCGTGGAGCCGCGCAGCTCGCGTTGAAGGCATGAGCGTCCGGGGGGCCATATATGAGGAGGTAGAACCTGAGGAGCGTCCCGATACCGACCGTTACCTGACGGTAAGAAGTATCGTCGGGCGGGACCTGCAAGGACGGCTGTTACGGAGCAGCGCAGGGCTCGTCCAGGCGCCCGATGGAAGCATTCTCCACTTTGCTTACCACATTGGAAAAGACGATCGGGGAACGGTTACGGTCGAGCGCTTCTCGCCCGAGGGTATCCTGGTAGCCGTACAGACCTTGCTCGGCAACCTCCCAGCGCTTGGCAAACCCGCCATCGAAATCCGTGACATCGACGAAGACGGCAACCTCTACATCCTCGACCGCACCGGCGATGCCCCGGTTATCCGTGTGCTCTCGGTGGAATGGCCGGAGTGAGGGTGTGCAGCCGTCGTCTTGCAGGCTACGTCAAGCTCATTATCAGCCTGTAGCATCATAGCACCGGGTCGTCATGCCACGCGTGGAGTCGCACGGCCCGTACGACCCTACTTTACCGGCGCCGGCTGGGGGGCGCGCATGTCCAGCAGGGCGTCGCAGAGGTCGTCGATCAGCGTGTGATCGTGACTGGAGACGACCACCAGCCCGCCATCGGCCTTGAACGTGTTCAGCAGGTCGAATACGGCTGCGGTGCTCTCGGTGTCGAGCCCCCGAAACGGCTCATCCATCAGCAGGACGTGCGGTTCAGCGATCAGCGCAGCCGCCACCTGCGTCTTCTGCAACATGCCGCTGGAGTAGGTCCCGATGAGGTTGGCCCGCCGCTCGTCCAGCCGAACGGTATCCAGCAGCTCCCCAATGCGGTCTGCGCTGTGCTCGTCGTACTGGCCGCGCTCGCGCAGAATCCACGTGAGGAGCTCTATGGCTGAGAGGTGCGCCGGCAGCTCGGGCTCGGCGTACACCAGGCCCACGTGCGCCAGGAAGCGGTACGGATGCGCGTGTATATCGAGGTCACCGTAGCGCACGGTACCCGAGGTCGGAAACGCCAGCGTGGAGAGGAGGCGTAGCAGTGTAGTCTTGCCTGATCCATTTGGCCCGATGAGCCCGGTGGCCGTGCCCGACCCAAACGTCCAATCTAACGAGGCGATCACCGCCTCACCCTGGCCGTAGCGCTTCGTCAGGTCGTCCACCACCAGGGCGTCAGGCGTGGCATTTCCAGCCGAGGCATGTCCAGACATGGGATCTCCAGAAGGCTTGTCTTTAGAAGGCCTGTCGTCAGGCGAAGCGGGTGCGGTACTGGAACTCGGCGCCATAGGTCACCAACAGGGCACTGATGAGTGCAAGGAGTACGTCGAGCGCGGTCCACAGCAGCGCAGCGGTGTAGCCGAACGTGCTGTCGAAGAACGCCACGAGCAGAAGGCTGAGTAGGACGGAGAGGGTCCACCGCAGGTTCACGAAAAACCGCGTGATGACCCAGCGGGCGGGCGACTGCAGCGTGAGGTGGAAGGCCGGCGGGGCCATCCCTGCGCGGGTGAGCACAAAAACGGCGGCGTTCTTGGCCAGGAAGAACAGCACAAGGTAGGTGGCAATCGCATCCATGGCCGCGTCCTGAAAGAAGAGCACCCATAGGAGCACGTGGCCGACGATGATAAAGCGCCCGAGGGGCAGGCGGCGGTCCATCTGCCGAAGGCCTGCCCAGACGGCTGGCCGGAAGGCGTGGGGGACCCAGTAGACGGCATCGTACGGGATCGGCTCGCGGTCGGCCACGCGGGTGCCTCCGGCGCTACGGAAGATTTCGCTATAAAACGCGCTGGTGGCATAGAAGGCGCGATCGTAGCGCGGTACGTGTCCAGCCAGCCGCTGCGCCGCGCGGGCGCAGAGGAGGGCGCCGGGGACGAGCACCGCCAGTGGGTGCAGGGCGCTCAGGTACGCCGCGGCAATGATCATCACGATGCCCAGGCCAAAGATGCGCGGGGTGGCCATGACGGCGGGCACCAGACCATCCGGCACCGCAAGTAGCCCTGAGGCTGAGGAGTGCGCTTTCATCCGGCGGTAGCCGCTGCCGGCGCGTCCTTCCTGCCAGGCCTGCGAGCGTGGTCCGAGCGTGGCGTAGCGCTCAAATGCATACGCCCCGGTGCCGCCCACCACGAGCGCACCGGCTGCCAGATGGGTCAGCTTCGGCCCGAGGTCTGCGAGGGGGGCGGCAGGATCCACCAGCGCCAGCAATACGCCCGGCACCAGCGCCGCACCTACGATGGGAAGCCACCGCTGCAATTGGTGCCGCAGCAGGCCACGGGGCGATCGGTTCAAACGCTGAAGCTGGGCTACGTGCGGATCAGGCAACAGCACGTGCGGCGGAATTACGGCAAAGACGGCTGAGGCGAGCAGCATCCAGTAGCGCAGCAGCACGATCCGGGTGTCCAACGCTGCGCCCATCGCCAGCAGTACGCTCATGTAGCAGAGCACGCCCAGCAGCAACACCGCGGCCGCCTGATTCACGCGGTTTGGTTGGGCACGAAGAGGGGTGACGGCAGATAAACCCACGGCCAAAATATTGAGCAAGCGGACAGGAAAAGGGCGGCTCAAGCGTCGCAGCGAACCCTGGCGGAGCGCTCCTGCAATGGCACCGCGCGCCGATGGTTTCCCGTTAGAAAGACGGCTGTATACTACGCGAGGCAAGCGCCCGGCCCGCGTCGCGATAGGCGACCTCGGCCAGAAAGGCCCGGAGCTGATGGTTAAAGAGCGCCGGCCGCTCTACAGGCACCGCGTGATGTACGCCGGGCAGCACAGCGAGACGCGCGTCGGGCATCTGCTGAGCAAAAATGGCCTTTCGGTCAACGTCCGTGTAGTCATGCTGCGAGGCCACGATCAACGCGGGCTGTCGGATCGCGTCCAGCTGCTCATCAATGCTCCAGCCGGCGATAGCCCGGATGGACGCCACCAGCGCGTGCGTGGCGTTCCGGCTGTAGCGTCGGATGAACGTGCGCCGGAGGTCGGCCTGTGCCGGGTCGGGCAGGAGGCGGGGCGCCAGGATGCGCCCCAGCATCTCTGGTCCGAAGAGCCGCACCAGCAGCATTCGAAAGAGGTACGAGATCCAGCGCCGCGGCGTGTTAAGCCGGTACTCCGGGTCGCAGTTCACCACGGTGAGCGTGCGCACGAGCTCCGGCGCATCGTGCGCCAGCTGCAGGCTAATCATGCCGCCCATCGAGAGGCCCACCACATGCGCCGGCGACAGGTCCAGCTGCCGCAGCAGGGTGGCCAGGTCGTCAGCCATCTGCGGGATGCTGTAGGGCCCTGGCGGTTTTTCTGTGGCGCCGTGCCCGCGCAGGTCGGGCGCAATGACCGTGTGCGTCTGCTTAAAAAAGTCTTTTTGCGCGAACCAGTCCTTGTGGCTGGACCCGAGGCCGTGCACCAACAGTAGCGGAGGGCCGCTGCCCTGCACGTCGTAGTGCATGGTGATGTCGTGTATCCGGCAGTAGGGCATGGCAGCAGGCGTTGCTGGGGCGTGTACGGGCGATACACACGCGAAACACACGCCGGGGTTCAGGGCATCGCAAGCATTTCGCAGCCGCCTCCCCTTTACCCCATGTCATCCTGACGACTTTGGAGGAAGGATCCCCCATGTATCGGTATGTTGCGGTGCATGCCCATTGATGCGATGCCGCCGCGTGCAACATGGTGCGCCGCAGCCGTCACCGAAGCATCCCGCAGCATGGGAGATCCCTCGTCGCTGCGCTCTGTCGGGATGACATTTGGGGGAGGGTGGTGCCAACCCCTCTACCGCTTGTTCTCCTGCGGGCAGTGTGTAGGGATACTGCTGCCCCTTACCCTATGTCATCCTGACGACTTTGGAGGAAGGATCTCCCGCGAGTCGGGATGTCGCGGTTCTTGCCCATTGATGCGATGCCGCCGCGTGCAACATGGTGCGCCGCGGCCACCACCGAAGCATCCCTCAGCATGGGAGATCCCTCGTCGCTGCGCTCCGTCGGGATGACATTTTGGGGAGGGTGGTGCCAACCCTTGACCTCGTTTCCTCCTGTGGGCAGTGTGGAGGGATACCGTCGCCCCTTTACCCCATGTCATCCTGACGACTTTGGAGGAAGGATCCCCCATGTATCGGGGTGTCGCGGTGCTTGTCCATCGATTGGATGCTCTACCGCTCCCTACGCAAAAACGTCATAAGATGCTGATTCACAACCTCGGGCTGCTCCAGCTGCGGGAGGTGGCCGGCATCCTTGATGAGATCGAGGGTAGCATTGGGGATGCGCTCGGCCGCTTCCTCGGCCACGTCCGCGGTGGTCAGGTGCGGATTCAGCATGGCGTTGGGGATGAGCGCGTCCTCGGCCCCGTAGAGTACCAGCGTGGGGGCGGCGATATCATCGAGGCGATGCGCCACCGGAGCGTCCAACATACCGGCTACGGAGCGCGCGTTTGCGGTTGCGTAGGCCGCCGCATCCGGGAGCGCAGTGAGCGCCAGCCGCTGCTCCAGCAGCCATCCGAATCGCTCCGGATCATAGCTTGCAAAGTTCATCGCAATGTTTTGTTGGAGCGCGGCCTCCGGTGCGGCGAGGATGGCCTGCGGCGTGTAGACGCTTTTCAGCGCGACCCCCTGCTGATCCGTGAAGGTTTCAATGCCGGCCGGAGAAACCAGCACGAGCCGATCCAGCCGCTCAGGATGGTCCAGCGCGACCGTCAGGGCGATCTGCCCGCCCATCGACAGGCCCACAACATGGGCGCGGTCCACACCATGGGCGTTCATAAACTGTACCACCGTGTCGGAGAAGAAGTCCATCGTGCCCGGTACTTCGTCCTTGCCCGAGAGCCCATAGCCGGGCAGGTCCAGCGCCAGCACACGGAAATGGTCGGCCAGTGGGTCAATCGTTTCGCGCCAGAGCGCCAGGTTCGACCCGAGCCCGTGGATCAGCACGACCGTCTCCTCGCCCGTGCCGGCTTCGTGATAGGCGATGGGACGGTCGCCCACCAGCACGGTGTCGACAGGCGCAGGGTACGGCGCTTTGAACGCCTCCAGTGAATCAGAGGCTGGCGAAGCGAGCATAGTCATGAGCAACAGCATCAGCATAGGAACGAACGGGAAAGATGGGCATCAAGACGAAGAAAGGGCCGCTTCAGCGCGGGCACGCAGCACCTGCTTATCGATCTTGCCACTGTGGTTTTTGGGAAGCGCGTCTACAAACCGGACATGCTGCGGCACCTTGTAGGCCGCCAGACGCTCGCGGCAAAAAGCGATGAGTGCTTCGGGCGAGGGGGCAGGAGCAGCCACGACAAACGCCAGGCCCGTTTCCCCCCAGCGGTCGTCAGGCACGCCCACGACCGCGGCCTCACGGATCTGCTCGTGGGCGTGGAGCACCGCTTCCACCTCTGCCGGATACACGTTCTCCCCGCCACTAATGTAAAGCTCCTTCTTGCGGCCGGCCACGTAGAAGTACCCCTCATCGTCCCGTCGGACGAGGTCGCCCGTCCGAAACCACGCGCCATCGAAGGCGGCCGCGGTACCCTCCGGGTTCTGCCAGTAGCCGGGCGTCACCACCGGACCGCGCAGCAGCAGCTCCCCCACGGTGTCCGCCGATACGTCCTGCCCGTTGGCATCCACCACGCGCGTGTCGATGAGGAAGTTGGGCAGTCCGATGGAGCCGATCTTGCGGAGGGCGTCGCGCTCGGGGAGGGAGAAGCAGTTGGGCCCCACCTCCGTCATCCCAAACCCCTGCCGGATCGGTACGCCCTTATCCTGCCAGGTGTGGATCAGCGGGGCGGGCATGGCTTCGCCGCCCACAATGGCGTAGCGCACGGAATCGAGTGAAGCATCCGCAAACGCGTCGCTATCGGCCATTAGCTTGAGCATGGTGGGTACGCCCCACAGGATGGTGATGCCGGCTTCATCGCAGAGGGGCAGCAGGAGATCCGCATCAAAGCCGTCCAGCAGCAGCGTGTGGCCGCCCTGCAAAAGGAACGGCGTCAGCAGCACATTCCAGCCGCCCGTGTGGTGAAACGGAGCAGCGTTGAAGCTCACGTCGGCCCCCGTCAGATGCAGCCGTTGCACCGTATTGACGGCGTTATAGAAGCACATGCCGTGGGTGTAGAGTGCGCCCTTCGGCCGGCCGGTGGTGCCGCTCGTGTAGAGAATCAGGAGCGGATCGTCAGCCTCCAGCCGCAGCCCCTCAAACGCCAGCCCTTCGGCAGTGGCCTGCTGCTCGATGGCGCCACAGCTCAGGCGCGGGCCCTCGAAGGTAAGTGCGTCCGTGACGTCCGTCAGGGCATCGGTACTCACGAAAAGTCGAGGGGCTGTATCGTCCACCATGTGCTGCAGCTCGGGCGCGGTCAGGCGGGCATTGAGCGGCACGAGGATCCAGCCGGCCTTTTGCGCGGCGACGAATAGCAGCACATGCGCCAGGCTATTGGGCGCGAGGATGGCCACGCGGTCACCCTTTACGAGCTCAAAGCGTTCCGTGAAGGCCGCCGCCAGGGCCTCGCCGCGGCTGTTCAGCTCGGCAAACGATAGCTGTTCGCCGGTGACCTGCCAGGTCAGTGCCGGTGCGTCCGGACGGTACCGGGCCTGCCGGGCAAGCCAGTCAGTAGGAAACGGAGGCATGGGCATTACGACGCGGGCGAATCGGGGGCGGAGGCAGCGGAGGGTTCGGCGGCGACAGGCGTGGGCCAGATCAGCCAACCGATGACAGCGACGGCGGTGCTTGTAATGAGCGCAAACGTGGCGGGCACCGCAGGGTTATTCCAGTACGGACCGATCTCGAAGTAGTACATACCGAAGTGCACGACGAGTGCGGTCACGGCGGCGGCCAGGATGACTTCCTTGCGGATGCGCTCGGTAAAGATACCAAAGATGATGGGCACGAAGGTGGCCGAGAACAGCGCATACACGCCGTTCTGAGCAAAGATGGCCACCGAGAGGTCGGGAGAGACGATCTGCTGATACGAAAACAGCGCAATCACGGGGGCGAGCGCGAGTAAGAAGTATTTGCTGTAGCGCATCCCACGGGCGTCGATCTCGTCGAGGGACAGCCGCCCGCGCCGCGTCGCGTACTGCCGGTAGATGTCGTTCGAGAAGATGGTGGAGAGGGCCACCAGCAAGCCTTCCAGCGTGGAGAAACCCGCGGCCACGAGGCCAATCAGCACCAGTGCTCGCATGCCCGGCGAGAAGACCTCGACAATGTACGTGGGCACGATCTGATCGGGCGGCAGGCCGACCTCCGGCATCAGCACACGCGCATAGAGGCCCACCACCAGCACCAGGAAGAACAGGGTCAGGACGATAAAGCCCGTCGCCAGGTACGCATTCATGTCGCGATCGCTCTTCAGGTAGAGCGCCTTCGACAAGATGTGGGGCTGTGTGATGATGGCAATGCCAATCACGAAGTTAGCCACCACCACCTCAAACCAGTCGCGGAAGAGGAGGCTGTCCGGGTTCGTGGGCTGTGCCAGCACCGGGTCGATGGCGCGGAGCCGCTCCAGGAATCCGCCGAGGCCGCCCTCGAGGTAGCCAATGCCAGAGCCAATAAGCACAAGCGCAACAGCCACCATGATGACCGCCTGTGCGGAGTTGGTCATCGTATGCGCGCTCGCCCCGCCAAACATGATGTAGACCAGCGGGAAGCCAATCACGATGGCCATGGCAACCCAGTTAGGGATGGCCAGCACGTTGGACAGCACCAGCGTAAGGCCCACCACAATCAGCACCACAAACGTGATAAGGAGCAGGCTGATGAAGGCGAAGAAGAGCGTTAGGCGTCGGTCTTCAAACCGGTCGCCGATCCACTGCGGCACGGTCAGCGCCGTGTACTTGTCGCCAATCTGCCGGAAGGCCTTCGACATGATGGTGAGCCCCAGGATAATGCCCAGCGGCGTAGCGATGGCATAGCCAATGAAGCCCGAGACGCCGTAGAGGTAGATCAGCCCCGGATTGATGATGAAGGTGGCCGCGCTTGTCAGGTTAGCGGCCAGCGACAGCCCCACGAACACAGGGCTCACCTCGCGGCTGCCTACGGAGAACGACGCAAAGCCGGAGACCTTGCGGATGCCCACAAAGGCGACAGCGCTCACCACCGCGAGGTAGGCGCCAAAGAGGAGCCAGGCTATCGTTGTTTCGCCCATCGTGGGGGTTGGGGTTAGGTAGTGTTAGAGGTACGTAGGGGCGCGAGGCTCGTTGGGGCGCAGGACAGTTGGGGCGCAGGGCCCTGCGCCCTTACGTATCGTAGGCCCACCGCAGGGCCATACCCGCGATAGCCGCGCCGCCGCCGGAGGCAACGAGGAAGACGAGGTCGCCCGCACCGAGCCGGTGCTGATCGGCCGCATCCGCCAACGCCATCGGCACGCAGGCGTTGCCGGTGTAGCCAAAGCGATCCATCACCTTGTGGGCGCGCTCGTCGGGGAGGCCCAGCCGGTTCATGGTCTCGTTGATGCTCTGCACGTTGATCTGCGTGAAAAACAGGTGGTCCACGTCGGAGGGCTGGGCGCCCACACGGTCGGCCAGCGTCTCCACGAGGGCCGTCCAGTGGTCAGGATTGAAGCCGTCGGGGAATTTCTGGCGGAACTCCAGTAGCTGCTCCTTGGCCTGCCCATCGCCGCCCTGCGCCGCCGCGTTGGCCGGGGCCGCCGCGCCGCCCACGTAAATGCCCATGTGCTCGCTGAACTCGCCTTTGGTGGTCAGCTCAGATGTCAAGATGCCAGTGCCGTCCTCGGCGCGTGTGAGCACCGCGGCCCCCGCGCCGTCGGCAAACAGCGTGGCCGTGTTCTTGAAGTCGTAGTCGATGAAGCGGCTCATGAGGTACGCGCTGATGACGAGCACGTGGGTATAGTCCGGGTTGCCGGCGAGGTAGTTCTTGCCCGTCTCCAGGGCCGTCACGAAGCCCGCGCAGGCGGTGTTCAGGTCGAACGTGGCCGCGCCCGTCGCGCCCAGCTTGTGCTGCACGATAGCAGCAGTGGAAGGCGAGAGGTAGTCGGGCGTATCGGTGGAGACGATAATCAGGTCGATAGCCCCTGGTCCCAGGCCTGCGTCGGCAAGCGCATCTGTCGCAGCGGCCACCGCAAGGTCGGAGGTATGCTGGCCCTCGGCGGCATAGCGCCGTTCGTGAATGTTGCGGTTGGCGCGGAGGAAAGCGTCGACGTCCTCGCCGTACAGCTCGTTAAAATAAGCGTTCGGGACCACGCGTTCAGGCGCATACAGGCCGGTCCCGATGATCTGGGCAGTTGCCATAGCACAAGAGAATCAGAAAAGGGTTAAAGTACGAGGCCGCCGTCAACGCTTAGCACGGTGCCGGTGATAAAGCTGGCTTCCTCCGACGCGAGAAAGCAGTAGGCGTTGGCGATATCTTCCGGTTGCCCAAGCCGTCCCAGTGGGGTGCGCTGCTTCAACTGGTCGATCACCTTGTCCGGCACGCTCTCCACCATGTCGGTGGCGATGAAGCCGGGCGCTACCGCATTCACCGTGATGCCCTTGCGCCCAAGCTCCCGCGCCCAAGTCTTCGTCATCCCGATCACGCCGGCCTTGGAGGCCACGTAGTTCGTCTGCCCGAAATTCCCGTACAGCCCTACAACGGAGGCGGCGTTCAAAATCCGCCCGTACCCCGCTTCCAGCATGGCCGGAAGGACGGACTTGGTGGTGTTGAAGACGCCCTTCAGGTTAACATCCAGCACCTGCCCGAAATCGTCCGCGCTCATTTTCTTGAGCGTGGCGTCGCGCGTGATGCCGGCGTTATTGATCAGAATATCGATCTTCCCGAAGGCCTTCAGGGCGGCCTCGGCCAGCGCATCGGTAGAGGCGCGGTCGCTGACGTCGGTGTGGGTGAAGAGGGCCTCGGCACCGTCGCTGGTGAGCTGGTCGACGGTGGCGGTCCCCGCGTCGTCGTCCACGTCGGCGATCACCACGCGGGCACCGGCGGCGGCAAGGCGGCGCGCGGTGGCGCGGCCAATGCCGCGGCTGCCGCCGGTGATAAGGGCTACGCGGTTCTGAAGGTCAGGCACGGGATAAGCGGTCAGATGGAGAAGGAGTGCGGGCGGCGGCTCAGTTCTGAAAGCCGGGCAGCGTATACTGCAGCCCCAGCCAGAAAAAGCGCCCCCGCTGCGGGGCACCGAGCACATCCACGCCGTCATCATCGAAGAGGTTGGAGATGCTGGCGCGGAGCGACAGGTTCTGCTGCGGGATCGTGTAGCCCAGCGTCAGGTCGGCCACAAAGCGGGAGGGAATCTTGCCGTCGTTGTCAGCAAAGAAGACCTCGCTGTCCCAGTATCCTGACCGGAACTCGTATGCCGACTGCCAGCGGCCGCTGAGGCTGATGCTGTAGTTGTCGAAGCCTACGTTGCGCATCGTGGCTCCGCCTTTCAGTTTGGTGGTGGGTACGTTCAGGAGCAGGTCGTCCTGGCCCTCAGGCGCCGTGAAGTCAGCCAGTTCAATAAGCGAGACGTTGCCGTTGAAGCTAAACCGGTCGCTGGCGTAGTACTCCAATCCGATATCGGCCCCACGGACCGTGGCTTCACCAAAGTTGAAGTACGTCCACAGGAAGCCGGAGCCATCAACCAGGCTGCCGGTGTCATCAAACCCGAAGGTCCCCAGTGCCGGGTTGGCTACATTGGTGAGCGGGCTGATGAAGTTGGTGTACCACGAGTTGTGCGCCACTACATCGACGAGGAGTCGGTTGGCAAATACGCCCTTGTAGCCCAGCTCGATCGCGTTGACCTCTTCCGGGCTGAGCGGGTCGATGGTGCGCACGAGGTTGCCGTCGGCATCCTGCACCGTGTATCCGTCGATATTGCCGAGGAAGACATTCCCAAGTCCCGGAATATTGATGAAGAGGTTGCTTTCGAGCACGGTTGGGCTCTTAAAGGCCCGGTTGAAGCCGACGCGGAAGTTATGCTCCGGCGTCACCGAGTACACCGCGGCGATCTTCGGGCTGAGCTGCGTATCGTAGTTGCTGTGGTCGTCGAGGCGAGCCGCACCGACGAGGCGCAGGCGGTCGTCCAGGAAGCGGCGATCGAGCTGCAGGTAGCCGCCGACCTCGGTGGCGGAGATGTCCTCCCCTGCGGCGTCGGCCAGGAAGGTGCCCTCGGAGTCAGGGTTGTACCGCCGCAGTTGCAGGCCGGTCGTCACGCCCACACCGCCGATGGTATGGCTGTATTGCAACTCGGAATCGATGAGCTCGCCGCGGTCGACGAACGCGTTAGCTTCGCGCAGCGTGCTGAAGTCTACGTCGTCAAGCGAGGCGCCACCGTCAACCTGCGCGCCGGCTGCGACTGCTACCGCGTTGAGCTGGTAGGTGTCGCCGGCGTCGTTCGTGGTGCGGGTGACCTGGGCGAACCAGTTATTGCTGCTGACCTGGGCATACTGCTGCTGCACCTGCCAGCCGCGGATGTGGTTGCGGCCGTTGTTGGTCAGGCCAAAGTTGTCGTTCTCCGAGAAGCTGTAGCCCCCCTGTGCCGTCCAGCCGTCGGCAAAGCGATAGTAGAGGGTGCCCTCCGCGCGGACGGAGGAGATGCTGTAGTCGTCGATGAGCTGGCTCTCGTGGAGGGAGGAGCCATAGTTGTGTGCCACGCCGTCGGTAGAAGGCGCAAAGTCGGTGGCGTCCAGGTACTGCCCGGTCACCTTCCAGCCGAAGCGGTCATTGACCGTGCCTGCCGCGCGCAGGGTACCGTCGATGAGGTCCTGCTGCCCGCCCCGGAGGGCGACGCTAAGTCCCGACTCGTCCCACGGCGATTTCGTGATGACGTTCACCACACCCGTGTGGGCATTCGGGCCGTAGAGGGCGGAGGCCGGGCCCACGACCACCTCGATGGTTTCCACATCCAGCGACGTGGTGGGCAAGAAGTTGCCTTGCGGCAGGCCTGTACCGGGAAGCTGCGCGACGCGGCCGTCGGTCATCGACAGCATGCGCGTGTTGAACTGGTTGTTGAAGCCCCGGGCCGAGATGCCCTGCGCGTTGATGCCAGCATCCACAAAGTCGACGCCCTTGAGGCCGGAGAGGGCCGTCAGGAACGTGCCCCCCGCGCGGTCGAGCTCCGCTGACTGAATGGTCTCGATGGTCACCGGCGCCTCCAGCCGCTTCTCGGGCTGGCGCGTGCCCGTGACGATGACCTCGTCCCCCAACATGGCAGAGGGCGCGAGCTCGATATCGAGCGTCGTCGTTGTGCCGGCCTGAACCGTGACGGAGAAGTCCTGGGCTTCGTAACCTACAAAGGTGGCGCGCACGGTACGATCACCGGCAGGCACGCCCGTGAGGCGAAACCGGCCGTCGACGTTGGTGCTGGCGCCCTGTGCGGTGCCCAGCACGCGCACGTTTGCGCCGATAAGCGTTTCGCCGGTTTCGGCGTCTACAATAGTGCCTTCGATCGTGCCATTCTGCGCACTGGCATGCAGGGGCAGCACGGCAAAGCACGCGAGAAACAAAACGCTACAGACGAAACGCATCATAACCAGACCTCCGAGAGTGGGGAGTAAGGACATCTATCATTTGGTACGTTTGAAATATTTCAAACGTTAAGAATAAGTATAGGAAGCGCTTCCGTAGCTGTCAAGTCCCGTTTCGTGAATTCGTGCAAGGCGCCGCCCTTCACCCATGTCATCCTGACGACTTCGGAGGAAGGATCCCCCATGTATCGGTATGTTGCGGTGCATGCCCATTGATGCGATGCCGCCGCGTGCAACATGGTGCGCCGGAGCCGTCACCGAAGCATCCCTCAGCATGGGAGATCCCTCGTCGCTGCGCTCCGTCGGGATGACATTTGGGGGAGGATGGTGCCAACCCTTGACCTCGTTTTCTCCTGTGGGCAGTGTGGAGGGATACCGCCGCCCCTTTACCCCATGTCATCCTGATGATTGTCTGGGAGGCATGCCGCCACCGATTCCCCATGTCATCCTGACGACCATCGGGAGGAAGGATCCCCCAGGGCTCGGAGTGCCTGTTAGTCCCCACGTGCCTCATCGCACTGCGCCGGCCTGGCACTTCCGTTCAGGCACCGCGGCACCTCCTTTACTCGGGAGATCCCTCGTCGCTGCGCTCCGTCGGGATGACATTTGGGGGAGGATGGTGCCAACCCCTTTCCCGCGTGTTCTCCTGTGGGCAGTGTGGAGGGATGCCGCTGCCCCTTTTCCCCGGGTCATCCTGACGACTTTGGAGGAAGGATCCCCCATGTATCGGTATGTTGCGGTGCATGTCCATCGATTCGATGCCGCCGCGTGCATCGTGGTGGGCCAGAGCCACCACCGGAGCAACCCTGCGGATGGGAAATCCCGCGTTGCTCCGCCCCGTCGGGATGTCATTTAGAGGGGAGGGGTGCCAACCCCGCGCTTCGTGCCCATCTGCCGATACGTTTGACTGCTGGCGGGGCTACCCATTCCTCACGGCTTCCGCGCCAAATTGCTGGTTACGGACTTCTTCCCAGCGCTCCGAAAAGTCCGCGTAAAACGACTCCATAAGCGTGTAGAAAGCCCGCATCTGCTCCAGGTTGGCTTCCATCGCGGCGTGGTCGGCGGGTGCTTCAGCTGCACTGGTCGAGGGCAGGCGCTGCAGGTAGCGCTCGGCAATGCGTCGGTTCTTCCGCACAATATCCATGTTGTGGCGGAAGTTGTTGTAGAAGAGATTTTCATCGGCCTCATAGTAGTCGCGCCGGGCTACCGGACCGTTGACCTTACGGATGATCCCAATGCTGGCGAGCTCCCGCACCGCGCTGGAGATGGGCCCTTTCGAACGCTCCAACAGCTCTGTGATGTCATCCAACGAGACGGGTGCGCTCTGCGTCAGCACCAGGCCTACGATGAGTCCTTTCAGGCGTTTAAAGCCATACGATTCATACAGGGTGCCGAATTCCTCCACAAGGCCTTGCTGAAGGTCGGTAAGCGACTGCGAGGAGGAGGGCATAGAAAGGAGGGTGCGAATCGAAAACAGATAAACCTGCTAAAGACTGCGGATGCGCGCCAGGTGGTGTGGACCCGCGGGGGCATCCAAGGATAGATAGCGCCAGCCGCCCTGTCAAGATCCCCGCGGCCCGAAAAGCACCGCGCGTGCCTGATGCTGTTACGGTGTGGGGGCCCCATAGCGCACAGTGAGGAGGGGGGCCGTGTCGCCGGCGTGGCGCACGAGGTAGAAGCGATCGTACTGTTCCTCCGTGAGTGGAGCGACCGGATAGCCGCTGATCGCTTCGACCAACGCAGGGATGGTGTTGCTGTGGCCCACCACAAGCACCGTCTCGCCTGGATGTTGGGTGCGGAGGGTGTCGGCAAGTGAACTCACATGATGGGGGACATTCGCGCGCGTTACGATGTGCTCCTTTACCTCGGGCTGATGGGCATTGATGACAGGCGCCGCGGTGAGGACGGTCCGCTGTAGTTGGGTGGTGTACACCGCATCGATAGGCATATGGGCCAGCGCCTCCTGGAGCGCTTCAGCCCGCGCCTGGCCCGCGGCACTCAGCGAGGGATCGTCTGCATCGTCTTCGGCTTTTTCGGCGTGCCGCACCAGGATAATCGTAGTTGGAGCCTCGGACTGAGCGGCAGCGGGCGCCATGAAGCCACCGGCAAGGAGGAGGCCAGCCGCGAGGAGGGAGAGTAGAAAACGCATGGGGTAGAGGGGGGTGGTAAAGAGGAAAGTGGGGGGTCAGGGGCCGTACTCTGCCGCCAGCTGCTCAAAGCGCTCGGCAATCATCTGGCGCTCTTCGCGGAGCAGTGCGGCCTCATCCTCCTGATTGAGCAGAAAGGTGCGCACCAGAATGCGGTTGCGGTAGAGCACAATCGTGCGCCGGTAGGTAAGTACGGCCAGCCCGGTAGGGGGGAGCAGTGCCACGTACACGATGCTCCACAGCAGGGACAGATCGGTGTAGCGCCAGAGGAAAAACCCCAGGCCGAAGTAGGTCAACCCAAACGTCAGGATGCCCAGCGCAAAGTAGGCAAATCCGCGAATGGCTTCCTCCTCAAACCGCCGGGCCGTCAGTTTGGTGACGAAATAAGGCACGGCATTATGAATAAACCCAAACGCTACGATGGGGGCCATTAGCACGGCATAGAGCGTCATGCGAAGCCGGAGGAGACGCTCGCGCACCGGGTCCTCGTCGGTACGGCGCAGCGCCCCGAAGAGTTGGCGCTGCTGCAGGTGGTCCTGGTACCGCTCTACGCGGATGCGTAGCGCATCGATGCGCTCGGGTACCGCATGAAGGGCGCGTTGCAGCACATCGTAAATATACTTGCGGCTAAGCATGCGGCGCGTAAAGGCGGCGCGCGTCTCGGGTGTGCTACGTTGGTACCAGCGCGCCGCGAGCGTCCAGAGGCGGCGCAGCCACCCCCGCCGGGGTTCCTCATTAGCCGTTGAGGCCGTTAAGGCCGCCGGCGCGTCCACGTCCTCACCGAGCACCTCCACCAAATCCTCAGCCAGCTCTGCCGCGCGCATATCGTCGATGTGCATGGCCTGCCGCTGCAATGCGGTCTGCACATCAGCGGTTAACAATTCGATGGTCCCTTGCGGGTCCGCCGCGTGCGTCGCCGCGTAGTCCGCAACCTGGAGGGGTGGACCAAAGCGCAGCAGCACCTCGGCCGTCAGGAAATCGCGGCTGGTGAAGTTGATGCCTACCGGCACAATGACCAGGCCGCCCCCGAAGTCGTGCTGCGCTTCATATCCAAGGGCCATGCGCGCGGTACCGGTCCGCAGCGGAGCGACCTGGGTGCGCGGTGCGTTTCTGCCTTCCGGGAAGATGCCCACGCAGCCGCCTTCGTCCAGCAGCTCGTACACTTTTGAAAAGACGGCCCGATTGCGCTGGGAGGCGCCGGGCGTTTCGCCAGACCGGTAGATCGGCACGGCACCCAACTGGCGAAAAAGCCATGCCAGAGGCTTCACCCGAAACAGCCCACTGCGCGCCAGAAAGTGGATGGGGCGCGGCACAAAGGTGCCCATCAGAATCGTGTCCAGAATGGACCCTGGATGGTTAGCGGCCAGAATGACCGGCCCTTCTGCCGGGAAGTGCCGGAGCCCCGACGCCTGCACTTCTACGAAGTACAACCGGTTGATGAACCAGAAGAGGCGCTGGAGCAGGCGATACAACATGACCCAGGCTGCGTGGAGGTGGGGAGAGAAGGCGGCGCGTATACGGCTTACCGCCGACGGGTATCCACCGCCCTTGGGATGTCACCTTGCCGGGCGGTCGTCAACCCGCAATGCGCCTGCAAGGGTGTGGCCTCGTGCCTGTTAGATGAGCGACTTAGAGGCTGGTATGTTGATTTTCCCTTGTGAGAGGGGCACCTTTCCCGAAGTATCGGGACGTATCCGAGGACGCTCGGACGGGGGGCGGGACGCCTGGTTAGAGGCTTTGGCCCCGAGGCACGAAGCAACTGCTTCAAGCCGCGGTGAGCCCGTCAAACAGAACAGTTCCCGCCTCCTATGTCGGTGCGTTCGATTCCGAACAGCATCATAGGCATCACGCTTACTTGAGCTATTTTAGGACATAGATCCTGTATCTACCAGCATGGAAGAAGCACCGACCAGTTCGAGCACATTGGCGTTTTCGTTGGGCATTGATGTCGGCAAAGCGAGATTGGAGCTGGCTTTGCGCGGCGAGGAAGGAGCCGTCGCGCAAACGACCGTTTCCAACTGTCCAGAGGAACATGAGCAGTTGCTGAGCTGGCTTCGAGATCAAGGAGCCAGGCCTGAGAAGACCTGCGTATGCATGGAGTCCAGTGGGGGCTTTGAGAAGAGCGTGGCCCTCTGTCTCCACGAAGAAGGCTACCGGGTGAGCGTCGTCAATCCGCGGCGGATCAAGGGGTACGCGTCAAGCCAACTGCAGCGCACAAAGACGGATGCGGCCGATGCGGCCTTGATCGCTCGCTTTGGATGGCGGGAGGACCTTCGGGCGTGGAACCCGCCCTCAGGGGCGGAGAGCCGGCTTCAGGAGCTTACGCGAGCCCGGCAGGCCCTGAAGAAAGAGAAGACCCGAGCCCAAAACCGACGGGACGAGGCTGAGGATGAGGCGGTCTGCAGAGCCCACCGCGGGCTACTCGACGAAATCGAACGTCAGATTGAGAATCTGGAGGAAGAAATTGAGGAGCACATCGAGGAGCACCCGAAGCTAAGCCGGCCGTGCTCTCTGTTAGAGACAATCCCAGGGATCGGACGTCAAACTGCAGCGATCGTCCGCGCCGAACTCGGATCTCACGAACGGTTCGAGAGCGCGCGTCAAGCGGCCGCGTACGCCGGCCTGGTGCCGCATCACCACGAGTCGGGCACGTCCGTCCGAGGTCGTCCTCGCATGTCGAAAGTCGGAAATGGACGCCTCCGTCGAGCCATGTACTTTCCAGCCATGACGGCCCTTCGATTCAACGCAGCGGTGAAGGCCTTCGGGAATCGGCTCAGGGAGCGCGGAAAAGAGAAGATGGTGGTCGTGGGGGCTGCCATGCGGAAGCTTCTGCACATATGCTATGGAGTCCTTAAATCCGGCCGCCCATTCGATCCGTCGCTCCATCCAGGGGCATAAAACGCCAAGGAAATAAAACGCCAAGGAAACAAAACGCTTGACATTCACCACAGCATCTGTTTGG
>Ga0207421_10003447_pt1 | contig 18837 bp, 15 predicted proteins | sample SodLakKL_010_SED_4_FD_187542 | JGI IMG/M metagenome (GOLD analysis project Ga0207421, IMG submission 187542) | Alkaline sediment microbial communities from Lake Tanatar, Kulunda Steppe, Russia - 8KL_010_SED (SPAdes) (version 2) | ecosystem: Environmental > Aquatic > Non-marine Saline and... | reverse complement strand
CTGTCCGTGGATTGGAAGAGATATTCTGCCAGCAGCGTGTCCACCGCAATAGGTGCTGCGTGCAGCGATGGTTCTGCATTGTTCATCGCAGCCCAGAAGACATAGGCCGGATCGTCCGCGGCCGTCAAACGCTGGCAGCGTTCGGCCATGGAACGGGTATAGTCAGCGAAGTTCTCGATGAGGCCAGCGGCCTGCGCATCCTCCGGCTGCCACTCCTCCACCGTAGAAAGTACGTCTTCTAGCAGCGGCGAAACGCGCAGCTGGCCGAAGGGAAGCCGGTTTTCGCCCTCTAAGAGGAGGCTGCCTTCCGGTATGAACGGCCGGACATTGGCCAAATACTCATGACCGTGCTGGTTGACTTTGTCTAAGGCTGCGCGCAGATCCTGCAGCTGGTGGTCTTCGATGCACGACTGCAGCGACGAAGCCAACTGCAGTCCAGCCCGATGGTAGGCCTGGAATGCGGCATGGCTCAACTCGTCGCTGAAACTGCTGGTGGCGACATCCTCTAGGTTGTGCGCTTCATCAATGACGACCGCATGGCACCGGGGTAGAATCCTGCCGTCGGTGACGCTGTTGGCTAACAGCATAGCTTGGTTTGTGATGATGAGATCGGCCTTGTGCAGCCTGTGGCGCAGACCCCAGTAGAAACAGTCCTTGAAAAATTGGCAGGCTTCTTCCGGGCAGTTTTCTTTTTCGCAGCGGATATCCATCCACAGGGCTTGGGGGATGGGACGGGGAGCGTCGGACCGTTCTCCCGTTTCTGTGTCGGCCAGCCACTGCTGCAGCGTTTCCAACGGCGGCAACAGTCCAGCCTGTGGCCCGGCATCCACCATTTCCCGGACGCGCCTCAAACAGACGTAGTTGTGACGTCCTTTAAAAATTTCTGTTTGGAAGGAAATCGGCAGTGCTTCCTTAAGCAGCGGAATATCCTTGTGAAAGAGCTGGTCCTGGAGATGGAGGGTGTGCGTGGTCAATAGTACCCTTTTGTTCTCCTGCACCGCGAAATAGACGGCAGGGATGGTGTAAGCGAGGCTCTTGCCGACTCCGGTTCCCGCCTCAATAATGCCGTGTTCCTGGTTGGAGAGGCATTCTGCAACTTTGTCGGCCATGGCCAGCTGTTCTTCCCGGAACTCGTACTGCGGCAGCGTCCGCGCCAGCAGGCCATGGGGTGCAAATATGTCTCGGCTGTCGTAGTCCATGGCTTGTTACCTCCAGTTCGTAGCTATTATACCATAGAGGTGTACGGCGGAACAGCCACCAAGGACATTCCGCAAGTCGATCTGCAGAAAGCAGGTGATATGGTGATGTTGAGACTGGCAATAGCATTGTTCCTCTGCGGTGCTTTGGCTGCATGGGCAGCGGGTGCCCATGGTTCTAACCCGACCATTGAACGGTTTCACTTAACGCCGCTGCAGGGAGGCGGACTAGAAGCTTGCCTGACACTGGATGGCGGTGAGACGCCTATGGAAGGCCTCTTGGAGCTCGGCGTGTCGGTGGACGGCCGCTTCGTAGACGGGCAGGCTGTGTGGGCTGCACTGGAGGGACGGGAACAGTTCTGCGTCTATCTGCAGACTCCCCCCGAAGCGGAGCTGCGGGTACGGGCAGCGTGGAGCGCCCAGGGCCGGCAGACGCTGATCGGTGAGGCCCACTGGCCCCAGCGGATCCGCGTCGGGATTATGGACACCGATTTCCGCAGTCTCTACCACGACACGGTCAAACTTAGTTCTCAAGAGCCGCTGATTGTGGAAGGATTTGACGGATCCAGCCACTACCGCCTGGCCGGTCCCTTGTCCATAGAGCCCGAGGCGGACGGCGTGGGGATTGTAAGCGGGGAAGAACGCTACCGGTTTGCCCAAGGTGTGAAGATCCAAAGCCAGGCCGATTCCCTGCTCCGCATCGACAGTATACGGAGAGGGAACGGCCAGTTTCAACCAAAGTACCGCGGCTTTTTGGAAATCCGCCCGGAACAAGGCGGCCTGCTGTTGATCAATGAAGTTTCCCTTGAAGAATACCTTTATCAGGTGCTTCCCAGTGAAATGCCCATGGGATGGCCCATGGAAGCCCTGAAAGCCCAAGCGGTGACCGCCCGCAGTTTCGCCGTGGTATCTGCGCAAAACAGCATCTACCAGGTCAAAGGATTCCATGTGGACGATAGTCATTCTTTTCAGGTCTACAACAACAGTCCGGAATCGGCCCGCGGGCGCGAGGCCATTGACGCCACGGCGGGAATGGTACTGAAGAGCCTGCACGACGGCCGGCCGGTGCAGGGATTCTTCTATTCCACTTCGCCGGGTGTTACGGCCTGCGCAGCATCAATGTGGGGCGGTGCCGGCAACGCCTATCTGCAGCCGCAGCCCTTAAGCGATCAATACCCGGAGGATGGATTAGAAAGGGAGCGTGATGCGTCCCAGTGGCTGCGGGACCACGGGATCGACAGTTATGATCAGCATTCCCCCTACTTCCGCTGGCAGGTGGAACTAGACGAACGGCAGTTGCTGGAGAGCCTGGGACCTGTACTGGGCAAGGACCTGGGCACCCTAGAGGAGTTGACCATTGCCCGGCGGGGAGAGAGCGGCAATGTGATGCGGCTGGCCATTGAAGCCGATGGCCGTGCGTTCGTGATCGATGGCGACTATCCCATTCGCCAGGCCCTAGCACCTGGAAGTACAGCCATAGAACTTCAGAACGGCCAAGAAGAACGCGGCGGCTCCGCCCTCCCCAGCAGTTTCTTTACCGTTGACGTAAAGCGCAGCGGGAGCGGCATTTCGTCTGTTGTGATCCACGGGGGCGGCCGCGGCCATGGTGTTGGGATGAGCCAGTGGGCAGCCTTGGGCATGGCCGAGGCAGGCTACAGCGCTGAAGATATCCTGACAACGTTTTTTACGGGCATCGAAATAGCTCCTGTGACAGGAATCTATCGTCGTTTGGAGAACCCATATTAGGGATCCCGGCCACGGAGGCCGCCAAGCAACCGCTCTGCGGTCCAGTGTTTCCCGTATCGGCGACATCGAGAGAAGCGAACACAGTAACACAGAGGCCCGCGGTGGTCAAATCGTGATTTGAGAAGGAGGAATTAAGGCGTGAAGTGTGCCATCAGTATGTACAGTGTCAACAAATACTACCAACAAGGCGACATGAATGTCTTGGATTTTGTGGATTTTGCGGCCGGGATTGGAGCCGACGGTGTAGAGCTGTTGGATATGTATTGGCAGGACGAAGACACAGAAAAACCTCAGGTCAGGCAAAGAGTGCAGGAGCATGGGCTAACGGTGGGCTGTTATTCCACATCCAATGATTTTGCCAATCCTGATCCCCAGGTCAGGGCTGCCGGTGTGGACAATATCCGACGCGCCTGTGAAAACGCGCTGTATTTTGGCGCACCTGTGGTACGCGTCTTTGCCGGCAATTTGGCGGAAGGGCGAGACTACGCCGAGGCCCGTGATTGGATCGTGGCCGGGCTGCAGGAAGCGGCCGCCTTTGCCGAACAGAGAGGCGTACGTCTGGCCTTGGAAAATCACGGTTTGATTGCCGGAAAAGGCCGGCAGGTGAAGGAACTGATCGAAGCCGTCGCCAGCCCCTATTTGGGATCTACCTTTGACGCCGGGAATTTCCTGTTGGTTGAGGATACCCCAGAGGAAGCCATCCATGAACTGCTTCCCAACATATACCATGTCCACTTTAAGGACTTTCGTGAGGCGCCGGACGACTACGAAGGGCATACCTTTGCAGGTCTAGGGGGCATCCGTTTGGTTGGAACCATCGCCGGCGAGGGGAAGGTAAATCTGGACTACATTCTGCGTACGCTGCACAGAGCCGGATACGACGGCTGGCTGGCGGTGGAATTTGAAGGACCGGAAGAGCCGAAGTATGGTACCGAGCAGAGCCTGAAGAACATGCGCCGCGTTATCGCGTCGCTGTAAAGAGTGCCCGGCATGGATAAGAGCACTGCAGTTAGCTGCAGTGCTCTTTGATGGTTCTGAGGATGTCAGCGGCACTGGGAGGGCATCCGGGCACACAAGGAGAATAGCCCTTGGTGCACCGCCCGATGCCTAAGGCCGAACCCGTTCGGGTCTGAAAACCCTGGCCGATGACGATGGCATCCGGCAATGGGCTGCCGTTTTCCGAGGCACGCTGCAGAGCGTGCAAAAGGCTCCCCAAGCACGATGAGCAGGCTTGATCCTCGCTAATCCGATGCTGAAAACGGCGAGTAATGGGTACCGATTGCAGGGATTGGCCCTTTCCTTGATTGCGCTCGATGATCTGTGTATAGAAGCTGCCGATACCCATGGACTGGGCCAGGGGAATGTAGTTGATATCCTCCGGCTGGTAGCCCAAGAGCTCCGCACAGTAGGAGTCGATGGCGACTGGATCCCGGCCGGCCATGACTCGGCCCATCTGAACAGGGGTTCCGCCCTCTTCAAAAGTGAGATCGCCGATGATGCCGTCAACCACAATCAGATGCTGCGGCAGTGCCTTGTTGAGAGCGGCTATGGGGGTGTGCAGCCCCATGGTATGATAGCGCCTTTTTTCGCTGTCGGGAATGCAGCCCTTGAGGTTTTTCAACGCGCAGGTGATCTTGGTCTGACAATGGGCCTTAAGCACGGGGACGTTGATCAGCAGATCCACCTCCAAAGGGGCGCGGCACAGCGTCAATGCAATGCCGTCGACGTCGACCGTGGCTGTTTTGTCCCGTTTGAGATCCAGGAGATTGACACCGTACTGTTTCTGGATGTCATTGTAGCCGCAGGCTTCAAACGCCCGCTTGGTGGAGTCGCCGACCCAGGACGACTCCATGATTGTTATATCGGCAATCCCATGGTCCTGCAGGAATTCAATGATACCAGCTGTGACCTGTGGGTCGGTGGTGGCACCGCTTGCGCTTGGTTTCGACAGAACAAGATTGGGTTTTAGCCCCACTTTCATGCCCCTCGATAGAAGCTCCTGGGCGCCGGCGCCGGATAACAGCTCCTTGGCCATGGTCCTTCCCTGTGTCCCATATTGCACCCATATTGTGGACATCGAAACACCTCCGCAATACAGATTCGCTGCCAGAGAGCGATATTCCTCTGCCTTGGCCATGGGTGCCGCCGTTACCGGGAAAGCAGTACAACCCGTGGCGAAAAGGCATTCATGGGCGCCAGTGAATAACGCGCCCGCACCGGAAGGAGAGCAGGGTACATCTCTGGAAATACAAATTGTGAAGCCTGCTGCGCGGGCGAGGGCAGATCGGCCAGTGCCGGTGCACGGTCCGAATGCCCTGGGGCTGGCTGCAAGACAAGCCGGCAATATTAAGCTTCCCGCGGCTTCAGGATGAGTACAAACAATACCATTCGCAAAAGGAGTGAGTGATAAAGCCATGAAGGAATTCACCGTCCGTACCGATGCCAGGGATGATCTCAAAGACATTACCCAACAGGTACAGCAGGCCGCGGATGCGCTGGGCTGCAGCGAAGGTGCCTGCTTGGTCTTCATTCCACACACCACTGCCGGTGTCACCATCAACGAAAATGCAGACCCAGACGTGGTGTCGGATCTGCTGCACATCTTGGACAAGACGATTCCGTGGCGTGATCGCAATTACCTTCATGGTGAAGGCAATAGTGCTGCCCATGCAAAAGCCAGTCTCATGGGGTTTAGCACACTGGTTCCCGTGGCCGGCGGCCGCCTTGTCCTGGGAACCTGGCAGAGCGTCTATTTGTGTGAGTTTGACGGGCCCCGGAGTCGGCGGGTTCAGGTACAGGAGTTATAAAAAGGCCCTATAGCGGTGGAAGACTGCCTGTCCGAGGTATTCGTCTTCCAGACGGCCGAATACCTCCTGCAGCAGCTCCCCGGTGCGGCGGTTGAAGTATTCCCCCAGCAGGGGACCGGTAACCAAGGACGCAGCCCGGGCGGCCAAACGACCGAGAAGGCTTTGCGGCTCCACATGTTCAATCATGTGCAGGCAGCCGCCTGGTTTCAGCACGCGGCGTATTTCCAAGAGGGCCTGGCGGGGCCGGCTTACCGAACAAAACACGCAGGTGGACACCACGGCATCAAAGCGATTGGCATCAAAGGGCAGTTGTTCTACGTCGGCATGGTACAGTTGCACAGAACAGGGGCATTGCCTGACGCGGTCCGCTGCCTTGGCGAGCATGGATGCGCTGCTGTCAACGGCGGTCAGTCGTATCCCTCTCGGGTAGTAGGGCAGGTTAGCCCCGGTTCCCACACCCACCTCCAACACCTCCGGGCCTTCTAGCGCTCTAAGCATCGTCTGTCTCCAATGCTTCCAGGACGCGGGTTCAAGGTGCCTTTCCAGACGGGCGTAGACGGGGCCAGCTTTCTTATATATATTCAAAAGGGTCTTCCTCCTTCCGGAAGCGTGTGCACTTCACTTCCCGATGGATGGGGCTGAATCCTTGTGTTCCAGACATGGTCCTCCGTATGGACAAAAAAAGAGCCGGCGTTCCTATAAAGAACGTCCAGCTCGCAGGGCGGCGTCCAAGCGGCGCAGAATATTAGGCGTTTTACGTCCGCTGGCTGTCTTCCGTTTTTGCACCGCTGCCTGTTCTTCGGCAGCCCGGTGTTTCTGTGCTTGTTGACGAAGATCGCTTTGGTGATACTCGGCCAAGGCGTGCAGGTAGCTGTTGTTCAACACGGTGGAACACCCCTTTGCTGTAAGTTCAATGTTAGTATAACGCAGATGCGAAAAAGGAATAACGTCCCTTGGATTGGTTTTGTCTCCGTCTTAAGGATGAGTTGTCTGTCCTGCTGCAGCATAGGAATGGGGAGGAATGCATTGTGAAGCGGGCGTGGTGGAAGGAAAGCGTTGTCTATCAGATCTATCCCCGCAGTTTTTGCGACACTACCGGCGACGGCATTGGGGATCTGCCCGGGATTGTCAGTAAACTGGATTACATTAAGGAACTGGGGGCCGATGTCATCTGGCTCTGTCCTATTTACCAATCCCCTAACGATGACAACGGCTACGATATCAGCGATTACTTCCGCATTATGGAAGAATTCGGTACCTTGGTGGATTTCGAGCATCTCTTGGAAGAAGTTCACAAACGAGACATGAAGTTGATCATGGATCTTGTGGTCAATCACACCAGTGATGAGCATGCGTGGTTTGTGGAGTCCAAGAAAAGCCGCGGCAGTGCGTACCGGGACTACTACATCTGGCGATCTGGAAAAAATGGCGGTCCGCCCAATAACTGGGGATCCTTTTTTTCCGGTTCGGCCTGGGAATATCATGCGGAGACCGATCAATACTACCTGCATCTATTCACGAAAAAGCAGCCCGATTTGAACTGGGAAAATCCTCAAGTTCGCAGCGACATCTTCACCATGATGCGATGGTGGCTCGATAAAGGCATTGACGGGTTTCGAATGGATGTGATCAACCTGCTTTCAAAGCATCCAGATCTGCCGGATATGCCTGCAGAAGACAATAATCCCCACCCCTTACCCATACCTTACACAGCCAATGGGCCTAAGATCCACAGCTATCTAGGGGAAATGAAAACGGAAGTATTGGATCTCTTTCCAATCATGACGGTGGGCGAGATGCCGGCGGTGACTCCGGAAGAAGCGGTCCAGTATGTCCATGAAGAATCGGGCACATTGAATATGGTGTTCCATTTCGAGCACATGAGTCTGGACATGGACTTCAGCCGGCCCGGAGAGGTTAAGAAGTGGAAGCTTACCGACCTGAAGGCCGTATTGGATAAATGGCAGCATTCGCTGCACGGCAGGGGTTGGAACAGCCTCTATTTCAACAATCATGATCAGCCGCGCTCCGTTTCCCGCTTCGGGCAGGCGAAGCAGTATCGCGTGGAGTCAGCTACTGCTCTGGCTACGATACTGTTTCTGCAGCAGGGAACTCCATTCGTCTATCAAGGCGAGGAGCTGGGCATGACCAACTGTGCCTTTGAACGGATGGAAGAGTACCGTGACGTTGCCACACTTAACATGTATCAGCAGCTTCTTGCATTGGGTTATGCCGAGGAGGATATTTTCCCGGCCATACAACGGCGGTCCCGGGACAATGCCCGTACGCCCATGCAGTGGGATGATAGCCCCAATGCCGGGTTTACCACTGGCAAGCCATGGATCAAAGTCAATCCCAATTACAAGGAAATCAATGCCAAGCAGGCCGTCGAGGATCCAGATTCTGTCTACAATTACTATAAAAAACTGTTCTCCATTCGGCGCCACAACCGTGTATTGGTGTACGGCGACTACCAGCCCGTTCTCCCCGACAGTGAAGACGTCTACGCTTATCTGCGCACCATGGATGGAGAACAGGTGTTTATCATCGGCAGCTTCCGCAAGCGGCCGCTGGAAGTGGACGTAAGTACGGAAGTCAAGCTAGGAGCCGACAGGGAGCTGCTGCTTAGCAACTATCCTTCATCGCCAGACCAGGACAATGGCATTATACACCTCGAACCCTATGAGACCCGTGTGTATCGTATTTCTTAGGATTTGACGCTGCCGCGGCGGTTTTGGTAACAACGGGGAGGCAAGTGTTCCTTGGATAGGTCTGCTCCGGCTATGGCCGGCCATTGTCCGGCCGGAACCAAGGATAAGGGTGTGTTCCCGGAATGAAAAGGAAGCGGACAGCCGTCTCGGCCGAGACGGCTGTCCGCTTCTTAGGAGGCTGTCGTTAGAGCGTGGCAGCAGCATGTCTGCTGCATTCCTTTTTGTCTGCTTCACCGGGGTCGGGTAGAAGGACTCATGCGTGGAGGTGCCCGGTGAAGCCTACGCCAAACACTTCCTCTCCATATCCCAAGCTGACCGTGGGTCATCATTCGCTCTGAGACTATGGCTGGGAACTGCAGCATAGGACAGCACCTCCTCTGCGAAGAAGATGATCGATCCTCTTCACATTCCATTATACAGATAGGTAGCAGGCAGTCAAAACCCACTGTGCTTCCGCTGCAAGCACTGAAGTTGCTGTAAAGTTGTGAGCGGGACTTATATCTCAGAGAGCGCGCCGTGCCCCGACGCGCAGACGTATAGATTTCCATCTGCAGGCGGCTGTTTATTCCTATGGCCCAGCTAATACAAAACGAGCAGTGGCCGTCAGTGTGATTGCAAACGGCCGACCGCTCGCTTCAGAAAAGGATGCCATGGTTGCCGGTGCTCTGGCATCGGTGTCACCGATGACCCAGTAAGGCGCACCATCATTCCACAACATCAGGTGTTCACCTTTTGGCAGGCGGTCTCCGTGCAGTCCTGCAGGGACAACATCTACCACTTCTTCATGGCCTACTCTGCGAACACCGATCATCCATGGCGCCGGTAAGCGGCTTCTACTGATAGGAGGAGCACGGAACAACCTACGCCACAGAGCTTCTTTCCCTTTGCCTCCGCGGATTTGCTGAACCATCTCGGAGAGCATGGTCAAGATTCTCAGCATAGGCTAACACCTCCTTTCAGAAGAGGTTCCCCTTACCCTTTTCACTTATCATTGTACAGATACAGCCACTGTGGTCAAAGAGTGACATAAATTACCAATCAGGTTTTGCTGCCATGATTTACGATTTATCGCCAATATCTCCTGTTTTCTTCAGTATGCGCTCACATACGGCTTTTTTCCCTATTTTTTCTGCGACATATTGCGACAGATGCATAGGAGAGGCAGACGAATTGGGACGGTCCTGTACCCGGAAGCAACAGGACAGCCCCTGCCTAGCAGAGACTGTCCCGACTGGCTGCGGACCTTAGGCCGATTACTGAATGTCGATTTTCCTGCGTCTGCTGCTGCCCGGTTCGAGCTTGGGAAGATGCAGTCTTAGAACTCCGTCTTCGTACTTGGCTTCAATGGCTTCCGTGTTCACATCGCCCACGTAGAAACTCCGCTGGCAGCTGCTGGTACGACGCTCTTTGCGAATGAAGTTTTCCTGCTTCTCTTCATGCACGTCTTCGTGGCGAACACGGATGGTCAGATAATCGTCGTGTACGTCGATATCGATGTTGTCCTTATTGGCTCCTGGCACTTCTGCTTCCAAAACATACTCGTCTTCCTTGTCCTGAATGTCTACCTTCATGGTTTGGTCCCAATCAAAGCCGCTTTCAAGAAATTCCTGAATGCTCTGCGGGAAGTTGGCCCATGGATGCCATTCCTCGCTGGGAAGCTGCTGCCGATTTCTCCGGCGAAACGGACGAATAGGAAACATGGTTACTGCCTTCAACATGGAATAACACCTCCTGTTTGATCTCTTACCTTCTTCACTTTCTATTATAGTTGAAAGTCAGGGAAAGTCAAACTCTTTATTTGGGCACTATCGGCTCTCTTCGTCCGAGAAATCGTTGCAGATCGATTGTGCTCGATCACAGTTCCAGCCGCTTGGTCAGACAAGGTCAGATGCCTGCGGCTGCAGAGACAGGAACTGGGCGGCGGACAGCGAATACTACCATGGGGTGATGAACATGCGCGGATGGACGGCCCGGACGTGGCTGTTGATAGTTCTGGCAGCGGCCGCATCGGGGTCGCTGCTGACAGCGTATATGATGCAGCGCTGGTGGGGGGTTGTTCTTGTATTGGCCGCAGCCGCAGCCCTGGCACTTCTGGCAGGGTATCTATGGCGGCGTTCAAAACGTCTGCGCGGCCGCCTCAAGGATGCAGTGCGGGCACCTGTGAAGTGGAGCGGTCAGCATCCCGGACGCTTGGCTCTGCTCGGGGCCGGCAGTATCAGTTTGGTGGGTCTTTATTCGCTGTTGGGCGGCGATGCAGAAGCCCGGGCCGCGGTAGAACACCTGGCTCCGACCCGTGGGGAGCTGCTCAATGACCCTGAAGCTGTCAGTGTGGATGCCGGCCAGTGGGAGTCGGTATCCCAGAACATGTCCTTGGACGCAGCCCTTGAAGGCTTCGAAGGCATCTCTTGGGTTGAAGAAGAATCTTTGGCCGAAGGTCTGTTGGAACCGGGGGCCCAGGAAAGTCCGGAAGATCTTGCCGGCGACCGGGTAGTGGGGAGCTATGGTGCGGTGATTCCGGTGTTTCTGCTGGTGAGCGGACTGCGCTCTCTGTGGAAGCGGCGGGGGCAGATGGCGGAAGGACACATGACCGCCAAGGAAGCGCTGCATGCTGCGGGTATAGATATGGTGGGTTCCGCGGGGCGCATTGCTCTGTTTGCCGGAGGCGCCCAAGCAGCCGGCCTATTGGTGGGCGGTGTCCCCGTCATCGTTGCGTCGGGTCTTTTGGCTAACATGGCCGGGGAGCCGCTGCTGCGCCGCATGCAGGCATGGCTGCGGGGCGATCAAGGCCAGCTGGCGCAGTATAATGTCAGGCAGCGTTTGGAAGCATTGGGACGTAGTTTTGACAAGCAGCAGCTTCTTCCCCATGCACTGCTGAACCTGGAGCGGTTTGTGGAGAATGCACAAAGCAGGCAGTGGGTTCCGAAGCCTCCTGCCTCATCACTCCGGCAGCAGTTCTTCCCTAGTTTGGCTGATGTATTAGACGAGGAGCTCTACCAGCTTCGAATAAAGCAGCGCCAGGAATTGGATGAATTCGCCGAGGGGCTCCGGAATCGGCTGCGTGATACGATGATGCGCGGCGATTACTGTGCCTTGGGCGAGCTTCTCTATCTCAATCGCCAGGTGCTGCTTCCGGGAATGGAAAACCAAGTACAGAAACCGCTGTCGCAGTTGGATAAGGCACTGCAGCGCCTGGGGCAGAATCGGGCGGACTTGAGGCAGGCTGAACCACAGGAGGGATAGTACTGTGTTTTTTACCGAACGAAAACTGCATGCAAGGATTCAAGAACTGGAGCCGTATCGGTACCGCGGCAGCCGTCCGCTGTCCGGGATGCGGTATGCGGTGGATCAGAATCAGGATGCCGGAGCGTATCCGCCGAGCAATGGCGACTGGCAGGATTGTGAGCTGGGGCGGGTGTTCCGGGGCCGTGATCTCTATGTGTGGTTGGCCATGCAGGCAGATATTCCTTCTTCATGGCGGGATAAGAGGATTCTGGGCCGGTTTGATTTTGGCCAGACTGGTCCAGGTCACACCCGGGGTTCTGAATCGCTCTTATTCGTCAACGGCCGCCCTTATCAAGGTGTAGACTCCAATCACAAAGAAGTATTCTTCCCTTCCGACTTTGCCGGGGAAGTGGCCGAACTTCACTTTCGCTTGTGGTCCGGTTTGGAAGGCGGCGGCCAGCCGCAGGAGATGGAAATGCAGCTTCGGGAAGCTCGTCTTTGCTGGCTGGACGAAGCGACGGATGATCTCTACTATACCGCGTTTGCTGTTTGGGAGACCATTTCCGTACTGCCGCCCGGGCGTCCGGAGCGGGAAGATCTGCTGCAGATCCTCGATCGCGCCATGCTCCAGGTGGACTGGTCCCGGCCGGGCAGTGACAGTTTCTACAGCTCCGTGGAAACGGCGCAGCATGTGCTTCATGCAGGCTTGACCGGCACTGAACAGGAAAAACCGGTGCAAGTGACGGCCGTCGGCCACACGCATATTGATGTGGCCTGGCTGTGGAGGCTGAAGCACACCCGGGATAAGTGTGCCCGGTCCTTTGCCACGGTTCTGCGGCTGATGGAGCTCTTTCCCGAATACATTTTCCTGCAGACACAGCCACAGCTGTACCAATATATTAAACGAGACTATCCGGAGTTGTATCAGGAAATGCGAGACCGCATTGACGAAGGACGGTGGGAAGCGGACGGCGGCATGTGGGTAGAAGCAGACTGCAATGTAACCAGCGGAGAATCATTGGTTCGGCAGATTCTGTATGGCAGCCGCTTTCTGCACAAGGAGTTCGGGGTGCGCTGCCGTTATCTGTGGCTTCCCGACGTATTCGGCTACAGTGCCGCTCTGCCCCAGATCCTGCGGCGGTCAGGGATTGATACATTCATGACGACGAAGATCAGCTGGAACCAATATAACGAAATTCCCCATGATACGTTTCAATGGCGAGGGCTCGACGGCAGTGAAGTTTTGACCCACTTCATCACGGCACCGGACATGGGAGGCGCTCCGTTTTACACCTATAACGGCGAAATGCGGGCACCTGTGCTGCAGGGGATTTGGGATAATTACAAGGATAAGCAGATCAATAAAGAACTGCTCCTGGCTTACGGTTTCGGCGATGGCGGCGGTGGCGTGAATCGAGATATGCTGGAACTGCGTCGGCGTTTTGATGATATGCCGGGCATGCCCAAGGTGGAGACCGGCCGCGCCGGGGAGTACTTCGAACGGCTGCACGAGACCGTGCAGGACACAGACCGCTACGTTCACACCTGGGATGGCGAGCTCTATCTGGAATATCACCGCGGCACCTATACAAGCCAAGCGGCGGTAAAACGGTGGAATCGCCTGCTGGAGCTGGAACTGCGCCAGCAGGAATGGCTGGAAGTCATGCGTGCCGTACTGGTGGATGCGTGGGATCTGTATCCGCAGAAAAAATTGGCCGTCGCCTGGAAAACACTGCTGCTCCATCAATTCCACGACATCATTCCCGGATCATCCATTCGTGAGGTGTATGAGGACACCCTTCAAGACTACGAAGCGGTCTTTGAAGACCTGGCCGATCTGCAGCAGGATGCTGTGGAAACCATGGTGAATCCAGATGATCCGTTCTCCTGTACAGTGTATAACCCCGGACCCTTTACCAGGCGGGGGCTGGTGGAAATTCCCCTGCGTCCGGGGATGGAGGAAGGCCGCTGGCAGGACAAGGACGGCCAAGTGCTGCAGGCCGTAACAGGGGAAAGTATATGGTACGTGGTCGTCTATGATGTCCCTCCCATGGGTTGGACAACGATCCGTTTTGTTCCCGGGGGACCAGAGTCCTGCGAAGACAGCCAGTTCACCATTCACTCCAGCGGTATCGACACCCCCTTCTACCGTGTGGCATGGGACGGCCACGGCCACCTGACGCAGGTGTATGATCGCCAGTACCAACGGGACGTGCTGTCGCCCGGTGCCCGGGGTAATGTCCTGCAGGTGTTCGAAGACAAGCCCATGGCCCATGACGCTTGGGACATTGACATTTTCTACCAGGATAAAATGGACGAAGTTCGGGAGCTGGTCTCGGCGGAACTGGTAGAGCATAACTGTCTGCGCTGTACCATGCGCTTTCGCTGGCGCTGGGGTGAATCGGCGATTGAACAGGACATGGTTCTCTACAGCAATACGCGTCGCATTGATTTTAAGACGCATGTGGATTGGCACGAGCGGCAGCAGCTGCTCAAGGTGGCGTTCCCTGTGGATATCCGGGCTGCTGAAGCCACCTATGATATCCAGTTCGGCAATGTAAAGAGGCCCACCCATTGGAACACCTCTTGGGATTGGGCACGTTTTGAAACCGTCGGCCACATGTGGGCGGATCTTTCCGAGGAAGGCTACGGTGTCAGTCTGCTGAACGACTGCAAGTACGGCCATGACATCAAGGATAACGTTATCCGCCTCAGTCTGCTCAAGTCAGCGGTGTTTCCCGACTATGATGCAGACCAAGGAGAGCATGAGTTCACCTATTCGCTCTTCCCCCATCCCGGTCGGTGGTTGGAAGGCGAAACGGTGGAACAGGCGTGGAAACTGAACAAAAAACTGTTGGCGATTCCCGGCAACGCTCAACAAGAAGATTTCTGCATGTTCCGGGCCGAGGGCGGTTACATCTTTTTGGATGCTGTCAAGAAAGCGGAGGACGGTGATCAACTGATTGTCCGCTTCCACGAGTACGGCGGGGGCCGCGGAAAGGTCCGCCTTCACTCGGATCTCGCCATCAAAAAGTGGCAGGAATGCAACTTGATGGAGGACGAAGAAGGGGAGGCCAATCACGGACCCATGGAGTTCTATGTTACACCCTATCAGCTTCGCACTGTGAAGGTTTGGCTGCAATAGACGATCCGAATGTGCACAGGCAGTTGCCGAAAGAGGAGCACCCGGTGGGAGGCTCCTCTTCTGTGTCAGAAACTAGTTTTATATGTATCGAAACAGATTGCGGTTTGCTGCGGTCTGTGTTACACTGTAGTCGATGGATATGACGACAAAGGGAGGGTATGGTCGATGGAAGCCCACGACCATCTGAAACAACACTATCTGGAGGCCATCGCCCACTGGAAACAGCGGGAACAGACGGCCATGGATGAGAAGTTGGAAGAACAGCGGGAAGATGAAGCTGTGTTCCACCGTATTGCCATGAATGTTCTCGACGTCTTTGAGAAAATGTTCTTAGTGTCCTACGGAGCTGTCTTTATGCAGCGGCAAAACCCTAAGTTGGAGCCGGTTCTTGCCGAATACGAACACCCCCACGAGCAGCTGGCTGCCGCCTGCCAGCTTTACTTTGACACCATTCCCGAACCGTGGAAAGCCAAGGCGGCCGAAGATGAAGAGGCCGGACGGACTGAAGAATGGAAAAAGGAAATCGTCAAGGTTGAGGTGGCCCGCACGCTGGAGTCGATTTTTCACAGCATGGCTGTTCGCTTTTTAGACGTGGAGGTGGGCAGCCGTGAACAATAATGCCATCCAGGTGTTTAAGGCCCTTTCGGATCGATCTCGCTTGGGCATCATCAACGCTCTCCTGGACGGTGAACCCAAGTACGTTGAACTGCTCTCGGAGCAGTTGCATTTGGCTCCGTCCACCATTTCCTTCCATCTGAAAAAGTTGGAAGATGCCGGATTGGTTCGGCGCAGGAAACAGCAGTACTACGCGGACTATCAGCTCAATGCAGAACTCTTGGAAAGAAGTCTGCGCAGCATGGTGGAAGTGGAAGATTGGGATCGCCATGTGCAGGAGGAGCGGGTGCGTCTCTATCGCCGTAAGGTATTGGACACCTTCCTCCAGGATGGCCGTCTGCTCTCCATTCCCGTGCAGCGCAAGAAGCGGAGGATCATTCTGGAGCACCTAGCCGCAGAGTTCGAATCGGGCCGCACCTATTCCGAACAGGAAGTGAACGCGATCCTCCAAGTGTACCACTCCGACACCGCTACGCTGCGCCGGGAGTTAATTATGGAGCGGCTGCTAGAACGGAAACCGAACGAGTACTGGAAGCCTGCCTGACCCAGGGAGGCTTTTTTGATCGCAAAATTGGCCTCGGCGGTTGTTTGCGCCGCTTTCGGCAGCCAAGGAAGAGTGCGCGTTCCCGCTGCCAAAAAGGGAAGCTCGGCAACGGTCACGAAATGGTAGTCCGGAACGCAAAAATCCAGTGATAGGAGTGGGAACTGTGAATTGGGAAACTTTGACGGCTCCGGCATTTGCCAAGGCGGTGAAGGACACAGGTGTCTGCGTGGTGGCCATGGGCGTGGTGGAAAAACACAGCGATCATCTGCCGCTGGGCACGGATTTCCTGAACGGACATAAACTGGCCACACTAGCGGCGGAAAAGGAAGCGGCCGTTGTCTTTCCGCCCTTCTATTTCGGCCAGATCTACGAAGCGCGCTGTTTTCCCGGAACGCTTACCCTGCCTCCGGAACTGCTGCTTAGCCTGCTGCGGACAGTCTTAAAGGAAATCCGGCGCAACGGGTTTCAGAAAATTATCTTGGTCAATGCCCATGGAGGGAATACCCAACTGTTAGATTTTCTAGCCCAGTGTACACTGGCGGACGACGAAGACTACGCCCTCTACGTTCAAAAACGTGTTCTGTCGTCTGAGCGGCAGCGGCAGTGGGAGGAAACAATCGAAACCACGGTCCATGGCCATGCCTGTGAATGTGAAACCAGCATCTCCCTGGCCAATCATCCGCAGTGGATCGACATGGACGCGGTGCCTAGTGAACCGGCCCTCCCGCTGGGCAGAACCAGCCATCTCAAGGGCAATTTCAGCGGTATCTCCTGGTACAGTGATTTTCCGGACCACTACGCCGGCGATGCGCGAACGGCTACAGCGGAAAAAGGGCGCATCCTGCGGCAGCTGCAGGTGGATACGCTGGCTGCGTTCATCGCTGAAGTGAAGGCCGACCAGGCAGTGCCGACTCTGGCGGGGGAATTTTTCGCACGGGAACGGCAGCTGCGGGACTAGGGGCCGCCGTAAGGCAGAAAGCCATGGTCTTTTGCTGTGCCAAGCAGGACCCGGCTATGCGTGCGTCGAAATGGATACCGAACGTTCGCAGAGTACGCTCTGTTAATGTTCGTAAATACATAGGTGGGGGTGCTGGATGTGAGTTTTGCCGATGTACTGGCAGCCATTGGTGTGGTGCTCAATGGCCTGCCACAGGGGCTTTTGGCTTTGACGTATGGTTTTGCTGCCTTCCCCACGGCGCTGGCCTTTGGTGTTGGCGCTCTAGGGGCAGCGGTGGTTGGTTCGGTGGCACCGATATCATTTCAGGCTGAAACCATCGTTATGGCTGGTACGATGGGAAAAGAGCGCCGGGAACGGCTGAGCATCGTTCTTTGGACCGGCGCTGTGATGGCTGTTGTGGGCCTTTTGGGGCTGCTTACGCCGGCGACGGAGTTCGTGGGAGACACGATCTTGACGGCTATGATGGCCGGTGTCGGCCTCATTCTTGCCCGTGTGGCCATGAACATGATCAAAGACAGCAAGATCGTCGGAGGCGTATCCTTAGCGGCTGCCATGTTGGTGTATCTGTTCTCCCAGGATTTGGTGTACACCATCGTTATCAGCGTGGTGGCCGGCTCCTTGGCTGGCTATTGGCGCCAAAGCGGCCGCAAGGTCCAAATCGACGCGCCCAATGAAAAACTGGAGCTGCAGCGTCCGTTCTGGAATTCCCGCATTGTACGCGGCACGCTGGCTTTGGTAACGCTTCAGGTCGGCGGGAACATTGCCTATGCCACCATTACTGGGGATATTGCCGAGCGTGCGGTCAATGTGGATCACGTTACCGTCTACTCGGGCATCGCCAGTGCGCTCAGCGCGCTGTTCGGCGGAGGTCCGGTGGAAGCCATTATCAGCGGCACAGGTGCTGCTCCCAATCCAGTAGCCAGCGGCGTTTTAATGATGATTCTCATGGCTGTACTGCTAGCCTTGAAGCTTCTGCCCAAGGTGGCGGCTTACGTTCCCTCGCAGAGCATTGCCGGGTTCCTGTTCGTCCTCGGTGCCCTGGTGGTTTTGCCGGCCAACATGGAATTGGCTCTGCAGGGCAATCCCATGGTTGTGGGAACTACAACGGTAGTGACCCTGGGAACGGATCCGTTCCTGGGCATGGTAGCCGGTGTGGCTGTACGGGCTTTCCTGACCTTGATAGGAGGTATGTAGTATGGCGGAAAGCTATACTCTCCACGTGTGCGGGCTGACCCGGGTCCTGCCCATTATCCCCATCAGTGAAGAGCTGAGCATTGCCAGCTTTGTCCTTCTGGGAGACGCGGAACTGGCCAGTGCCGCCGGCTGGGAGCTGGCGAGGCGCCTGCCGCCTGTGGATGCCCTGATTACAGCGGAAGCAAAGGGAATTCCGCTGGTTTATGAGATTGCCAAGCAATTGGGGCTGCCGCGGTACGTGGTGGCACGGAAGAGCGTCAAAACGTACATGCACAATCCGGTGGTCACCCCGGTGCATTCCATTACCACAGAAGGAGAGCAGCTTCTCTGTCTGGATGGCTCGGATGCCGAGGCTATCAGGGCAAAGCGGGTGGCCATCATTGATGACGTTATCAGCACTGGACAGTCGCTGGCAGCTGTGGAGCAGCTGGTATCCCAGGCCGATGGACAGGTGGTGGCAAAGGCCGCGATCTTGGCCGAGGGCGACGCCAAGGAGCGACAGGATATCATTTACCTTGAGGAACTGCCGCTGTTTCCCAGGCAGGCATAGCCAATATATTGGAGGAAACGCCAAGGAGTCGCAGAACCAGGGTTGCAGTCCTGGCTCTGCGACTCCTTTTGTTTTCGGACGAAGATCCTGCAGATAAACGAATGACCGTGTGGGGGCAGAGGCATGACTGTCCTATGAAACAATGGTAC
>Ga0207421_10003446_pt1 | contig 18840 bp, 13 predicted proteins | sample SodLakKL_010_SED_4_FD_187542 | JGI IMG/M metagenome (GOLD analysis project Ga0207421, IMG submission 187542) | Alkaline sediment microbial communities from Lake Tanatar, Kulunda Steppe, Russia - 8KL_010_SED (SPAdes) (version 2) | ecosystem: Environmental > Aquatic > Non-marine Saline and... | reverse complement strand
ACCGGGTCAGGTTCTTCCAGGTCGAAGCAATACCCGTCCTCTCCCAGAAGCCCCAGGGGAACCGGATTGCCAAGCTCATCCGGATCAGTAACAGCCTCGGCGTAAAAACACACAGAAAGCCACCTCCCCTCCACATCTTCCACCACATCCACAAGGCAGAAAAGAGGCTTTTGAGTCTGTTCCGGCAATTTTGCCCTCAGACTTGATGTTACTCCGGTTCTTATTACCAGTTCCATCTCCGCACCTTTAGCCTTGAGCTGCCGTGCAAGCCTGTAGAACACCGGTTTGACCCCGCGGGGGTCCTCCTGCCAGTCTTCCAAAAAATCATCTATCTCCGACATTGCCACCAGATCCTTTTCAAGCTTGACGGTTCCGGGCTCCTGTTCATTGAGCCCGGAACCGGTAATAGAATTAGTTTAATCTCCATCCGGAAAGTCTTTCTTTCCGGATGCGGAAACTGTTGGTTTTCTTTACGGAAACGAGGAGAAGAACCGTTTCCGGATGAAAACTAGTTTAATCTCCGAAAAAGGTGTCGTAAATGCCCATGATCATTATGGTCAGGATCAGTACCGGCACTACATAGCGAATGAGAATAATCCACCAGTTGCCCAGACAAATAAACCCGGAGGTTCTATTGCATTCCTCTACTGCATTTCTTGCTCCCCATATGTAGCCTACGAAAATAGCGGTCAGCAGACCTCCCAGGGGCAGAAAGATGCTGTTGGCAAACCAGTCATAGGTATCAAGCAGATCCATACCCAGGCCGGGAAAAGTCACATCGCTCAGCACGCTGTAGCCCAGGGTTGTAGGCAGGCCAACCACAAAGATTATGATGCCCATGACAACGGCTGCACTGCCGCGGCTCCAGCCCTTTTCATCTATGAGCCACGCCGTGACCACCTCCAGCAGGGATATGGCCGAGGTCAAAGCGGCAATACTCAGCAATATGAAAAAAAGCAGTCCAAAAAGCACTCCCATAGGCATTTCGGCAAAAACCGCCGGCAGGGTGATAAACACCAGGCCGGGTCCGCCGTCCGGGGCGAATCCAAGGGCGAATACCGCCGGGAATATAGCCAGGCCGGCCATGATGGCGATACCTGTATCCAGGCCCACCACTGAAGCTGCGTTGCCTGGTATCTCGTCTTTTTGCCTGAGGTAACTGCCGTAAGTGATTATTGCCCCCATACCAAGGCTCAAGGTAAAAAAGGCCTGAGAGATGGCTCCCAGGAAAGTCCTGGGACCCACGTCCCCGAAGTTGGGCTGCAGGTAGTAAGTCAGTCCCTCACCGGCCCCGGGCAGGGTAACGGCACGGATAATCAGGATTACCAGCAGCACCAGAAGGGCCGGCATAAGAATGGTCACCCATCTCTGGATGCCCCGCACCACACCTGCAGCAATTATGCTTATGGTCAGAATCATGAAGATTGCCTGCCATATGATGGGCTCCCAGACACTGGTTATATGACCGATAAACACGTCTGCATGATCTATTTCCGCTGCTGTGGTGGACAGAACCACCTTGTAGATATAGGCCAGAGACCATCCGGCCACTACTGAATAATATGAAAGAATAACAAAACCTGTAAACACCCCTAACGCACCCACCAGCCACCAGGGACTATTCGGGGCCAGGGCCTTGAAGGCTCCCACAGGATTTCTGTTGGTCTTGCGGCCTACAATAATTTCGTTGATCATGACCGGATAACCGATGAGAATAATGGCCACCAGGTAAATTACCAGAAAGGCTGCTCCGCCGTGTTCTCCTGTCATGTAGGGGAAACGCCAGATGTTGCCCAGTCCCACTGCTGAACCCGAGGCCGCCAGGATAAAGCCCATCCTGGTGGCCCAGCTTTCTCGAAAATTTACACCCTGCATCTGATCTCACTCCTTTGCTTTATTGAATTAACAGACCGTAGCTTCCCTGGCTGATGCCGCAAACTTAAAGCAGTACATACGCATTTTGGTTGATTTTTGCATTAAAAAATTTTTTTACAATTTTGCAAAACTAAGCCATGGTTTGAAAATATTGCCAAAACACCGCGTCTTGAATTAGTAGTGCACTGTATAGTTGTTCAGGACATACATCAAGAGGGCCCAGCCAGCTACAGTACAGCCCGGCTAACACACGAAAATCCAAGGAAATATCATGCTTTTTCATTCCAGGATCAAGGAAAAGGACGCATGTGCTGTTATAGCTCTGATAGACAAACAGGGAAGCCCCACACATGCCAATATTGTTCAGACCATCGACGCCCTGCGCAAAATGGGTCACCGTTCCGGGGACATTGACGGCGAGGGAGACGGTTGCGGCTTATCCACCGACCTGCCCAGGGCTATCTGGATGAAGCGTCTTTCCAGGGCCGGACTTAATCCCTACCTGGCTGAAAGCAGAGGGTTTTTTGCCGGTCACTTCCTCATTCCACTGCATCTTCAGGATAAATGGGCCGGAATTCAGAAAAAGGCCCGGGATCTGTTAAAAGATGAAGGCTTTGACCTGCTTACTGAAATAGAGGGCAACACCCGCAACCAGGAACTGGGACCCAGGGCTTCTTCAGAAGCTCCTCTTTTCTGGCAGGTAGCCGGGATAGCCCCGGACGGTTCCCGTCAGGGAGCTGCCAGACGGCTTTTTCTGGCTCAGATGCGTCTGGAAGAAGAACTTCCCCGCATGGAAACCGCTTCTCTCAGCCTGGACAACGCCATATACAAACTCCAGGGAATCCCGGACATGCTGCCCAAGGTCTACCCTGAGCTACGCGACCCGGACATGACCTCGGTCATGACCCTGGGGCACAGCCGTTATTCCACCAATACCCTGCCCACGGTTCTACGTTCCCAGCCCTTTTCCATTCTGGGCCACAACGGGGAAATAAACACCATTGAAAGGCTGGAGTCCACGGCCAGGATGCTCGGCATAAGAACGGTACCCGAAGGCAGCGACTCCCAGAACCTGAACAGAATCCTGGAAGGCCTGGTTCACCAGCACGGCCTGGATATCATGGAAGCCCTGGACATGGTTTTTCCACCCATACACAGCCTTGTGAAGAACTACCCCGACGAACTCAGGAACCTGTATGCCCTGTACCGCTGGTTTTTCCCCTGTTCGGCCCAGGGTCCTGCCGCCATAGTGTCCAGGTACGGGGACATGTGCCTGGGAAGCGTGGACGCACTGGGGCTTCGACCCCTGTGGTTCGGTGAAAGCGAAACCCATTATTTTCTGTCCTCGGAAAAAGGTGTTGTGGATCTCAAATACAACGTACGCGATCCCAGGCCTCTGGCTCCCGGAGAAAAAATCGCCATTCGCTGCGGCAGGGAATCCAGGGCCCAGGTCATGGATTACAATACCTGCCAGGGACAGCTTTTGAACATCATGCAGTCCAGATCCGGCAGCAATGAAAAACTTGCCTTTCTGTACTCCATGTTCAACAACGAACCGGCCTTTTTCAGCGACCACCAGGCCCTTGCCGCGGTGCGCGAGTTCATGGCCCAGCCCATGGATACAGAGCATTCAGGCAGACTGGCTGCATACGGGTGGCAGAAGTACGATATAAATATCCGCAAGCGGGTTGCTCTGGAAGGCAGGGAATCCATTGGCTCCATGGGACACACCGGTCCGCTGGCATGCCTTATGACCCACGCCCTGCCCAACCTGGCGGATTTTTTCAAGGAAAACGTGGCCGTGGTCACCAACCCGGCCATAGACCGCCAGCGGGAGGCGGAACACTTTTCAACCAGGGTGATACTCGGCTCCGGGCCGGACATCCGGCCTCAAAGCTCCAGGCAGGCCCTGGGCCTGGAACTGGGTACTCCGCTTCTGCTTGGAGGCCGGGGGCTTGAAGGCAGACTGCCTCAGAAACAGGAGCAGTCCCTGGCCAGAAAATTCAATGGTGCCCTGCTGGAAGAAGTAATGACCTTTTTCACCGGCCAGGGGCATGACACCGCCCGGGCGGCAGTGCTGGACTGCACTTATGTTCCAGGGCAGGGCCTTGATCATGCCCTGGATTCACTGGCCCGCCAGGCCGCGGAAAAGGTGAGTTCCGGCAGTATGCTTCTGGTGCTGGATGATTCCGGCTCCCTGCAGGAAGAGCGCGTGCATATCGACCCCGGCCTGGCCACGGCCTGGGTAGTGGAAAAACTGGTCCGGGCCGGCCTGCGCCGCAAGGCCTCGGTGGTGGTTCGCTCCGGAGCGGTGCGCAATCTGCACGATATCATGTTTCTTCTGGGCCTGGGAGCTGAAGCAGTCAATCCATACCTTCTGTGGCGGATTGCAGCGGATTTTGCCACGGAAAAACTGAGCCCGGAAAAAGCTGTTGAAAATACCATGCAGGTACTGCAGGCAGGTATGGAAAAAATCATGTCCACCATGGGCATTCACGAACTCTGCGGCTACGGTCGGATTTTCTCCTCTGTGGGACTGAGCCGCCGGCTTGCTGAACAGATGCAGGTGGCCAACTTCTGCGAGTCAGAAAACACAGGCATTGGCCTGGGCTTTCTGGAGAGTCAGGACAGCCGGCGTCTGCAGCGGGCCAGAGACTTTTCTGAACAGGAGCTTTATTCCGAACCTTCCAGGAACCAGAAAGTGGGGCGGGTTCTGCGCAAAGTGGCCCAGGGCAGGACCGGCTACGCAGAAATGGCTGCCTCTCTGGAAGGCATTGACCGGGAAATGCCCACCGGAATGCGCCATCTTCTGAGCCTGCGTGAAGCAGCTCAGGACGATCAGCCGACCCAGGACCAGGTGGATCTATCCATGGGGCGCCACGACCTGCCCCTGGTCATAGCGGCCATGTCCTTCGGGTCCCAGGGGGAAAGCTCCTTTAGGGCCTATGCCATGGCAGCCATGAAGGCCAACATCATATGCATGAACGGAGAAGGAGGAGAAATCCCGGATATGCTCGGCCGGTTCAGGCACAATCGCGGCCAGCAGATTGCTTCGGGCCGTTTCGGGGTCTTTATGGGTCTTTTAAACTCCACCGACTTTCTGGAAATCAAGATCGGCCAGGGAGCCAAGCCCGGAGAAGGCGGACATCTCCCGGGCAGCAAGGTTTCCCCCATGGTGGCCCAGGCCCGTAAATGCAAGCCCGGGATCACTCTTATTTCCCCTTCCAACCAGCATGATATCTATTCCATAGAAGATCTGGCCCAGACCATAACCGAACTGAAAACCGCACACCCCAGGGCCAGAGTATCGGTAAAGATTCCCATCACCAGCGGAGTGGGCACCATAGCCGTGGGCATAGCCAAGGCCGGGGCCGATATCATAAATTTGAGCGGCTATGAAGGAGGAACCGGGGCCGCCAGGGAGCACGCCAAGAGGTACGTGGGGCTCCCGGTGGAGATCGGCGTCAGCCGGGCCCACCAGGCCCTGGTGGAATCCGCCCTCAGGGACAAGGTGGAACTCTGGTGCGACGGAGGGGTGAGAAACGGCCACGAAATCATAAAGCTCATCCTTCTGGGAGCCAACAGGGTGGGTCTCGGCACCCTGGCCCTCATGGGAATCGGGTGCATAAGCTGCAGACGCTGCCACCTGGATCGCTGTCCCATGGGCATATCCACGCAACTGCGCACCAGTGAAGAGGCAAAGGGAAAGGGAGTTAAAGGTTTTTGGCCCAGAACAGCAGAAGTTGAAGCGGAAAACCTGACCAGGCTTCTGGGGGCCATAGGCGATGAAATGCGCATGCGCCTGGCCCGGATGGGGCAGAAACGCCTGAGCGACCTCACCGGGCGCACCGACCTGCTTTTTCAGGAAAAGGGGCATGATCAGGTGGATTTGTCGGACCTGCTGCAAACCGCCGGCAGGCCCGTTGAGGATGAAGTATCCGAGCAGGGCCGGGTGGTGCGAAAACCCCTCAACTATCTCACCCGGCTCATATCAGACCTGGCCATGGATCATTTTTCCACCGGGGACCTGCGGGTGAATTTTGCTGAGGAGGGTGTCAGCAGTTCCGACCGGGCAGTGGGAACCTACCTGGCCGGGGCCATGGAGCGCAAATATCCAGAACGCCATGACCTGCTGGCCGCCCTGCGCCTGGGAGACTCGGTCCCGGGCAACGGTCTTTGCGCCTTCGGCACCTCCCGCCTGGAAGTGGTTGTTCAGGGCGGATCCCAGGACGGAGCCGCCAAAGGTTTTTTTGGAGGACAGCTGGGAGTGCTCAAGGGAAATAATTTCCAGGGGCGCCACATCGACGGTTCCACGGGCAAGAGCTTTGCATACGGGGCCATAGGCGGTCTGCTCATGATCCAGAATATGGCCGATTCCAGGGCCTGCGTGCGTCTTTCCGGAGCGGACGTGGTCTTCGGCGGGCGCATTACCGCTCCTGTAAACGACCGGAGCGGCAACCTGGCGGTGAATGCACATCTCAAGGGCTTTGCATTCGAGTACATGACCGGAGGAAGGGCTGTGGTCCTTGGCGATCCAGGTCCATGGCTCTGCTCGGGCATGACCGGAGGCGTGGTCTACCAGTGCCTGTACCCGGAGTACGACTTCGGCCGGGATAATATAAAACGCCGCCTGGCCGGGGGAGCCAGCGTGGTCATCACCCCTGTTTCAGACCAGGGCATAAAGGATGTCCAGGAACTGCTAGAGCCTTATATCCGGGAACTGGAAAAAAGCCTGCAGATGGAAGAGGCCGCAATAGTAAGAGATATTCTGGAGCATGCCGAAACCCGCTTTGCAGCCATAGTGCCCAAGCCGTTGTGGGTCAAATCGGCTGAATAGTTGTCGGATGTTCAGCAGAAAATGATACTGCCATGAGCCAGGCGCTTTCAGGCCATGATCTGCATGGCCCGGCGTCCGGTCATGCCCGGGTTCACCCCCATTGCCTGGGCAGCGGGGCTTACTTTGCTCACCTCCGCCTCCAGCATGTCTTCCACGCTTTGCACCCCGCGCACCATGGCCAGTGCTTCGTCTAACTTTTCAGCCACATTCATGTTGAAATACCCGCACCCCAGGATTCCTTTCCCGCCACGGATCACCAGCAGTCTTGTCTTTGGAGTTGGAAAATCCACATACCTGAATGTCTTTCCATCTATCGTCACCTGTCCGCACTCTTCCATTTTTTCCTCCTTTGTCTGCCGGGTTGGCAAGAATATCGGCAGCAGTTAATGTTTTCTCTAAAGATATGGACTGAACAGCCAGCAAAGCGAATCCCTGGTGCGTACAGCCATAGACCGGCTGTCCACTTCATGCAGGGTGGTCTCGTGGGATTCACGTATCTTGGAACGGATATGTCTGGCCAGCTTGCCCACCAGCCTTTTTTCGTAGACCTCCACTACAAGTTCAAAATTGAGCCGCAGACTGCGGGGATCCAAGTTTGCCGAACCAATTAGCGCATAAGAGTCATCTGCGACAAAGAGCTTTGAATGCGCAAAAGGCGGTGGCTGATAATACACCTTGACTCCGCTTTGCAGGATCTCCCAAAGCATGTTTCTGGTGGCCCAGTGCACGTAGGGTAGATTATTTTTTGCTGGCAAAACCACGCTTACTTCCAGGCCCTTCAGGGCAGCTGTCTGCAGGGCCACTATAAGCTCCTGTGAGGGAAGGAAATAAGGAGTCATGATCAGGATTCTTTTTCTGGCCTGAGAAACAACTCCTGTCAGCAGGATACGCAGTTTGTCCAGGTCATGATTGGGACCAACAGTGATAGTCCGACAGACGGCCTCCCCCTGGTGCGCCCTGACCACCTTCTGCCGGGGACTTTTGCTGTAATCTCCGGTGCAAAAACCCCAGTCCTCCATAAAGACTTCTTCCATCTGGTTCACCACCGCCCCGGAAAACTTGAAATGCACATCCTGCTTGCGCTTGCGGTTATTGGGCTTGGTCACCAGGTGCCTGTCCCCGAGATTCATCCCCCCGGTAAAACCGAACTCGCTGTCCACAATAAGCATTTTTCGATGATATCTCAGATTGAGAAACGGAGAAGGAGGATAAAGTTTGGGGGGCAGAAAACGAACAAAGGGCACCCCTTTATCCTTGAGCATTTTTCCTATCCGGGGCCAGGAGTAGCACTCTCCTACTCCATCCACCAGTACCCGCACGTCTACTCCACGCTGCACGGCTCTGGCCAGGGCTGTTGCAAACTGCTTTCCGGTATCATTGCTCTCGAAAATAAAAGTGACCAGGTAGATGCTTCTCTCGGCCCTGTTAATAGCAGCCAGCATTTCCGGATAAGTCTGTTCACCGTTGTATAAAGGTGTCACACGGTTGCCCTGCAGAAGCGGTCTTTTGGAGATGGCCTCTGAAAGCTGGGCCAGTTGATGAAAGTCAGGAGAAATTTCAAAATCGCGCACTTTTTTTTCTGCAGGGGACAGTTTCTGAGTAGAAGGATAAATATCCGTGTCCCAGTGCGGCCAGTACCATTTCAGTTTTTGGGCCCTGGTCTTCACCCTGTTGATGCCTAAAAGAAAATAAAGAATCGGTCCCAGGGTGGGCACCAGCAGACAGGTAACTATCCAGGCCCAGGCCCCTTTTGGGTCTCTCTTGTAAAGAAGAGCGTGTCCAGCAGCCAGGAAGTTGAAAAAAAGAATTACACCGACTATAATCCATTCAAATATTTGCATTTTAATAACTTTTTAAACTTGTTGCCTGAACCCGGAAAATGTGTTTAAGTAAAGAGTTGTCAACGAAAAATACAATTTACTTATATGTCGTTTAAACAAAACCATCAAGTCCGTCTTGAATGCTTGCCATAACTCATTCAACAAAAACATTTTGTAACTGTTCAGCACATTTTGTATGTACTCTTGTTTTGGCAATCGGTGTCGGGGTCGGTATCGGTATCGGCTTCCGGCTCGGAGAGCCTACAGCTCGGAGAGGGTCGGTAGAAAACCGAAAACCAAAGTTGCGTTGGGCGTTCCCCAACAGCTTCGATTTTGATACCGATTCCGACACCGACCCCGACAAAACCAATTATCATGGTGAACAGTTACAAACATTGTAACTATTCAGCATACTTTGTATCTGCTCTTACTCAAAAAAATCGGGGTCGGTATCGGGGTCGGAGTCGAAACCGGAAGCGAAGTCATGTGGGGCAATCCCCAAAACTTTCGATACCGATCCCGATACCGACGCCGACCCCGACAAAAGCATTATCATGGTGAATAATTACCAAACATTTTTATATTTCAACACTGGAAAATCAAGGTTCATTGTGCATGAGTAACAGCTACCTGGATAAGTTGTATATAGCCATGGTGGGGCTTCCCGCCCGGGGCAAATCCACTGTGGCCGCCAAGCTCAAGGAAGGCCTGAAACAGGAAAATATAAAGGTCCGCATATTCAATAACGGAGACCTCCGGCGCAAACTGTTGAGCGAAAATTCCTCCAGGCCGGACTTCTACAACCCTGAAAACAAAGCCAATGCTGAGCAAAGAGAACACATCGCCCTGACCAATATCAAGTATGCCTCCAGATACCTCCAGGGAGAAGGTCAGGTAGCCATTCTGGATGCCACCAACGTGAGTCTCAAGCGCCGCAGGACCATTCAGGCCATGCTCACCGACCATCCGGTGCTCTTTGTGGAGTGCATCAACAACGATGAGGAGATCCTCAAGGCCAGCATCACCAAAAAGACCGAACAGCCTGAATTTGCCAGACTGGACTTTAAGGAGGCCTTTGAGAGCTTCCGCAAAAGGATACAGTACTACGAGTATATCGCGGAACCTCTGCAGGAAGAGCGCAACTACTATATCCTGGACTCCCTGAACAATCAGATACTGGAAGAAAAAATAACCGACCACGTCTTCTGCAATGTCCAGATAAGAGACCTGCTGGTATCGGACTGGGTCAAGAACCTCTTTCTGGTGCGGCATGGGGAAAGCTATTTCAATCTGGAGAACAGAATCGGGGGCGATGCCGAACTTACTCCCAACGGCTGGTCCCAGGCCGAGGCTCTGGCCAGGCATTTCAAACAGACCAACATCCCAAACATCTATACCAGCGCCAAAAAGCGAACTGTCCAGACTGCCGGCCCCATCAGCAAAATGCAGAAGAATACCCAGGTCATGCAGCTTGGCGAGTTCAATGAAATCAATGCCGGGATCTGCGAATACATGAGCTACGAAGAAATCCGGCGGGACAAGCCTGAAGTGTTTTACAGCCGGACCAGGGACAAATACAATTACATCTACCCCGAAGGCGAGGGATACGTAACATTAAAACACAGGGTGGACCGGGGCCTGAAAAAGGCCATCTACCTCAGCGGCAACGCCTCATACATCATGATAATCGGGCACCAGGCGGTCAACCGCATGATACTGGCCCACTTTTTATACCGCCGCAAAGAAGATGTGCCGTACATCTATACACCCCAGGACAGGTACTTTCACATAGTATCAACCCAGTCCAAAAAACTTTTTGAGCTCAAGCGGTACTAACTCCGGCCACGCTCTACACATGCATTTCAACAAACAATCAGGGGCTGCAGGGATGTCCCTGCAGATGGACAACCATCATAAAGATCAAAGAGTTGTGAAATGCCGTTTCTTAGTTTCCATCCGGAAAGTCTTTCTTTCCGGATGTTGAAGCTATTGGTTTTCTTTCCGGAAACGAGGAGTTTTTGCTTTTGGCAAGGAAATCAAACAATTATGAGGAGGCGTATCTTAATACGGTGACGAATAATTGTGCAGATTGACGCCGCCAAAAGGAAAAAGAACCGTTTCCGGATGAAAACTTCTTAAAATGATCCTGATTGGGGACTTTTTTCAGTTGCCTCTGCAAGGGCGACATGAGACCGGGAACTTGTTTTACAAATCCGTCAGGTTTATATATACAGCATTCACATGCTCGATAAAACCGGTGACGGAATAAAAGTTGCTTAAACAGTGAAGCCGGTGGATTATTAAGTCCTGTTAGCCTTTTAAGCCGGGAAAACATGTTCCGGGACAACAAACTGCTCGTAAACTCTGGACAATGGAGGAAGCAAGGATGAAGGGTAGACTTTACTATTGGACATGGCTTTTTTTAATACTCCTTTTTCCGGTGATATCCGGGTGCTCAGCCGATGAAGAGCTGGACGATCCTGAAAAACCGGAGCAGACCTTCAGCCTCTCCCTGGCCACTTTCTGGCCGGCGACGGATTTTATGGTGGCTGAAGGACACAACAAATGGATTGAAGAGGTTGAAAAAAGGACTGATGGACGGGTACAAATCAACCTTCACTCCGGAGAAAGCCTACTTGGGGCCCGGGAAATCTACAACGGCGTGGCCGGGGGAGTGGCGGATATCGGCACAACATGCCCCTCCTATACTCCGGGAATGTTTCCCCTGATGGAAGCCTTTGAACTGCCCGGCTACCAGAATGTCAATGCTGTGTCCGCCTCCATGACCGCACATGAAGGCTACAAAAGAATAAAGCAGGATCTGGGAATCGATGAGTTTGAAGATGTCAAGGTCCTCTTCTTCTGGGCCACCGGACCGGGGGACATCATGAGCCAGAAACCGGCCAGAAACCTGGATGAACTGGCCGGAATGGAAATCCGGGCCGTAGGGGGAACTGTTCCGCCCCTGGAAAAACTGGGAGCGGTCACTCACTCCATGCCCATGTCCGAATCCTATCTGGCCCTGGATCAGGGACTTGTGGACGGCATTCTGGCTCCCAACGACACCCTGAAAGGCTTCAGGCTGGCTGAAGTGGTTGATTATGTCACCCATACTCCTTTCCTGTACAATGTAGTCTTTATGAAAATCATGAACCAGGGCACCTGGAATTCCCTGCCTCCTGATATTCAGGACGTATTCCGGGAAATGAACGATGAATTCGCCTATGAATATGGTCGGCTTAGGGCCGAGCATACAAAGCTGGGCCTGGAATACGGCATGGATGAACACGGCATGGAATTCTTTGAACTGGATGCCGACGAAGAGCAGAAATGGCTGGAACGTATCCAGCCCGTGGTGGAAGACTGGATAAAGAAGCAGGAAGACAGGGGGCTGCCTGCTGAACAGACCGTTGAGCTCATCAGGGAACTGGACGAAAAATTCTCTGCAGAATATCCTGACTACTAAAGTCATGGATACAAGGCTGTTACCCTGGTCTTGCTCAGTTCTCAACGGAATGACATGGGGGAATTTTCTGCACCTGATTTGAGTAATTGCCTGCAGCAGCTCGGGCATGAGGCTCAATCAGGCCGGGGAGTTCCCCTGCTTTTATTTTCAGCCTTGGAACCATGTATAAATCCAGATACAAATACAACTTGATTTATTTATGTACATCCTGCTTCAGCCTTTCACGGATACTGCCGTATACATGTCCAGCTTTTTCCTTGCCGTGCTTCATCAGGCTTCAGCTCCCGGAAAAAAATACCCCGGGAGGCTGATGCTTTACCCGTCAACTGAGGGAAGTTTTTTTTCACCCTTAATGGCCGGGTCTTTTTCAGAACCAGGGGTGTTGTAAAAAATGGAGCGCCTGGAGAAAATCGTTCACTATCTGGCCCTGCGCATTTCCCAGATCGCCCAGCTGGCTCTGGTCCTGGTCATGCTGGTCATAGTGGCCAACATATTCATGCGCGCCTGGTGGAAACCCCTTACCGGCAGCTATGAACTGGTGGAAATCCTGGGTGCTGTCATCCTGTCCATGGGGGTGGCCTACTGTGCAGTCAACAGAGGCCATGTGACCGTCAGTCTGCTGGTGGACAGCCTGCCTCCGAGAGTGCAGAATATTGTCGAGATTATTACCAGTGCCATTTCACTGACGTTTATCTCCCTTATATCATGGGGGCTTTTGCAGTACGCGTCCAACGTGCACAGAAGGAACCTGTCCACCTCTTCCCTGGATATACCCCTTTACCCTGTCTACTATCTGGTTGCCTGCGGCATGATCATGCTTGCCCTGACTGTACTGGTGGAGCTGATTAAAAACAGCCTGGCCCTGATCAGGAGGAGGAATCAGGATTGAGCCCCTTTGAACTGGGTGTAGCAGCCATTCTGCTCGTGTTTGTGCTTATCGCCGCCCGCATGCCTGTGGCTTTTGTCATGCTGGTGGTGGGAGTAGGAGGATATGCTTATCATATTTCCCTGGATGCTGCATTATCCATTGCATCATCCACTATTTACAGCACTTTTGCCTCATACTCTCTCATAGTTGTTCCACTCTTTGTCTGGATGGGATATATCGCCTACCATTCAGGGATAAGCCGCAGAATATACGATGCCACCTACAAGGTTGTGGGCAGGCTGCCCGCAGGCCTGGCCCTGGCCACTATTGGCGCCAGCACCGCATTTGGAGCAATATGCGGCTCCACCACGGCTACGGCTGCCACCATGAGCTCAGTGGCGGTTCCGGAAATGAGAAGATACAGTTATGACCGTTCCCTGGCCACCTCGGTAGTGGCCTCCTCGGCCATTCTCGGGGTAATGATCCCTCCCAGCGTCATCTTTATCATATACGGAATCGCCACCGGTGAATCCATTGCCAAGCTTTTTCTGGCTGGAATCATTCCCGGAATTCTGCTCATGGGCCTTTTTATGCTGGTCACATGGATAAGGGCCGTCAGAAATCCGGCTCTGGCCCCGGCCGGACCCGAAGTCGACCTCAAAGGCAAGATAAGGGCTGTAGCAAAGGGCGGAGTCGAAGTTATCATCATATTTTTCGTGGTCATCGGCGGGCTTTTCCTGGGCTACTTCACGCCCACCGAGGCAGGGGGAGTCGGGGCTGCCGCCACCCTGGCCGTGGCCCTCATCCGCAGACAGCTGAACTGGACCGGCTTTATAAACTCCCTGCGCGACTCCATCCGCATCTCGGCCATGATTATGTTCCTGGTGGCGGCGGCCACGGTTTTCGGGCGCTTTCTGGCAGTGACCAACATCCCCACCACCATGGCTGTCTGGGCCGGGGACCTGCCCGTCCATCCAGTGGCTGTCCTGGCCATCATTCTGCTCATATACCTGTTGCTTGGATGCTTTATTGATGCCCTGGCCCTGATCCTGCTGACCATACCCATCTTCTATCCCGTGGCCGTTCACCTGGGATTCGACCCCATCTGGTTCGGGGTGATAATTGTACTGGTAGTGGGAATGGGCGTAATCACCCCTCCGGTGGGGGCCAACGTCTACGTGGTGGCGGGTATAGTCAAGGACACACCGGTGGTGACCATATTCAGGGGGGTATGGCCTTACCTGTTGAGCATAATACTCTGCATCGCCATCCTGACTCTTTTTCCACAGCTGGCCCTGTTTCTGCCGGACCTCTTCAAGCAATAAAACAACAATACAGCGAAACTTCTTCTGGACCTCAGGGAGATGGTTCTTCCCGGGTTATTTTGTCAGGCTGGAACGCCTTGTTCAGTTGTAACCGGTTTTCTTTCCGGAAACGAGAAAAAAGAACCGTTTCCGGATGAAAACTAATGAGTGCATTCAGCGCAGAAACCATATAGAAAAATCTCATGTCCATCGAGTTTAAAGCCTTCCGGAGCCAGAGATTTTATCCCCGGCGGACAGCCTTCGATGCAGAAAAGCTGCTTGCAGTTGCGGCATTGAAAATGATGATGATGCCCCATGTCGGCCGGTTCGTAATATGAGCCCTGCCCCGGTACCTGCAGTTCGGCGACCAACCCTTCCTCCACCAGCAGCTTCAGATTGCGGTATACCGTGGCAATGCCCAGAGAAGAAACCTTCTCCCGGGAAAACCATAGAATTTCCGCAGGGTTCAAAGGGCCGCTGGCTTCATGCAAACATTCCATCAAGGCTTTTCTTTGCTGAGTCTTGTGTTTCATAGATAAGCTCCCTGGACTTAAACAGATTAATATGGCCATTTAAAACAAATTGCAACTTGCAGGTTATGCTGAATCTGCTTGACTTCTTAAAATTGATAATTGTATATCAATTATCAATAAAATCAAAAAAACACCCCCCAAAAAAGGAGGAGCCATTATGCCAGATAAAAAAACACCCGGAAAAGCCGGGCTGTCAGCCTGCTTACTTAGTGCCGCAATGCTTCTCTTACTGCTCTGGCCGGCAATGGCCCCGTCCTCGGACAAGGACAGGCTGGATATCATGGTCAGCATAGCCCCGCAAAAATACTTCGTGGACAGAATCGGGGGGGAGTTGACCGATACCACCGTACTGCTCCCGCCCGGGGCCAGCCCGCACACCTTTGAGCCCAAACCCTCCCAGATCAGGAAACTGGGCCGGGCTGACCTGTACATGGCCATAGGAGTTGAATATGAAAATGCACTTCTGCCCAGGATCAAATCCACACACCCGGACCTGGAAATAGTCCGCCTGGACCGGGGCATTCAGAAAATCTCCATGCTGCAGGACTGCGACCATGACCACGGACACAATCACAGTCATGATCATGAGCATGATCACGACAACGGGCATGATCATGAACATAATCACAATCATGGGCACAACAACCATGACCATGGGCATGATCACCATCATGATCACAACGGGCATGATGGCCTGGACCCGCACGTATGGCTCTCACCGGATCTGGCCATGATAATCGCGGACAACGTCTACCGGGTTCTGTCCCAGGCCATGCCCGGGGCAGATGCTGAGTTCAGGGACAACTACCTGTCCTTTATCCGCGAACTGCTTGAGCTGGACCAGGAAATCAAGTCAATTTTCAGTGATGTCCCGCCCGGAAGCAGGTTCATGGTCTTTCATCCGGCCTGGGGCTACTTCGCCCGGGCCTACGGTCTTGTCCAGGTTCCTGTGGAAGTGGAGGGGCGCGAGCCCAGGTCGGCTGATCTAAAGGAGCTTATTGACACAGCCAGGGATGAAGGCATAAAAGTCGTATTCGTATCTCCGCAGTTTTCCAAGCGAAGCGCTGAAACCATAGCCGACTCCATAGACGGCCGGACTGTTTCCATTGACCCCCTGGCTGAGAACTGGAAAGAAAACATGCTCACCGTGGCCGAAGAATTCAGAAAGGCCATGGGGCACTGATAATCAGGCAGCGCCGGTGAATGCGGCCCAGATATATACAGATGAATGAAAACGCCATAGAAATCCAGAACTTAAGCTTTGCCTACAACCACCACCCGGTCCTGGAAGAGGTAAGCATGCAGGTAAAAAAGGGAGAATTCCTGGCAGTGCTGGGTCCCAACGGCGGAGGCAAAACCACCCTCATGCGGATCCTGCTGGGCATACTGAAGCCCTCCCGGGGCCAGGCCAGGGTTCTGGGAAGCCCTCCCGGCACCCTGCCCCATCTGGTGGGTTACGTTCCCCAGAGCCAGAGCAAAGCAGACAAGTTTCCCATCACCGTTCGGGATACTGTACTTCTGGGACGGCTGGGACACCTGGGCCGCTGGAGACACTTTACCGACCGGGACTCAGAGCTGGCCCGCCAGGCCCTGGAGCAAGTCGGGATGCAGGACTGTGCCGGACGCAACATAGGCAGCCTTTCCGGCGGGCAGAGACAAAGGGTGCTCATCGCCCGGGCCCTGGTGGCTCAGCCGCAGATACTTTTTCTGGACGAACCCACCGCTGCTGTGGACCAGGCCTTTCACACCAGGTTTTACGATCTGCTCAAAGGACTGAATGACCGTGGAACAACCATCCTGGTCATCAGCCACGACCTTTCGGTACTCTCCAGCCACGTCAAGGCCGTGGCCTGCGTCAACCGCAGTCTCTACTATCACGATTCAGCAGAAATCAGCCAGGAAATGCTGGAAAAGGTATACCACTGCCCGGTGGAACTCATCGCTCACGGCGACGTCCCCCACAGGGTCCTTAGGCACCATTAGATCATGCTGGAAATCCTGCAGTACGATTTTATGCGCAACGCCCTGGCCGCGGGCTTTCTGGTGAGCATCGCCTGCGGCATCATCGGAGCCATGGTTGTGGTCAACAGGCTGGTTTTCATATCCGGGGGCATAGCCCACGCCTCTTACGGGGGCATAGGCCTGGCCTTCTTCGCCGGATTTCCCCCTTCCCTGGGTGCAGGACTGGCCGCACTTGTCTCAGCCCTGACCATGGGCCTGGTCAGTCACAGCCGCAAACACAGGGCGGATACGTTCATAGGAGTCATCTGGGCCGTGGGCATGTCCATGGGCATAATCCTGCTGGATCTGACTCCCGGGTACCGGGTGGACCTCATGAGCTATCTCTTCGGCAGCATACTCATGGTACCCGCCAGCGCCCTGTGGACCATGGCCGGGCTCAGCCTGGCCATCACAATCCTGGTACTCGTATTCTACAAGGACTTCCTGGCCATGTCCCATGACGAGGAGTTCGCCAGAGCAATGGGAGTACCGGTTACCGCGCTTTACTTTCTGCTTCTGGTCATGGTGGCCATGACCGTGGTCATGACCATCCAGGTAGTGGGGCTTATCCTGGTCATTGCCCTTTTAACCATTCCCTCTTATATTGCCGAGAAATACTCCGGTTCTCTAAAACAAATGATGCTGCTGGCGGTTATTATAAGCACCGTCTTCACTCAGACCGGGATCTGGCTTGCATACTACCTGGATTTGACCACCGGGGCCACAATAGTCCTGGTGGCCGCAGCAGCCTTCATCATTTCCGGCCTGCTGCCTGGAAGGAGTATTAAAGGCAAAGCCAAACATAAGAGCTAAAAAACACCTGGTAACTATTCACCATCCGATAATATTGGTACAATCTAAGCGCACCGCTGATATCCAGGGTGCGGGGGCTTTGCAGACTGGGCGTAAACTGTCTGAACGACGTAGGAAGCGTTAATCAAAACCGTAAAACACCGAACTTGATTTAAAGGATGCTATAGAAGTTATTCTGGCTTAAAAACTCGTGTATAGGTTTTGATTTACGCTTCCTTGGAGTGAGTTTTTACGTCCTGTTTGCAAAGTCCCCGGACCCTGGTGAGTAGTTACAAAAAATTGAAACATACATTTATAAATCATGCTGCAACACCCCAATTTTGATCCGGTAGCCATAGCCGTGGGCCCCCTGGAAATCCGCTGGTACGGTCTCATGTACCTGGCCGGATTCACCCTGGCCTGGCTCCTGGCACGCCACAGGGCCAAAAAGCCCGGCTCGGGCTGGGACGTCAAGGAGCTTCCGGACATGGTGGTCTTCGGGGCCCTGGGCATAATACTCGGGGCCAGGCTCGGCTACATGCTTTTTTACGATTTTTCCGGGTTTGTTTCCCAGCCCTGGACCGCGGTCATGATCTGGCAGGGAGGGATGTCTTTTCATGGCGGGTTAATCGGCGGGATCACAGCCATGTACTGGTATGCCCGCAAGACAGGCAGGAGTTTTTTCACGGTTACCGATTTCGTGGCCCCCATGGGGGCTCTGGGGGTAATGTGCGGTCGCATCGGCAACTTTATCAACGCCGAACTCTGGGGACGTCCCACGGATGTACCCTGGGCCATGGTTTTTCCCGGTTCGGACATGGTCCCCAGGCACCCTTCCCAGATCTACCAGGCCCTGCTGGAAGGACTTCTCCTCTTTATCATCCTGTGGATATTCTCTTGGCGGCCCAGGCCTACAATGGCCGTTTCCGGGCTGTTCTGCCTGGGATACGGGGTGCTGCGCTTTCTGGTGGAATTTTTCCGGGAACCCGACGCCCACCTGGGTTTTGTACTCCTGGACTGGATGACCATGGGCCAGATTCTGTCCATTCCCATGGTAGTGCTGGGCGCGGTGCTTCTCTACCTGGCCTACGGCACCGGAAAAAACTGAATACCTGTTATACTCCCTGCTTTGTAACTATTCACCATGATAATTGGTTTTATCGGGGTCGGTATCGGAATCGGGGTCGGTATCGAAGCTGTTGGGGAACGCCCCACGCAACTCTGGTTTTTCGGTTTTCTATCGACCCTCTCCGAGCTGTAGGCTCTCCGAGCCGGAACCCGATACCGATACCGACCCCGACACCGATGGCCAGAACAAGAGTACACACAAAATGTGCTGAACAG
>Ga0207421_10003445_pt1 | contig 18842 bp, 18 predicted proteins | sample SodLakKL_010_SED_4_FD_187542 | JGI IMG/M metagenome (GOLD analysis project Ga0207421, IMG submission 187542) | Alkaline sediment microbial communities from Lake Tanatar, Kulunda Steppe, Russia - 8KL_010_SED (SPAdes) (version 2) | ecosystem: Environmental > Aquatic > Non-marine Saline and... | reverse complement strand
AAGCGACGCGTCATTCCTTTATCTCAATCCCATGCTGGCGGTGGTGACCAACATCGATGCCGATCATCTCGGCACCTACGATGGCAGTTTCCACCGGCTTCGCAGCACGTTTGTCGAGTTCATTCATCATCTGCCGTTCTACGGCCTGGCGGTGCTTTGCGACGACGACCCCGAAGTACGCGGTCTGCTGCAGGAGCTGTCTCGGCCGGTGCGCACCTACGGATTCGACGCGTCGGCGGATGTTCGGGCGGTGGATGTGGTCCCCGATGAGGCCTGCACCCGGTTTGTCGTCCAGCGGCTGGGTCAGCCGCCGATGCCGATTCAGCTGAATCTGCCGGGCCGACACAATGTGCTCAATGCCCTCGGCGCAATTACCGTCTGTGAGGCGCTGGAGGTCCCGGATGCCGCCATTCAGCGCGCCCTGGCCGGATTTTCCGGGATTGGTCGTCGTTTCCAGCGCCTGGGGGACATCGATGTTGCCGGGGGCACCGCGCTGCTCATGGATGACTATGCCCACCACCCGCGGGAGATTGCGGCGGTGCTGGAAGCCCTGGAGGCCGGCTGGCCGAAACGCCGCAAAGTGGTGATATTCCAGCCGCATCGTTATAGCCGCACCCGCGACCTTTTCGACGACTTTGTCCGAGTCCTGAGTGGCACCGAGGTCCTTCTGGTCACCGAGGTCTATCCCGCCGGTGAGGCACCCGTCGCCGGCGCCGATGGCCGCAGCCTGTGCCGGGCCATTCGCCAGCGTGGCCAGGTGGACCCGATCCATGTCAGCGGCCTGGATGAACTCCACGAGGTGCTGCCAGGCCTGCTGAGGGCCGACGACATTGTCATCACTCTGGGCGCTGGCAGCATCGGCGGCGCCCTGCCTCGGTTAATCGCCGAGGGGGAGGCGTCATGACGGCGTTGCGTGGCCGATTCCGTCGGGAGGTGCCCATGGCCCGCTACACCACCTGGCGAGTGGGGGGCGCGGCAGAGCGGCTGTACGAGCCGGCAGACGCCAGCGATCTCGGGGCGTTTCTTTGCAGTGACCTGGCCGTGCCGCCGATCTTCTGGGTCGGTCTGGGCAGTAACCTGCTGGTACGAGACGGTGGTCTGCGTGGCTCGGTGATCCGCCTTCACAAGGGGCTGTCTTCCCTCGAGGACCTCGGATCCGGACGTGTGCGGGCCGGTGCCGGGGTCCCCTGTGCCAAGCTGGCCCGCTGGTGTGCCCGTCGCGGCTATGGCGGCGGCAGTTTTTTTGCCGGCATCCCGGGAACCCTCGGCGGTGCGTTGGCCATGAACGCGGGTGCCTGGGGCGGTGAGACCTGGGCCCAGGTGGAAAGTCTGCAAACCGTGGATGGCCGCGGTGTGATCCGCCACCGGCCCGATACCGACTTCCGTGCCGGCTATCGCCATCTCGAGGGGCCAGCGGATGAGTGGTTCACCGAGGCCGTGCTGGTGTTCTCTCCTGGTGAGGATCCCGCGGCACTTCAACAGGAAATGCGTCGTCTGCTGGGGGAGCGGTCCCGTTCCCAACCCACGGGCCAGCCCAGCGGCGGCTCGGTGTTCCGGAATCCGCCGGGAGATCATGCCGCCAGGCTCATCGAGACGGCCGGCCTCAAGGGCTGTGCCCGGGGCGGAGCCCGCGTCTCGGAAAAGCACGCCAACTTCATCGTCCACGACGGCACCGCCTGTGCCGCGGACATTGAGTCCCTTATCCATCAGGTGCGCTCCACGGTGCTCGAAGTGCACGGCGTGGAGCTGCATCCCGAGGTCCGAATTGTCGGGGAGGCCGCTGATGATCGATAACCGGCATCAGCCTTCAGCGGCAGACATGGGCAGGGTGGCCGTCCTGGCCGGCGGGCGGTCCGCGGAGCGGGCGGTTTCGCTGAAAAGTGGAAGCTGCTGCCTTGAAGCCCTGAGGGCCAGCGGTGTTCAGGCCGAGTTGGTGGATCCGGCAGCCGTCAATCTGCAGGACCTGACCCGTTTCGATCGCGCCTTCATCGCGCTGCATGGCCCCGGGGGCGAGGACGGCACGATTCAGGGCGCGCTGGAGACGCTGGGGCTCCCCTACACCGGCAGCGGTGTTCTGGGCTCGGCCCTCGGCATGGACAAACATCGCACCAAGCAGATCTGGCAGGCCCGGGGGCTGCCCACCCCGGAATATCGCGTTGTTCGCCAGCGTCACGAGTTGCCGGAGGTCGCCGGTTCGCTGGGTATGCCGCTGTTCGTCAAACCCCTCACCGAGGGCTCCAGCCTGGGTACCACCCGAGTGGATGACGCCTCGGCCCTCGAAGCCGCCTGGGATGAGGCCAAGACCTTCGGCGATGCCGTGCTGGTGGAGCGCTGCGTTCGCGGCGCCGAATACACCGTTGCCGTGCTGGGGGACGAGGCATTGCCGGCGATCCGCATTGAGGTGGCCACGGACTTCTACGATTTCGACGCCAAGTATCGCTCCGAAGCCACCCGCATGGTGATTCCCTGCGGACTCGGGGAAAGCACCGAGCATCAGCTGGCGGAGCTGGCCGTTGAAGCTTTTCGGGCCATTGGCGCTTCCGGTTGGGGTCGAGTGGATGTCATGGCTGACCAGGCCGGGCGGTTCTGGCTACTGGAGGTCAACACGATCCCGGGAATGACGGATCACTCGCTGGTGCCGGCGGCAGCGCTGGCCGCCGGCCTGGATATGAAAGCGCTGGTCTGGCGGATTTTGCTGACGAGCTGGAGGCATGGTGACGATCGGTGATGCTGCGATGGCGCCAGTTGGGACGGTGGCTGATGGGACTGGTCGCACTGGCGACACTGGCCTGGGGCGGCATGTGGGCGCTCGACCACGGGTCGGAGACCGCCGTGCTGCCGCTGGAGACAGTACGTTTCGATGGCGACCTGGAGCGGCTCAGCGAGGCGGAGCTTCGGGAGGCGGTTTCCGCGCATCTTCAGGGGGGGCTGCTGGGGGTGGACGTTGCCGCTTTACGCCGCGGGGTGGAGGCCCTCCCCTGGGTGGACACCGCGACGGTCCGTCGGGTCTGGCCGGACACGGTTCGCATCACCATCCGCGAGCAGCAGCCAGTGGCCCGCTGGGGCGAGGTGGCCCTGATGAATGCGAAGGCTCGCGTTTTTCAGCCGCGGACTCTGCCGGATGGTCTGCCTTCTCTGACCGGCCCGCCTGGCAGTGCGGCGCGAGTGCTCGAGCAGTACCAGGCATTGCGCCTGGCTCTAACGCCACTGGGGCTGGAGCCCATTGGCCTGGATCTGGACGAACGCCGAGCCTGGACCGTGGAGCTGGCCGACGGTGGCCTGATCCGCCTGGGCCGCGAGGATACCCAGTCGCGGATCGAGCGACTGATCAGGGCCTGGCCCCGAATCACACCGGCGCAGGATCAACGGATCGCCGTGATCGACCTGCGCTATCCCAACGGATTTTCCCTGCGTTGGACGCAGGATGAGGACTGAGACGATGACGCGCAAACAGGAACGCAATCTGCTGGTGGGCCTCGATATCGGCACCTCCAAGGTGGTGGCCATCGTCGGCGAAATGCAGGCCGATGGCGACGTGGAGGTGATCGGCCTGGGATCCCATCCTTCCCGCGGATTGAAGAAGGGTGTCGTGGTCAATATCGAGTCCACCGTCCAGTCCATTCAGCGGGCGGTGGAAGAAGCGGAGCTCATGGCCGGCTGCGAGATTCACTCGGTTTACGTGGGTATCGCCGGCAGCCACGTCCGGTCGCTCAATTCCCATGGCATCGTCGCCATCAAGGAAAAGGAAGTCACTCAAAGCGACGTCGACCGGGTGCTGGACGCCGCCCGCGCTGTGGCCATTCCGGCAGACCAGGAGATCCTGCACACCCTTCCCCAGGAATACATCATCGACAACCAGGAAGGCGTACGGGAGCCGGTGGGGATGTCCGGCGTTCGGCTGGAGGCCAAGGTGCACATGGTCACCGGGGCGGTGAGCGCGGCACAGAACATTGTCAAATGCATCCGCCGCTGCGGCCTGGAGGTGGACGACATCATTCTGGAGCAGCTTGCCTCCAGTTATGCCGTCCTCACCGACGATGAAAAAGAACTGGGTGTCTGCCTGGTGGACATTGGCGGCGGCACCACGGATATCGCTGTGTTCACCGATGGGGCCATCCGCCACACCGCGGTGATTCCCATTGCCGGTGATCAGGTGACCAACGACATCGCGGTGGCTCTGCGCACGCCTACCCAGCATGCCGACGAGATCAAGATGCGCTATGCCTGCGCGCTTTCTCAGCTGGCAAGCACCGAGGAAACCATCGAGGTGCCCTCGGTGGGCGATCGGCCGCCACGGCGCCTTGCCCGCCAGACCCTGGCGGAGGTGGTGGAGCCCCGCTACGAGGAACTGATGTCACTGGTGCAGGCGGAACTTCGCCGCAGTGGATTCGAGGATCTGATTGCTGCCGGGATGGTGCTCACCGGCGGCAGCTCAAAGATGGAAGGCGCCGTGGAGTTGGCCGAGGAGGTATTCCATACCCCGGTAAGACTCGGCCTACCACAGCACATGACCGGACTGACTGATGTGGTCCGGAATCCGATCTATGCCACGGGGGTGGGGCTGCTGCATTGCGGCCATCGCCACCGTGGTGACCGTCATCCGCCGTTCACGACCTCTGCGCGGGGCTTCGGCGCGGTTCTGAACCGGATGCGGGACTGGTTCAAGGGTAATTTTTGATGCGTCACAGGAGGGCGAGCGATGTTTGAGCTTATGGACTCTTTTAATCAGAACGCGGTGATCAAGGTGATCGGAGTCGGTGGCGGCGGCGGCAATGCCGTGCAGCACATGGTGGCTGCCGACGTGGATGGCGTGGACTTCATCTGCGCCAACACCGATGCCCAGGCACTCAAGAACAGTGCGGCAAGGACCCCGCTGCAGCTGGGACAGGAGATCACCAAGGGACTGGGCGCTGGCGCCAACCCGACGGTGGGCCGGGAAGCGGCGGAGGATGATCGGGAGCGAATTGCCGAGGTGCTCGAGGGTGCCGACATGGTGTTCATTACCGCCGGCATGGGGGGTGGCACCGGCACCGGTGCGGCACCGGTGGTGGCTCAGATCGCCCGGGAAATGGGCATCCTGACCGTGGCCGTGGTCACCAAACCGTTTCCTTTCGAAGGCAAGAAGCGCATGAGCGTGGCAGAAGAGGGAATCCGGGAATTGGAGCGTGAGGTCGACTCGCTGATCACCATTCCCAACGAGAAGCTGCTCTCGGTGCTCGGCAAGGAACTGACACTGCTGAATGCATTCAAGTCGGCCAATGATGTCCTGCTGGGCGCGGTCAAGGGCATTGCCGAGCTGATCACCCGACCGGGCCTGATTAATGTCGACTTCGCGGATGTGCGCACCGTGATGTCCGAGATGGGCATGGCGGTGATGGGATCCGGGGAAGCAGCCGGTGACAATCGGGCCCGGGAAGCGGCACAGCGCGCCATCGCCTGCCCGCTGCTCGAAGACGCCAACATCGCGGGAGCCCACGGCATTCTCGTGAATGTCACGGCGGGCCTGGACCTCTCCATCGGGGAATTCGATGAAGTCGGTCAAGCGGTCAAGGAGTTCGCGTCCGAGGATGCCACGGTGGTTGTCGGCACCGTGATCGATCCCGAGCTGGAGGGTGAGCTGCGGGTCACCGTGGTCGCCACGGGCCTTGCTCCCGTCGGTGTCAGCGCCGAGCCGGCTCCGACCCCTCGACTGGTGACTCGCAAGGCCAGCGGAGACGTTGACTACGAGGCGCTGGAACGGCCGGCCGTTGCACGCCGGCGTGCCGCCGCGCAGGGGAGTGCCGCCGAGCCGGACAGTGACATGGAATACCTGGATATTCCGGCATTCCTTCGACGTCAGGCGGACTGAGTCAGGGCGAGAGCCCGATGAAGGGGATTCTGCTAAACTCCCGGCGAAGTTTTGGGGGCATAACGGTTGAGTTGGTAACACGATGATTCGACAACGCACGCTGAAGAACAGCATTCGGGCAACCGGTGTTGGGCTGCATACGGGTGAAAAGGTCTTTCTGACACTCAGACCGGCCCCACCCAACACCGGCATCCGATTCTGCCGAATCGATCTCGACCCGATCGTGGAAATTGCCGCTCATCCCGAAAATGTCGGGGATACGGTGCTGTCCACCTGTCTGGTCAAGGATGGCGTTCGGGTGTCCACCGTCGAGCATCTGCTGTCGGCCATGGCGGGCCTGGGGATCGATAACGCCTATGTCGATCTGTCCGCACAGGAAGTTCCCATCATGGACGGCAGTGCCGGGCCTTTTGTCTTTCTGATCCGATCAGCCGGCACCCAGGAGCAGGATGCCCCCAAGCGATTCGTGCGGATCACCCGTCCCCTGCACATCGAGGATTCGGACGGCAAGTGTGTCAGCTTCGAACCCTATGACGGGTTCAAGGTGAGTTACACCCTGGACTTCGATCACCCCGTGTTCAAAAGCGATTCACGGACCGCCGAGGTGGATTTTTCCTCTACCTCATTCGTCAAGGAAGTCAGTCGGGCGCGGACCTTCGGTTTCATGCGTGACATCGAGCAGCTTCGGCAGAACAACCTGGCCCTGGGTGGCAGCCTTGACAACGCCATCGTCGTGGATGACTACCGGGTCCTGAACGAGGACGGCCTCCGCTATCAGGACGAATTTGCCAAGCACAAAGTGCTGGATGCCATTGGTGACCTGTACCAGCTGAATCGCAGCCTGATCGGCGCCTTCCATGGGTACAAGTCCGGCCACGAGATGAACAATCGGCTGCTTCGGACGCTATTGCAGCAGACCGACGCCTGGGAAGAGGTCACCTTCGAGTCGGAAGACGAGGTGCCAATCGCCTACGACCAGCCGATACCCGTCGCCTGATCGGCGCGATCACTTAGCCCGGTGCCGGGCAAGACGGCGCAGGGCGTCTGCCAGTGCCGGGTGATCGATGGCGCCTGCGGTCTCTTCCAGAATTCTGGCCGAGTCCGGGCTGAGGCGGTGGCCGGCCGGGCGGTGCCGGGTCTGGCGGGCCGCCGCCACCCGAATCTGTAATTGCGCCGGCCGCGAGCCCAGAAGCGACGCCGCCGCATTCAACAGGTCGCGCTGGTGGCCGCGGAGGACCGTCGCCCAGACCGGGCTCTCCACCGAGATGACCAGCGCCGCCCTGGTCAGCGCGGCCACCTGCCAATGGCCGGCCATACGGGCCGGCAGGCTCCGTCCAAGCTCCGCCGTGGCGTCCTCCAGTAGCCGGGTTCGACGCTGCAGCGAGGCCAGATCACCCCGCTGGCGCTTCATGACCTGGCGCAATGGCACCGGTCCGCGTCGCTGTTTCGTTCCCATGGCTGTCCTGATTTTCCTTTCAGCGATGCGCTATAGTACCGGGTCATTCACATTACAACGCCAATCGGACCTCTCATGTTGAGCGGAATCGCAAAAAAGGTCTTCGGCAGTCGCAACGAACGCCTCGTCAAGCGACTTCAACGCCGGGTCGCCCGAATCAACGAGCTCGAGCCGCGGATGTCCGGCCTTGATGATGAGGCGCTGCGGGACTGCACGGCCCAGTATCGCGAGCGGGTCGCGGCCGGTGAGTCACTGGAGGATCTGCTGCCCGAAGCCTTCGCCGTGGTGCGGGAGGCTTCCCGGCGCACGTTGGGTCTTCGTCATTTTGATGTTCAGCTGATCGGCGGCATGGCCCTCCATCAGGGCCGGATTGCCGAGATGAAAACCGGCGAAGGCAAAACCCTGGTCGCGACCCTGGCGGCCTACCTCAATGCCCTGTCCGGCCAGGGCGTTCACATCATCACCGTTAATGAATACCTGGCGCGACGCGATGCCGAATGGATGGGGCGCATCTACCGCTTCCTGGGGCTGGAAGTCGGCGTCGTGGTGCCCGGAATGGACGGCGAGACCAAGCGCGCCGCCTACCAGGCCGATATCACCTATGGCACCAACAACGAGTTCGGTTTCGATTACCTGCGCGACAACATGGCGCTGCGGGCCGAGGACCGGATGCAGCGGGGCCGGCACTTCGCCATCGTTGACGAGGTGGACTCCATTCTCATCGACGAGGCCAGGACGCCGCTGGTCATCTCTGGCAAGGCCGAGCAGTCCAGTGACCTTTACGTCAGCATGAACGGGATTGTCCCCAAGCTGCAGCGCCAGGAAGAAGAAGAGGGGCCGGGTGATTACTATCTGGACGAAAAAGGCCGACAGGCCTTCCTGACCGAAGACGGTCAGGAGCGGGCCGAGGAGCTCCTGCAGGAAGCGGGGCTGCTGGCGCCCGACGAAAGCCTTTATGACGCCCGCAACATCGCCATGGTGCATCATCTGAACGCGGCACTACGGGCTTACACGCTCTTTCAGCGGGATGTGCACTATCTGGTTCGTGACGGCCAGATTGTCATCGTTGATGAATTCACCGGGCGGGCCATGCCCGGGCGCCGCTGGTCCGAGGGTCTGCACCAGGCCATCGAGGCCAAGGAAGGTGTGGAAATCCAGGCGGAGAACCAGACTCTCGCCTCCATCACCTTCCAGAACTTCTTCCGTCTCTACGACAAGCTCTCGGGCATGACCGGTACGGCGGATACCGAAGCCTATGAGTTTCAGCATATCTATGGGCTGGAAGTGGCGGTGATTCCCACCCATCGGCCCATGGCGCGTCAGGACCACCATGACCTGGTATTCCTCAATCAGGATGACAAATACGCCGCCATTGTTGATGACATCAAGGACTGCAATGAGCGGGGACAGCCGGTGCTGGTGGGGACCACCTCCATCGAGAGCTCGGAACTGATCTCCGATGCGCTGCGCAAGGCCACGATTCACCATGAGGTGCTCAACGCCAAACAACATGAGCGTGAGGCCGGGATCATCGCCCAGGCGGGCCTGCCGGGTGCGGTCACCATCGCCACCAACATGGCCGGCCGCGGCACCGACATCGTCCTGGGTGGCAACCTGGATGTGGAACTGGCAGACCTGGGCGAGGATGCCACCGAAACCCGCCGGGAACAGCTCCGGGCGGATTGGCAGAAGCGCCATGATGCGGTGGTGGAAGCCGGCGGGCTGCACGTCATTGGGACGGAACGGCACGAGTCCCGCCGCATTGATAACCAGCTCCGGGGCCGCTCCGGCCGGCAGGGTGATCCGGGTTCAACCCGTTTCTTCCTGTCGCTGGACGACAGCCTGCTGCGGATTTTCGCCTCCGAGCGGGTGTCCGGGATGATGCAGCGGCTGGGCATGCAGGAGGGCGAGGCCATCGAGAGCGGGATGGTCTCCCGGGTCATCGAAAACGCCCAGCGCAAGGTCGAGGCCCATAACTTCGACATTCGAAAAAACCTCCTGGATTTCGATGACGTCGCCAATGACCAGCGGCGGGTGATTTACGCCCAGCGCAATGAGCTGCTGGAGTCCGAGGATATCTCCGGGACCATCGTCGACATGCAGAACGATGTCCTCGGCGACCTGATCAACGCCCACATGCCGCCGGGCACCATCGAAGAGCAGTGGGATGTGCCGGCGCTGGAAGAGGGCGTCCAGTCCCAGTTCGGTGTTGAAGCGCCGGTGCAGTCCTGGCTGGACGAGGACCATGAGTTGGACCCCGATGGCGTCCGGCAGCGCCTCGAAGAGCGCGTCGCCGCCCACTACGAAGCCAAGGAAGAGGCGGTGGAAGCCATTGGAGTGAATATGCGGGAAGTGGAAAAGAGCTTCCTGCTGCAGGTGCTGGACAATCAGTGGAAGGAACACCTCGCCGCGATGGACTTCATGCGCCAGGGGATCGGCCTGCGTGGCATGGCTCAGCGCAACCCCAAGCAGGAGTTCAAGAAAGAAGCCTTCGGGATGTTTCAGGAGATGCTGGAGGGTATCAAGCGCGAGACCATCCGCATCCTCTTCAATGTCAATGTGAGAAGCCCTGAAGACGCTCGGGCGGCGGAGGAAAAGCGCGAGGCCGAGCAGGCCCGGGCCATGCAGTTCCAGCACGCCGAGTCGAATGCGCTGCAGGACGACCCGGAGCGGGCCGCCGCCGGTGAAAGCCGCGGTGGTCAGACGGCGGCTGCCAATCGGCAGCCTTTCGTTCGGGGCGAGCGCAAGGTCGGGCGCAACGAGCCTTGCCCCTGTGGTTCCGGCAAAAAGTACAAGCAGTGCCATGGCAAGCTTTAGCGGGCGACTCAGCCATGGCCGTTGGTGACTCGCCTCTGCCGCCGCTTCATCCGGTGGCCGGGGTTCGACTGGCCTCCGGTGAGGCCGGGATTCGTCGGACCGGGGAGCGGGATCTGGTGGTGCTGGAGCTCGGCGAGGCGACCCGGGTAGCCGCCACGTTTACCCGCAACCTGTTTCGGGCGGCGCCGGTTCGCATTGCCGAAGCACATCTTGCGGCCGGAGCACCGCGATACCTGCTGATCAACACCGGTAATGCCAATGCGGGCACCGGTGCCGGCGGCGAGTCAGCGGCCCGCTCCAACTGCCAGGCGCTGGCCACTCTGGCCGGCTGCCGTGCCGAGCAGGTGATTCCGTTCTCCACCGGAGTCATCGGTGAGCCCCTGCCGGCGGATCGCATCGATGCGGCGCTGCCGGATCTGCTTCAAGCCATGACGGCGGACGGCTGGGCGCAGGCGGCCGATGCCATTCGCACCACCGACACCCGCCCCAAGGGCCGAAGCCGGTTTCTGGCTCTGGACGGCGGCACGGTGACGCTAACGGGCATTGCCAAGGGGTCGGGGATGATTCGCCCGGACATGGCGACCATGCTCGCGTTTGTCGCCACCGATGCCGACATTCCCGATGACCTTTTGCGGCGGCTCCTGCGGCTGGCCGTCGCCGAGAGCTTCAACCGCATCACCGTGGATGGCGACACCTCCACCAATGATGCCTGCGTGTTGATGGCCACCGGCGAGAGCGGCGTCCAGCTGGATCCCGAGGGCACGGATCTGACTCGTTTTCGCGAGGCCCTGACCCTCCTCTGCCAGGAGCTGGCCCGGGAGATTGTTGCTGACGGGGAGGGCGCCACGCGGGTGGTCAGTGTGCGGGTTCGGGAAGCGGCCAGCGTCGCTGAAGCCGAGAGAACGGCATTTACGGTGGCTGAATCGCCGCTGGTCAAGACCGCCCTTTTTGCCGGCGACCCCAACTGGGGGCGGATTCTGGCAGCGGTGGGCCGATCCGGAATAGCGGACCTTGCGGTGGAGGCGGTTGCCATCGGCATCGACGACGTTGCCATCGCCGAGGGCGGCTGCGTGAGTCCGCATTATGACGAGGCCGAGGCCGCCAGGCGCATGGCGCAGGAGTCGTTCACCCTGGATATTGCCCTCGGCCGGGGCGACCACCAGGCCACCGTCTGGACCTGCGATCTATCCTACGAATACATCCGGATTAATGCCGACTACCGCAGCTGACGGTCATGGCCTCTGAGCCACTGCGGGTTGCGGTGGGTGTGGTCCAGGACCCGGCGGGTCGGGTGCTGATCACTCGCCGACATGCTCACCTCCATCAGGGGGGGTTGTGGGAGTTCCCCGGGGGCAAGATCGAGCCGGCGGAGACCACGGAAAACGCTCTGGCACGCGAGCTTCGTGAGGAACTGGGCATCGAGGCTGTCGACTCGGAGCCGCTCATTTCCATCCCCTGGAGCTACCCGGACAGACAGGTGGTACTGGAGGTTCGCCGGGTTACCCGCTACCGCGGTCATGCCACGGGACTCGAGGGGCAGCCACTGAGCTGGGTGCTGCCGGCGCATCTGAATGCGACCGACTTCCCGGCCGCCAACCGACCGATCATCGCCGCGCTACGCTTGCCGGCCCACTATGTCATCAGCCCGGATGCGGGCGACGAGAAAGGATGGCTGGCGGCGCTGGACCGTGTGCTGGCGCGGGGCCATCGGCTGGTCCAGTTCCGTGTCCGGCCAGCCAGGAAGGGTCGATCTGCGTTGGCAGCAGAGGCCCTGAACCGCTGCCGGCGTGCCGGCGCCTGGCTTTTGATCAATGGCGATCCGGCGCTTGCCGAACACATTGGAGCAGATGGACTCCATCTGCCGAGTCATCAACTGGGCCGGATTACCCAGCGACCGCTGCCGGCGGACCGGTGGGTGGCGGCTTCCTGCCACAACGATCAGGAGCTCGCCCGAGCCGCCACACTCAACCTGGATTTTGCCGTTCTGAGCCCGGTGGCCCCCACCGCCAGCCATCCCCATGCCGAGCCGCTGGGATGGCCACGTTTTGCGACATTGGTGGCGGAGGCGACTCTGCCGGTTTACGCGCTGGGTGGCATGCGTGTGGGTGATGCGGAGGTCGCCCGCGAGCATGGTGGCCAGGGCATCGCCGCAATCAGTGGCCTTTGGGATCAGTCCTGATCCCGCTCCGTCTCATCGGGAGACTCCAGGTCGACGGGCTCCCCGGGTATGCGGTGGCTTTCCTCAAACCACTGCCCAAGGTCGATGAGACGGCAGCGTTTCGAGCAGAACGGCCGATATTCGGATGCGTCCGTCCAGGGGACCTCGGCTCCGCAGTTCGGACAGGATACGGTCATGGTGGATTCAGATGACGCAGCGCTCGAGGGTGAAGGATACATCGCTCGTTACCTGCTGAGGACGCTCGCCTTTCTCTGGCTGGTGAAGGAAACGGACGTTGCAATAATGTCGGCTGCCGCTGATCTCGGGATACCACGCTGTCCCGGCGGGCAGGATAACGCGGAGCATCTGGTAGGGATTGTCGTGATCGAGGACTGTCTGATAACCGCCCGCTAAAGCCATTTCCGGTGTCGGGTCCGCGCTGCCCCGAAGCAGCCTGAGCACCAGGGCGGTGCCATTCCTGGTCAGGGCGAAGGCCTCCTGCCACTCCCGCAGTAGCTGGCGTCGTTCGTCTGCAGGGGATTCCAGCCATAAATGGAAACCCGGCAGATCGAAGGCACAGGTTCCGCCGAGCACGCCGGCCCGCTGCTCGATGGCGAGGAGAAATTCATTGTCCCGGATGACCGGCGGAAAACCCGTTGGCGCCTCCCGCAGATGCTGGCTGACCCCGGCTACCTCGGTGAGCAGGGGCGCCAGCCGATCCTTGTCGACCCCGGCCATGGATTGAAGCTTTTCGAGGTTGCTCTGCATCCGGCCCAGTTCTTTTTGCAGTTCGGACCGCACATCGCTTCGGGAGAGCAGGGCCTTGATATCCAGAAGTGCGTCCACCGCTGCCCGGGTATGCCAGGGACTGTCCCCCTGAGCTCCGAAGGCCAGCTGCTTGAACAGGAATTCCAGTCGCAGGAACGTGCGAATACGCTCATTGAGCGGGTACTCGTACGTGATGACCGAAGCGGGTGATGGCTCTGCGCTCATCCATTCTCCCAAGGAAAATCAATGCCATATTGTCCATGACGGCGAGACGCGCGGCAATCACCCGTGCTGTTGTGCCAGCTGCTGGTACTTTTCATGAAGGCGCTGGACTGCCTCGTCCAGCGCGCCGAGGTCGCTGGTGTTCCTGATCACGTCGTCGGCGGCCTCCAGTCGCCGCGCCCGTGGCGTCTGCGCCGCAATCATGCGCCGCGCGCCGGTTTCATCCACATCATCCCGCTCCATGAGGCGGGATCGCTGCAGGGATTCCGGTACATCCACCACCAGCACCCGGTCCACATCCTTGTCCCAACCCGCCTCCACCAGCAGTGGAACCACGACCACCGCGTAGGCGGACGCTGCCGATGCAACGCAGGTCCGGACCCGATCCCGAATCAGAGGGTGCGTGATGGCCTCGAGGGCCGCGCGCTCTTCAGGTGCACTGAAAACCCGGTCGCGGAGGGCCTGCCGGTCCAGTCGGCCGTCGGCTCTGACCACTGACGGACCGAAGCGGGCTCTGATGGCTTCGAATCCCGCCGTATCCGGTTCGACGATCTCCCGGGCGAGTTGGTCGGTGTCGACCACCGTCACGCCCTTCTGGGCGAAGCGATCGCTGACCGCCGTCTTGCCGCTGGCAATGCCGCCGGTGAGGCCGACTACCAGCCGGGGGCGTGAATTGTCTCCGGGCATTGAGAGTTCCGGTCTATAACGCTGGATCCAGCAGATGCGGATTCCACATTAACGTGATCCAGGCAGCACTGGCGAGCCAGGGCCCGAAGGCCAGGGGCGTGCCCACCGCCCCACGGCCTCTCAGCGCCTTTGCTCCGGCCCACAGGGCACCGCCGATGGAGGCCATGGTGATCACGGTCAGCAGTGGCGTTGGTCCGAGCCACGCGCCGATCATCGCCAACAGCTTGAAATCGCCATGGCCCATCCCGGACTGCCCGGTCAGCGATTCGTACGCAGCCGCCGGGACGCGCAGCAGCAGGTAGCCGCAGGTGGCTCCCAGAATCGCTGTGACCGGGTCATGCAGGGGCACGACGGCGGCGAGCAGGAGGCCTCCCCACAGACCGCTCAGCGTCAGGCAGTCCGGGAGAAGGTGGGTGTCCCGGTCGATGATGGCCAGCGTGATCAGCCAGGCGGTCAGCAGGGCGGCCGAGGCGCCGGTAACGCCCCAGCCAAACCGCCAAAGGACCAGGCTCATGAGCACGCCGCTGAGGCCTGAAATGACGATGGCATGCGGACATCTGGCGGCGGATCCCGAAAGCGGGGACGAACCAGTGGCTCCTGCAAACTGCCACTCCATCCACGCCGGGATGCGTTGTACGGCCATGGCCATGATGGGACCTGTCAGGAGACCCAGGAGCAACCCGCCAAGGATTGGTTCCAAACCCGCCGGGAGTCCGGAGCCGCCGATCATATCGCCGCCCCTAACTGAAACACGGGCAGGTAAATGGCGAGCACCAGTCCACCGATGATCAGCCCAAGAAGGGTCATGAGCACCGGCTCGACCAGGGCGCTCAATCCATCCAGATCCCGATTGACCGATTCTTCGGTCAAGGTAGCCACCCGGTTGAGCATTGCCGCCAGCTGACCGGTTTCCTCCCCAACCGCGACCATCTGGGTCAGGGTCTCGGAAAACTGCCCGGTGCCGGCGATGGAGGCCTCAAGGTTCCGTCCGTCGTCGAGGGAAACGGCGATATCCACCACCGCCTGCTCATAGATCCGGTTGCCCATGGAACCGGCAAGCGATGCCAGTGCATCCGCCAGGGGCATGCCCGCCTCGTTCATGAGAGCGAGCAGCCCGGCGAATCTTGCTTCCATGACCCGGCGAATCAACGGACCCGCCACCGGGAGTCGAAGGATGATCTGATCCCGGGTCCGACGCAGACGGGGGAGCCGCATGGCGACGGTTGATGCCGTCGCCATGCCGGCGCCCAGGATCGCCGCCAGGAGCCAGCCTCCGCCACGGAGCCAGTCCGAGGCACGGATAAGCATCTGAGTGAGCGCGGGCAATTCGGCACCGAAATCCCGAAACATGGACTCGAATCGCGGCATGACGAAGCCCAGCAGCATCAACGCCACGGTGGCCGCGATGCCAAGGACCAGTAGCGGATGCATCATGGCCCGGCGGAGCTTCTGGCGAACCCGTTCTCCGCGCTCACGATGGTCGGCAATTCGTGGCAGCAGGCGGTCCAGGGCACTGGCCTGTTCTCCGGCCCGAATCAGGCTACAGAGCAGTGTGTCGAAGACACCGGGATGATCCGTCATGGCCTCGGCCAGGGAACGTCCGGTGGCCACATCATCCCGAACCGTCCCGATGACCGTCAGGAGTGATCCCCGCATTTCCCGACCGCTCATCTCCAGCGCCTGAACCATCGGAATGCCGGACGCCACCAGCACTGACAGGCGCCTTAAAAATCCGGCCAGCTGGCCGGATTTGACTCCCGGTGTTCGCGATCTGAGGAGCCACTCCGCCCACTCCGGCAGTGGGCTGGCGTTCTCCAGCGCGATGCCCCGTCGGCGCAAATGCAGCCGCAGGGAACGGCAATCCGGGCTTGGTGTGACGCCACGCCGGTGACGCCCGTCGGCATCGGTGCCCTGCCATCGCCAGGCCTTCACGGTCATGACGACCCCAGGGCTCGCTCCACCTCGGTGGCGGATACCAGCCCCTGCCGAACTTTTTCCTGAGCAGACTGGCGCAGGTCCGGCAGTCCCCGCGCCCGGGCCAGCCGGTTGATCGCTGTCGCCGTCTCCCCGTCATTGATGGCGGTGGCGATGTCACCGTCCACTGGCAGGCATTCATGAATGCCAATTCGACCCGAGCCGCCCTGATCGCCGCATCGGCGTACCAGCCGCTGAGCGATGATGAGGTTAATGGAAGCCGCGATGCTCCAGGGCGGGATACCCATGTTGATCAGACGCGTGACCGCCCCCGCGGCGTCGTTGGTATGCAGGGTGGAAAGCACCAGATGGCCGGTCTGGGCGGCCTTGATGGCGATTTCCGCGGTTTCCCGGTCACGGATTTCGCCGACCATGATGATATCGGGATCCTGCCGGAGAAAACTGCGAAGAACCTGGGCGAAATCGAGCCCGATTCGGGGATTGATGGACACCTGGTTCACGCCGGGGAGGTTGATCTCTACCGGATCCTCGACACTGAGAATATTGCGGGTGGGATCATTGAGCTCCCGCAAGCCGCTGTACAGGGTCACCGTCTTGCCCGAGCCGGTGGGCCCGGTGACCAGAATCATGCCGTGGGCGGCATGGAGGGCCCGACGGTACTGATGCAGCTGGGCCTGACTGAGCCCGATGTCGGTGATCGCCAGCTGGCCGGTGGCGGAGTTGAGAAGGCGCAGCACCAGCTTTTCACCGTGAAGGGTCGGGCAGACACTGAGGCGGAAGTCCACTGGACCGTTTCCGGAGGTCGCGAGCCTCAGCCGGCCATCCTGCGGCAGCCTTTTTTCGGCGATGTCGAGGCGCGCCATGACCTTCAGGCGGGAGCTCAGCCGGGAAGCCATGGCAGCGTTGGGAGTGGCCACCTCGTGCAGCTGACCGTCCTGACGGAAGCGGATCCGGCAGCTGTGCTCGAAAGGCTCGATATGGATATCCGAAGCGCCTTCCCGGACGGCTCGCAGCATGAGCCGATTGACGTAGCGGACCACCGGTGTGTCCGACGCCAGACGCGGCTCGCTGTCGCGGACTTCCATCGCCCGATCGTCCCCCAGATCCTGATCCATGGGACCCAGCATCTGGTTGATCCGGTCCCCCAGTGCGTCATCTTCGGCCAGAACCGCTATCGTCGGTAATCCGGTGTGAAACCGGATTTCGTCCAGCGCCTGAACATTGGCCGGGTCGGAAACCGCTACCCGCAGATAGCCATTGTGTTGATCCAGCGGAAGCGCCCGGTGGCGACGCAGCAGCTCCGGTTCGAGCTGGTGGATAAATTCGGGGCGGGGGTGAAGCGCATCGGCCGGGACCAGCGGCATGTCGAACACGCCGGCCGCCACCTCGGCCAGCTCGGCCGCAGGGATCAGGCCGCTGTCCAGCAGGTGCTGCATCAATGGGATGCCGGCGGCGCGCGCGGCCTGCTGGGCATCATCCATGCTTTCAGCGGTGATCAGCCCCTCGGCGATCAGTTCACGGGACAGTGCGGGACGCGTGGGGACCCGGGACATGGTGCATTCCGCTGTGGCCTGCGAAAGACCTGATTCCAGCAGACGCCATCAACCCTGTCCGTTAACGGGTTGGCAATGGAGCGGAAAAATGATGGTCGGGGTGACTGGATTCGAACCAGCGACTCCTGCCTCCCGAAGACAGTGCTCTACCAAGCTGAGCTACACCCCGATGGATGCCTCAGTAATTGCGTCCCACCGAGAAGCGGGCCAGCTCACCGAGGGCCTCACGGAAGTCGCTGGAGGGAAGCGCTTCTAACGCCTTTTCAGCCAGCCCGGCTTCCTGTTCGGCAAGGTCGCGAGTATAGGCAATCGACCCGGTGTGCGCAATTGCTTCACGGACCGTTTCCATGGCCCCCCGATCACCTTTGCGAATGGCCTCCCGGAGCCGTTCCGCGCGATCCGGATCCGCATGCTCGATGCCGTGGATCAGGGGCAGCGTCGGCTTGCCCTCTGCCAGGTCATCACCCAGGTTCTTGCCGATGGTGTCGGCGTCCCCTTCGTAGTCCAGGACATCATCCGCCAGCTGGAATGCGGTGCCCAGGTGACGCCCGTAGTCGGCAGCGGCGGCCACCAAATCCCGATTGCCCGGGGTAACGAGCATGGCGGCGAGCTGACAGCCAGCCTCGAACAGTACCGCGGTCTTGCGGTAGATCACTTCCCGGTAGCGTGCCTCGGTGACCTCCGGGTCATGGACATGCATCAGTTGCATCACTTCGCCTTCGGCGATGCGGTTGGTGGTTCGGGAGAACACCGCCATGGTGGCCATGTCGTCCAGTTCCACCATCATTTCGAAAGCCCGGGTGTACAGGAAGTCACCGACCAGGACACTGGCCTCGTTGCCCCACAGGTGATTGGCCGTTTCCCGCCCGCGACGCACCACCGATTCGTCGACGACGTCATCATGCAGCAGGGTGGCGGTATGGATGAGTTCCACTGTCGCCGCGAGTAAAGCGTGGCGATCGCCGGCCAGCTCCCGGTCCATGGCCCGTGCCATCAGAACCGTTACCATCGGCCGCAGCCGCTTGCCGCCACCGCCGATAATGTAGCTGCCCAGCTGATTGATCAGGGCCACGTCGGAGCGCAGTCGGTTCTGCACGATGTGATCGACTGCGGCCATGTCGCCGCCGACTCGATCACGGATCCGGGCGATTTGCATGTGACTAGACCCTGAGGGTGGTTGGAGACGGGCATGCTAGAAAGGGGGGTAGGGGGTGTCAAGCACTCAAAAGCCCGTTTCAACGGGGCTCACGGCGGTGCTGGTGGCTTGACCCGGGGCGAGTCCACCGCTATCCTTTCGCGGCTTTGAATCACTGTCCTGGAGTTTTCGATGTACGCGGTAATCAAGTCGGGTGGCAAACAGTATCGAGTCGCCGAGGGGGACGTGCTGCGGGTCGAAAA
>Ga0207421_10003443_pt1 | contig 18844 bp, 14 predicted proteins | sample SodLakKL_010_SED_4_FD_187542 | JGI IMG/M metagenome (GOLD analysis project Ga0207421, IMG submission 187542) | Alkaline sediment microbial communities from Lake Tanatar, Kulunda Steppe, Russia - 8KL_010_SED (SPAdes) (version 2) | ecosystem: Environmental > Aquatic > Non-marine Saline and... | reverse complement strand
AAGACCGCCAAACCCTCCCAGTGATTCCTGGTAGGCCCCTGTGTGAAACATCCCGATATACTGGGTGCTGTTTTTTTTCAATTTTGGTAAAAAAACGGCGTTGGCATGGGCCTCAGCATTGTAATAATCCATGCTGTCGCAAGTCAGCCCTCCAAGATTCACCCTTTCATACTCCATGTCCCAGTTATTCAGTGCCAGCATAATAAACCGCTGCTTGCTGGCCCAGATGTCGGGCAGCGTGGTCATGAAGCTGCTGTCGATCATATTCCACAACTCGCGATCGTTCTGTTGTTTCTGGTTCAGAATCGAATAGAGCACGGCCCCGCTTTCACCAACTGTAAAAGCTCCAAACTCAGTAAATATATTGGGTTCAGGTACATTGTGCTGTTCACAGATCACTTTTATCTGACCAATGATCTCCTCCGCCATATATTCATAATCATATTCAAAGCCCAGTGAATTTTTTATTGGAAATCCTCCGCCAATATTCAGGCTGTCCAGCTCAGGACAGATCTTTTTCAGCTGGCAGTAAACATTCACACATTTTGAAAGTTCATTCCAGTAGTATGCATTGTCCTTGATCCCGGTATTGATAAAAAAGTGAAGCATTTTCAGTCCGAACCGGCGATCATTCTGAATGTGTGTCTTGTAGTAGGGTACTATATCTTTGTAGCGGATTCCCAGCCTGGAGGTGTAAAATTCGAACATTGGCTCCTCCTCAGCAGCTATGCGGATTCCGAGATTACATTGCCTGTCATCCCGGATGAGTTCGTTATATTCCTTGATTTCATCCTTGTTGTCGATTACCGGAATGGTATTTTCAAAGCCGTTATTGATCAGGTCACTAACCTTTTCTGTATAAAGGGGGCGTTTAAAACCATTGCAGACCACGTAGCGGGATTTGTCAATAAGCCCCACTCTGAGTAATTCCTCCACAATGAATATATCAAAAGCAGAGGAAGTTTCAATGTGTATGTCGTTCTTGAGCGCTTCTTCAAGTACAAAAGTGAAATGCGAGCTTTTTGTGCAGTAACAATAATGGTATTCTCCGTTGTAGTCGACCCTTGCCATTGCCACATTGAACATTCGCTTGGCTTTTTGAATTTGCTGGCTGATTTTGGGCAAGTAGCTGATCTTTAAAGGTGTACCGTATTGCTTGACCAGGTCCATCATGCACAGATCATGAAAATACAGTTCATTGTCAATGACTTTGAACTCTTCCTGGGGGAAGTCAAAGGTTTGTTCGATCAGGTCGATGTATTTGTTTTTCATTACACCGGAATTTACTATTATCGTATAATCCTGAGGCTTTTATTGAATCGTATGTTACTGGGAAATCTTTTGTTCGGATCGAGGGATAACCATACAAACATGGCCCTTCCGACAATATGATCCTCTGGTACAAACCCCCAGTATCTTGAATCGGCTGAATTATGCCGGTTGTCTCCAACCATCCAGTAATAATCCATGTCAAACGTATAGGTGTCGGTCTCCTTTCCGTTGATTATGATGCGGTTGTTTTTGGTTGTCAATTCGTTGCCTTCATAAACTGTGATGATTCTTTCATACAACGGTAAATTGTCCAGGTTAATTTCTACGGTGGCTCCTTTTTCCGGAATGTATAGTGGACCGAAATGGTCTTCATTCCATGGAAAGTTCTCGTTGTGCGGGAAAATATGCTGCTCACCCTGGCCCTCCGGACGGCTGACCCTGGTCACCGATTTAACACCTCCTGCCCGTTTTATTTCCATGGCATTTTCTTCGGTCATGGCCAATATGTAAACGTCCTGTGAAGCCTGTCCCCAGTCAGTGATATTCAGCCTGTCAATGAGGCGGGCAGAAAGCCTTGTTCCATCGGTTACAACCCTGTAGTTATGTTGAACGTCCGGCGGATCGGGCAGGGGTTTATTGTTGATGTAATGGTTGCCCTCCCGGATGGCAAAGGTGTCACCCGGAATGGCTACGCATCGCTTGATATAGTTCTCTCTTTTATCAACCGGCCTGTGGGTGATGTCAAAACGGTTCCAGACCGCATCGCGACCCATCTCTCTGACAAGCGAATAATAGCTCTGGTTTTGGAGCTGAAGGGCCACGGTATCTCCCTCGGGGTAATTGAAAACCACCACATCATTGTTACTGATTGAACGTATTCCCGGATACCGGTAATGAGGAAGCTGAATCCAGTCCAGGTAGGATTGCGTATGTTCAGTGAGTGGCATTGTATGGTGGGTGAAGGGAAATGCAATGGGAGTCCGGGGGATCTTTGGTCCGTAACTCAGCTTGCTCACAAAAAGGTAGTCGCCCACAAGCATGGATTTTTCCATGGAGGAGGTTGGTATGGTGTAGGCTTCCAGCATGAATGTGCGTATGATGGTGGCGGCGATTACGGCAAAAATGATGGCATCTGCCCACTCGCGGGTTGCAGTTTTTTTGATCACCGGGAGCCTGGAAGGATGCGTATATTCTTCATTCTTTGCAAACCCAAGGTAGGGCAGATAAAGAAAGGGAAAGAGTACACCCAGTGCCTGTTCTCCAAGTCCGTTTTTCCTGAAGCACTTCAGGGTTTCTACCACCATCAGTAAAAGGGTGAATACATTAATAAACGGAAGCAGAACAAAAATCAGCCACCACAAGGGCTTGTCAATGACTTTTAACCAGATATAGGCATTATACAAAGGAATAAGTGCTTCCCACCCCTGGTAACCGGCTTTTCGAAATATTTTCCACAACCCTGCCAAAGATGCAAGGAAAAAAATCAGGGTTAAGATCATATACATGCTCATGGCATTGAAGTTAAATCTTTAATAAATCCTTCATTGTAAATACTCCCTGTTTGCCTTGTACCCATTGAGCCGCAAGCAATGCACCTTCTGCAAATCCGCTTCGGTCATGTGCGGTATGCCTGATCTCGATGCTATCTATGACAGATTCATAGGAGACGACGTGAGTTCCGGTGATGTTTTCTATCCTGTAAGCCTTTACAGGCAATGTATCCCCCGGCAGGTTGTCATCTGCATTGCCCCATTTGCTTAAACCTTTTCTTGCGCGGATTATATCGCTGGCCAGGGTAATGGCGGTGCCACTGGGAGCATCGAGTTTTTGAGTGTGATGGGTTTCGGTGATCCTGGGCCTGTAACCATCCATGTCGGACAACATTCCGGCAAGGCAGCGGTTCAGTTCAAAAAAGAAGTTGACGCCAATGCTGAAGTTGGAAGCATAAAACAATGTTTGATTTTCTTTTTGGCACAAAGACTCAATGGCTGGCAGTTCATTGAGCCATCCTGTTGTGCCTGTGATTACTGGCAAATGATAGCCGAAGCACTTCCGGATATTATCAGGGGCGGCTGCAGGGGTTGTAAATTCAATGGCCACGTCACACTCAGCCAGGCGATCACCTTCCGTCTCCCATTGCATTTCGTTGTCAATTACAACGCTGACCATATGGTTGCGGCCAAGGGCAATCTTTTCAATGGTTTTTCCCATTTTCCCGTATCCGATGAGAGCGATTTTCAGTTTTTTTTCCATCATAAATTAAAACCTGATCGTTACAGTAAATTGTGGTCCTTGCCTTGGAAATACATTCCCGGATGTTGAAGGAAGAGCAAATGAGTCCATGCCTAAACTGAGTTCTTCACCCACATCGAAATTCATTAAATGGGCATCCACGCTGGCATCCAGAATATTCAGCAGATAAAGCGCAGCGGTAAGGATATAAGTTATTTCAAGGTTTCTCCTGTAAAAATCCATGGCCCTCTCGAGCATGGCAGTGGAATGTCTGGGGAAATCATCGACAGTGTTGGGGTTTCCATCCACTCTTGCAATCCAGGCTTGTCGCCATTTCTGGTACTCGGAATTGTTCATATCCAGAAAATAGTAAAGGGTTCCAAACCCGGCATAGATAATGGGGACTTTCCAGTATTTACGGTTGTAAATCTGCCCCATTCCGGGAAGGGTTGCTGAAAGCATGGCTGCTTTGGCTGGCGAAGGCTCGAAGGTTTCTTCCATATTTAACTCAGGATCTGGCCGGCTTTCCTGATCCTGAACCTGGGCCGTTGCGGTGGGAAGTATAAGAAAAACAAGCAGGAACAAACAGCCTGTTTTGACAAAAGGCTTCCACAAGGCGGCTTTGCCTGCCCTGTGGCCTGACGACTTATCCGTATGCACAGAATATTTCCACACCTTATTGTCTGCTGGCCTTATTGTGTTAAGAGTTCAGCGATCCGAAGCAGGTCACTTTCTGATCTGTAACTGATTACAATGGAACCCTGCCCGTTGGTCCTGTTTTTTAGTTGTATCCGGGTGTTAAATCGCTCTTCCAGAATCTTCCTGAGCTCCCGGTGTTCTTTTTGGTCTGTTGTTTTTTGTTTTTTTGCCGGTTTTTTATGCTTTTCTTCCTCGCTGTTGAGCAATTGTCTGATGATTTCTTCAAGCTCCCTGACTGACAAGTCCTGTGCAAGCACATCCTGGTATACTTCCAGCTGGGTTTGGGGATCTTCCAGTGATAACAGGGCTTTGGCATGACCGGTGGAAATAAGTTCCTGACGAAGCCCAATCTGGATCTCACCGGGAAGTTTAAGCAGCCTCAGAAAGTTTGCAATGGACGAACGGCTTTTGCCCAGTCTTTCACTCAGTGTTTCCTGGGTTAGTTTGTAGTCCTCTATCAATTGCTTATAACCCATTGCAATCTCAATGGGGTTCAGATTTTCGCGCTGGATATTTTCCACAATGGCCATTTCCAGCATGGTATTGTCTTCTGCTGCAATGATATAAGCCGGAATATCGGTTAATCCGGCCATTTTCGAGGCCTTAAGGCGTCTTTCTCCGGAAATGAGCTGAAGTTTATTGTCATCTATTTTACGGAGAGTGATTGGTTGTATTACGCCTTGCTCCTTGATGGATGCGGCAAGGTCATTCAGCGCCTCCTCATCAAAATCGGTTCTGGGCTGGTGGGGGTTTACTTCAATGATGTCGATGGGTACTTTACCGATGGTACCCACAGCCAGAAGGTCTTTTTCCACATCATAAACAGGCTGGGGTTCCACGCCTGAATCATCAAGCAATGCGCCTAGTCCTTTTCCTAAAGCACGTTTTTTGGCGTTCATATGTTTACTTTTTTGTCTTCTTCCGGTATTCTGGTCTGGTTGTTTTTCTGCAGTATTTCCCTTGCAAGATTCAGGTGGTTCAAAGACCCCCTGGAGTGGGCATCATGCATAATGATCGTTTCACCAAAGCTTGGTGCTTCTCCAAGTTTAATATTCCGGTAAATGATGGTGTCAAATACCAGATCCTGGAAATGCATTTTTACCTCCTCAACAACCTGGTTACCAAGACGGAGGCGGGCATCATACATGGTGAGCAGGATTCCCTCAATCTCCAGCTTGGGATTCAGCCTTGACTGTACAATTTTGATGGTATTGAGCAGCTTGCCAAGACCCTCCAGGGCAAAATATTCACATTGCACCGGAACGATCACCGAATCAGCTGCAGTAAGCGCATTGACTGTTACCAACCCAAGAGATGGTGAGCAGTCAATGACCACAAAATCATAATCATCCTTGACCTGGTCGATCACCTTTTTCATCATTTTTTCCCTGTTGGGTAAATTGATGATTTCAATCTCTGCTCCCACAAGGTCAATGTGGGCCGGGATCAGATCCAGGTTTGGGGTTGAGGTTTCCAGCCTTATTTTTCTGGGATCCACATCATCGATGATGCTTTCGTATATACTGGTCTTTACTACCTTCGGATCGATTCCTACCCCGGAAGTGGCGTTGGCCTGGGGGTCCGCATCAATCAGCAGGGTTTTGTACTCAAGCACGGCCATGCTGGCTGCAAGATTAATGGCTGTGGTCGTTTTTCCCACTCCTCCCTTTTGATTGGCGATGGCAATGACTTTACCCATAACAGAATAACGTTCAAATTATTTGGTTCTTGTAATAATTGATTTCCCCCGACGGATTTATGGTCTTTTTCGGGGCAAATGCAAATTTACAACTTCTCTAAGCTTTGGGGTGGTTTTTTTATGAAAAAAAAACGCCGACCTGTGATTTGCCTGCTAAAAGGGGATTATTCAATCCCCTCCTGCGTCCAGTCTATTTCAGAACCCAGCAGACTATGCGGAATCAGGTAAACTAGCAGAAGCACAATGGAAGCTGCCAGCACCCATCCCCGGTGCTGCGGGTTCCTGAATACTTTCACAAGGGCAATGAGCCAGAAGATGAAGGCGAATGCTGTTTTGTTATCAGTGAGGTCAGTCCCCATGGGCCACCCTGTCCAGTAATCTCCAAAAGCGAATTTTTGGACAATTGGTCCGAAGATCAGACCGCCCAAAACAAATGTGGTAAATGTCAAAATGGTCAGGGTTGATGTCTTTTCCCTGAATATGGCAGCCAGACCAGCCCTTGTGCTGAAAAGCATCGCAATGAACATAAAGATGATGTGGGGGAGCAATGCCCAGCCCGGTACGCTGTCTCTGAATCTTATAATGACTGGTTCTTCTGAAAGTGTCACCGTGGAACCCGCTTTCTCCAGGAATATCTGATACATGACTTTTCCTGCCGGCGGTTGTTGCGGGATGTAGGCTACCAACTGATCTCCTTCCCGCTCCAGGGGAGCCTGTGCCCACTGGTCATGGCTCGGATATCTTTTGTACATAAAGTATCCGCCGATTTCACTGTCTTTTGCCTCAATCGATACAGGGGCATCCTCATGCTGATCATAGGTGCGGATCAGCCTGTAAGAAATTGATGACTCTCCCAGTTCCACCTGACCCCTGTAAGGTTTCGTGGGGCCGGTCATTCGCTGGAAAATGGCGCTGGAAAGGGTAATGACAATGGCAATAATCCAGAAAAGAATGGTTTTGTTCTTCATGTTGTTTTATTGATTTAAGGTGCTTTCGGTGGTAAAATGATCTAAAGTTCTGTTGTGCCGGATTGCGTCATAAATGATCTGGTGGATGTCTGTTCGTATGTTTTCCCTGATCAGCAGCCTGTTATCCTGATCGGGGTAGGTTCGGTTGGAAAGAAATACGTACACCAGGTTTTCAGCCGGGTCTGCCCATGCATATGTTCCTGTAAAACCACTATGCCCGAAGCTCATCGGGGAGGCGCTCTTACAGGCAGGTCCGGACTCCGGAGCGTCAAGTGATGGTTTATCAAACCCCAGTCCACGCCTGTTGTCATTGTCAGGAAACTGTACCTTTGTAAACTCCTCGAGGGTATTTGCCCGGAAAAATTGCCGATCGCCATAATTACCGCCCTGCAGAAACAATTGCATCAGAACAGCGAGCTCTCCGGCACTGGAAAACAGCCCCGCATGGCCACTAACTCCTCCCAGCATGGCTGCGGCCGGATCATGGACATGCCCCCGGACTATCTGTCTTCGCCACAATGTATCCTTTTCGCTTGGTGTGATTTGGCCCGGATCAAAACGCTGAAGCGGGTTGAACCCCGTGAGTGAGAGTCCAAGGGGTTTGTATAAAAAATGTTCTGTGAACTGATCCAGTGTTTGTCCGGTAATATTTTTTACAATTTCTGCGAGCAGGATGAACCCAAGGTCACTATATAGATAATTGTTGCTATCGCGCAGTTCAGATTGGGCAATTTTTCGGAAAATCGTATCGCGGTAGCTTTGATGCATATACATCCCGTCAGCAACCTGAATATTGAAACCATCAGAGAAATTGTCTGAATATACTCCTTCGGCATATTCTCCTTCTTCCATTGTGGAGAGGTAGAAAGGGATCCAGGAGGTCAACCTTGCCTGGTGTGAAAGAATATCCCGGATAGATATTGGCTGTTTGTCCGACTCTTTCAGCCAGGGAAGATAGTCTCCGAGGGTTTTGTCCAGATCCATCCGTCCCTGGTCAACCAGCCGCATGACGGCGGCTGTTGTTGCTGCTACTTTGGTGACCGATGCCACATCATAAAGATCGGAAAGGGATACCTGCTGTAAGCTATCATAGGTATGGTGACCGAAGGCCTTGTTATAAATCATGATCCCGTCTTTGATCACAGCGATCTGGCAGCCGGGGTAAGCTCCGGTCCTGATCCCTTTTTCAGCAAGAGAATCAATCTGGCTGAGCAGGGGGGATGGAACCCCGGCTTCTTCCGGGTATCCGTATCTTATTCTAACAGGTTCGGGGCTGATGATTCCCTGTCCGGCATCAAATGCCGGCCTGGCACTTACCGGAAGCCTTCCTGTGGTCTGGATGCCCCCAAAGATGGCCTGAGCAGCTGCATGTTCAAAATGTGCTCCATCTTCATAAGCCACCACGATGGCATCGGTGTCCAATATCTCCTCTTCGAAAAAAGTAAGGCTGTATGGATTGGCAAAAAGCGAAAGAATCACATCTTTTCTCTGCGAAAGGGTATGAATCAGGCCGATCGATTCCGGCGTTATACCATATTCGGCTGATACGAACATGCTGTTGTTGTGCAGGGAAACGATGACCAGGTCATATTTTTCAAGTTTGGCCATTACTTGAAGGGCCCTGTCCGGAGTGTGTTTTTTGTCAATTCCGTAGACAGATACAGGGGCATATTTGTTCAGCATTTGATGAAAAGGATTGCCAGGCTTCTCTCCAATCGATAGTGCCGCTATCCGGCGATGGTTGAAATCTGACAAGGGGATCAGATCCTTTTCGTTCCGAACCAGGGTAACTGCTGCTTCGGCCAGTTGTTTCTTAAGCAATTTGGTGGAGGGTTGGTTTAACTCATCAATCAGCCCGTTGGGAAAAATAAAATCAAAGTCATCGAGACCGGCTTTCTCCTTGTAATATAATATTTTTCTGCATCGTTCATTGATAAGTTCTTCAGTGATCAGACCGTCCTGAACGGCTTTTTTGATTGTTCCAATGGCAGCAGGAACGTCCTCAGGTAGCAGCAGAATGTCATTGCCGGCCATCAGTGCGCGCAGCTCAAGTTCTCCGGGTTCAAAATAGTCAGATACGCCGCGCATGTCGAGTGCATCAGTGATTACCAGCCCCTGAAAACCCATTTCCTCTTTGAGCAGCCGGGTAACGATATTATAGGAGAGTGTAGACGGCAGTTTGGCTTCAGGTTCGAGTGAGGGAATTTCAAGGTGGGCTACCATCACACTGTGAAGCCCTTTGTTGATCAGCTCCCTGAAAGGGTAAAAATGAATGGAATCCAGTTCTTCATAGCTTTGACGCAGGAGGGGGAGTGTATGATGTGAATCTGCATCTGTATCGCCATGACCCGGAAAGTGTTTGGCAGAGGCGAAAATACCCGCATCCTGCAGGCCCTGCATGTAGGCCAGGCCCTTTTGGGCAACCTTTTTCCTTGATTCACCAAATGCCCTGAAATTGATTACCGGATTATCTGCATTGTTGTTGACATCAATTACTGGGGCAAAATTCATGTGCACACCAAGCCGTCTGAGTTGCCGGCCGATTTCCATTCCCATCTCATAGATCAGCCGGTCGTCTTCAATGGCCCCCAGTGTCATCTGCCTGGGGAAAACAATGGTGCTGTCGAGCCGCATGCTTGGGCCCCATTCCGCATCCATGGCAATCAATACCGGAGTTTTTGCCTGGCTCTGGATCCTGTTGGTCATGGCAACCTGCTGTTTAGGGCCTCCGCGGAAAAAGGCAACTCCCCCTACATTATAGTCACTGATCTCCCGGACTATCTGATCATAATAGGCCTCATCACGGTCTGTATAAACACGGATCATCAGCAGTTGCGCAATTCGCTCTTCAAGGTTGAGTGAGGTAAAAACTGAATCCACCCATGGGGTATTGTAATCCTGTGTCCCCTGTGGAATAGGCAGGGGTAGTTCATTGTTATGGCTTGCAACCGGGCTTGTCGAAAGAAAAATGGTAATAAAAAGCAACAGAACAGAACAGATCAGAAAAGGTTTTTGCATGGCAGTAACAATGAGACCAGAGAGAATTGCACATTACCCTGCAAATATAATAATCCTTCTGATCGTGGCGACGGGGGTGCCGTATTTTATGCGGTTGGAACAGTACGCAGAAACAATGGTTATATCTTCATAGTTTATAGATACGCCATTTGCCTGACTTCAGGTACATCAAAGACCCCAGGCCGAGCATGGTAAAATACACCACTTCGACAAACCAAACTACCGGTGCGGAGGCATTGAAGACAACAGCCAGGATAAAGGCACTCAGCAGGTAAAACGTGATCGATAAAATTTCAATCAGCAAAGCGACCATGGTTTTTCCTGTTCCTGACAGACCACTGAAAAGGATCATTCCAAATGCAAAGGCAATCAGTGCCAGAGAAGTAACCCGCAGCAGGGGAATGCTTGCTTCCACAAGTGCCGGGTCTGAAGTGAAAAGTCCGGCAATTTGGGCCGGCATAAATATGTTCAGCTGAACGATTGCCAGGGTTATGGATAATGCAATCATCAGAACCTTTCTGATCAGGGAAATTACCTGGCGGCTGTTTCCCTGCCCGATCAGGTTGCTGACAATTGTGTTGGTGGCGGAACTCAGACCCAGAACAGGTATCATCAGCAGCATGTAAAAACTGCGGGTAATATTTGAGGCCGCAAGGGCGGTTTCGCTGATCTGTTCAATTACCATAAAAAAAACAAACCATGCGGCATGAGCAAGGAAGTACTGAAACATCACAGGAACAGCCACTTTCAGCAGGGGACGATACTGTTTCCAGTTTGGGCGGTGGAAGACAAAAAGCCGGCAGGTAGAGAGCATTTTGTTTTGATGCGACCAGTAAATGAAAAAACCGAAGGTGACAAATTCCGCAATATTGGTTGCCAGTGCAGCTCCGGCAATCCCCATTGCCGGCAATCCAAAATGACCAAATATGAGAATATAGTCGAGGATAATATTTGTAACCGCCATTACGGTGGTACTGAGTATAAGAAGCCGTGTACGGGTTATTCCGGTATAGAAAGCATTAAAGGCCAATACCATAAAACCAAACAAAAATCCAAACCGCCTGTAATCAAGGTAAATAAGGCTTTCAGTCCAAATCATGTCTGACTTCAGAAACCAATGAAGGAAAGAGGGTGCAATAAAGGTCAGAAACAAAAAAAGCAGGAAGGCAATGGCGATCAGGAAATATACGGCATGGTCAAAAACAAGTCCGATCAGGTGTTTTTTGTCTTCCCCGTTGCGACGACCAATAAGAATCTGGGTGCCGATTGAAAACCCTGCGCCCAGCATGACCAGGCTCAGGTAGAAAACTCCCCCGATTGCGGAGGCGCCCAGGGTAACTTCACCCAGGCGGCCCAGAAAGGCAGTATCTATGGCGATCATCAGGTTCTGGGCTGTCAGGCCCAAAATGATTGGGTAGGATATCTTCCAGATACTTTTATAAGTGTTATTTGCTTCAGGCATGTTGCAACCAGACTAATCCACAAATAAAACCAATCCCTTCAGGTACTGCCCTTCAGGGTGAAAAATATTTACCGGATGGTCTGCGGGTTGTGTAAGCTGATGCAGAATCCTGACGTTTCTGCCGGACTGAATGGCTGAGGCCATTACTGTTGACCGGAATAACTGCATGTCGACAACCTGAGAACAACTGAAGGTAAAAAGTACACCTCCCTGTTGAATTTTTTTCAGTGCAGCCAGATTCAGTCGTTTATAGCCCTGAACGGCTTTATGCTTCACATGTTGATGTTTTGCGTAGGCAGGTGGATCCAGAATGATAACATTGTAATCCTCCTCCATTTTGTTCAGGTAACTTATTGCATCCTCGGTAATGGTTCGGTGAATGTCTGCGGGGCCGATGTTCAGGGATACATTTTCCTCAGCCAGTGCCGTGGCTTTTGCCGAGCTGTCAAGGGAATCAACCTGCCTTGCTCCGGCCTTCAGAGCATAAACGGAAAACCCTCCGCTGTAACAGAAGGTGTTCAGCACTTTCTTTCCTTTGCAATAATCAGCCAAAAGCATTCTGTTTTCCCGTTGATCGATGTAGAATCCTGTTTTCTGTCCACCTTCAATGTCGATGAGAAAACGATGACCGTTCTCCAGTACTTCTGATTGCCGGCATTCACCGAAAAGCAGCTTTTCCTGTGAGCGGTTTTCCCAAAAAGCTGCCGGTAATGTTTCCCTGCTCTTGTCAAAAATACTGCGCAGTTTATTACCGTAAACCTTCTTCAATGCTTCGGCAATCGGGGTAAGGTAATTGTACAGCCCGGTGGCGTGGATTTGAACAACCAGGTGTCCGTCGTAATGATCAATGATGATCCCTGGCAGATGGTCGCCCTCTCCGTGGATGAGCCGATAAACATTTGTGTGGGGACTGTCGGTAAGGCCCGTCAGTTTGCGGAGGTTAAATGCCTTGCGGATTTTCTTTTCCCAGAAATCCACATCATAGGTGTCGGGTCGCTCCGGTGCGAAGGCCATAATTCTGATGGCGATGGCTGCATCCTGGTATATTCCGCTTCCCAGGTATTCATCTTTGTTGGAAAACACTTCGGCAAGGCAACCATCGTATGCCCGTCCTTCTGTTTTTTTGATTGCACCGCTGAATACCCATGGGTGAAAACGACGCAGTGCATCATCTTTTCCGGAACGCAGTATGACTTTCATTTTGTTGTAGGACATATAGGTGTTTGTTGGTAGGTTGGTGATGCATGCCGGGTTTTTTGGTTACCTGACTGTTATCGAAATTACCTTCTTTTCGTCCAGGAAAGCCTCCAGCCTGTCTTCGGGCTTCACCTGCAAACAACCCGGAGGAGAACCTGTTAGCAGGTAATCACCAATTTTAAGGGTTACGAAAGAGGAGGTGTAGGCAATTAACTGGTTCAAAGGCATGATCATTTGGTTACTCCGGCCTGTTTGGATTTTGCCCCCGGTACATTTCAGTGAAAAGTTGAGGTTTCCCGGATCAGGAAGGTCATTCATCGGAAAGAAATGAGAAATTTTCATTGATCCGTCAAATGAAGTTGCTTCCTCCCAGGGCTTCCTCTCATTTAAGCACGTCTGAAGATGATCAGTGGCGGTAAAATTAACCGCCAGTCCGACTTCACTGTAATATGTATGGGCAAAGCGGGGAAGAATATTTTTTCCCAGCTTGCTAATTCTTACCGCCAGTTCAGCTCCTGCGTGTATTTCGCCGGAGAAATCGGGGAGGAAAAATGGCATTCTGCCCCTGATGAGCGCCGTTTCAGGTTTCATATATATGCGGGGTGATCCTGAGCCTTGTGTGTTGCCTTCAGCCCCAACAGGGTAGTTCCCTGAGATGCAGATGATCTTCATGCAGGTTACTTGTCTTTCAGTACGGCATTTCCCTTGTCAAACCCCCGGAGAATGATCGATTGTATGGTTTTTTTTGTGGAAAGCGGGAAATCCGCTTTCATCATCCAGTCAAAATACTGGGGTTCTTTTTTAAAAACTTCTTCCACCTCTTTTCCCTTGTACTTGCCGAAATTAAAAATTTCCTTCCCGTTTTTGTTATAACCGATATGGCCGGAAAGATCGGCATTGTTATGATTGTAGGAAAACTCATACAAGGCCTGTATGTCATTTTTTACGGGACGGCTTATGCGACCGTCTTTATCTTCATACTCAACCCCTTCATAATGCCTGATCTGAGCAAGCAGAATTTCGTAGGTGGCCCTGGTGTCTGCCTCAGCTGCATGGGCATTTGTCAGGTCTTTCCCGCAGTAAAACCGGTAGGCTGCCCTCAGATTGCGCGGTTCCATTTTATGGAAGATATTCTGGACATCCACCAGGCGGCGCTTTTTGATATCAAACTGAATTCCGCATCGCAAAAACTCCTCGATAAGCATGGGTACATCAAACCTGTTGGAGTTGTAACCAGCCAGGTCACAGTTTTCCAGAAACTTTTCGAGGGTGGGTGCCAGCTGGGCAAATGTAGGGGCATCGGCCACATCTTCGTCTTTGATCCCATGCACTGCGGTTGATTCGGGTGAAATCGGAATGGTCGGGTTAACCAGCCTGGTAAGTGATTCTGTGTGGTTATTGGGCAGCACTTTAAAAATACTGATTTCCACAATGCGATCCTTTACCACATTGGTTCCTGTTGTTTCCAGATCAAAAAAGGCAATGGGTCTGGTGAGATTTAACTCCATGGTATATTCGTTGTGTTATTAAATAAAAAGGCAAGTTTGTTGCGAAGGTACAACAAATCTGTTTGCGGATAGAAACTCCATGGTCCGGATGGTATAAATACCCGCCGGAGTGCATGCATGCCTGATTGAAACCAAAGGCCGTATTGAAACCAAAGACCATATTGAAGCCAAAGGCCGTATTGAAATCAAAGACCGTATTGAAATCAAAGACCGTGTGCAATGAAGCGAAATGTGAAGGAGTCAATATGGGCCGTTATTCCCTGATACCTTTATGCCACGGATCAGATGGTTTGCCGGGTGTCAAAATCTTCCAGGTATTCGGCCACTCTTTGCAGAAACATTCCGCCCAGTGCCCCGTCTACAATCCTGTGATCACAAGCCAGCGAGAGAACCATCCGGTGACGGATGGCAATGCTGTCACCATCAGGGGTTTCCACTACAACGGGTTTCTTTTGGATCAGGCCCACGCCAAGAATACCCACCTGGGGCTGGTTGATGATGGGTGTGCCCATGGTGGCGCCAAAGGTACCGAAATTGGTGAGGGTGAAGGTGCCGCCCTGAATTTCATCGGGTTTGAGCTTGTTCCCCCTGGCACGTGCGGCAAGGTCATTGACTTCTTTGGTGAGGCCCAGAAGACTCTTGTCTCCGGCATTTTTTATGACAGGTACGATAAGGTTGCCATCGGGCAGGGCTGCAGCCATACCCACGTTGATATTTTTTCGTTTGATGATTTTTTGCCTGTCCAGTGATACATTCATCATCGGGTAATCACGAAGGGCTTTGGCAATGGCTTCGATAAAGATCGGGGTAAATGTAAGTTTTTCCTGTTCCCTTTCCTGGAGGATTCCTTTTTGCCTTTTGCGCCATTGGACAATTGGCGTCATGTCTACCTCTTTGAATAAAGTAATATGCACGGAAGTGTCTCTGGAGTGCACCATATGCTCGGCAATGAGCTTACGCATACGATCCATTTCGACCACTTCGTCTTTCTCGCCCACAGGGATTTTGGATGGAGTTTTGGCAGTCGCATCTTTATCAGAATCTGATGAACTGTCAGGGGCAGCAGCGGCAACCTCATTATTTTGCGTAGCGGGTTTTTCAGACCGGTCTTTCAGCCAGGCAAGCAGATCTTCCTTGGTAAGCCGGTTGTTCTTTCCGCTTCCGGGGATCTGCTCCAGCTCTTTCATGGAAATCTTTTCCTCCTTCGCAATATTCCTCACCAGTGGTGAATAAAACCTGGTACTTTCTGTTTGTCCGGATTCAGTATCTCTGATTTCGCCGGCAGGTTTTTCTGCTTTGGAAAGCTGGTGTTGTTCCCCCCTTTTTTGATCTTCCTGCCGGGTTGCACCGGCATCTGTATCTGTTTCTTCGCTGTGCTCGTCAGGTGATGCGTCACCGGCATCATCTTCCCCTTCCATCTCAATGATGGCGATTACCGTATCCACTTCCACGGTGTCTCCTTCACTGAAAAGTTGTTCTTTTAAGACACCTTCGACAGGGCTGGGGATTTCTGAATCTACTTTGTCGGTCGACAGTTCAACAACCGGTTCGTCCAGTTCGATGGGGTCTCCGGTGTTTTTTAACCACTTGGTGATTGTTGCTTCGGTAATGCTCTCGCCCAATTTGGGCATTTTTAATTCGAAGGTTGCCATATGATAAATGTTTTCAGATTGGTCCAATGTATTCCTGTCATTCAAACAACAGAAAGACAAAAAGGTTTGACAGATCGTTCCTGATATTGCGTTACAGGTCAGTAATTACGGGGTGGCTGTCCGAGGAAGCAGTATTTTGTGATGCAGATGTGGAGGTCATTTTCAACCTTGTAATCTTTTGCATACAAGCTGTTTAGGTTTTCGCGGGTATTCTCTTCCAGTGGCTGATGCCGGATCATGTCGCCCGGTGCAAGAATACCCGGCTTTATTGTGGGGAGTTTGTGCCTGCGTGGTGAGGGATGATAACCCACCCAGGAAATTTTTCCGGTGATTACCTTGAAAAGATTGGTAAGAAAGCCCCATCTGTATCGTTGAAAAAACAAATGTAACGGGAATGTAATCAGTAAAAAGAGGGCAAAAGAGAAATCAAAAATTCTTTTGTTCCGTCTGTTGGCAGGCAGGTGCACGGAATTAACGTTAATGGTAAATAAATCACCGAAGGACTCAATACTGTTGCTGCCAATTATATACATGCTTTCGGGCGGGGCTATTTTAAAGTTCAGCTGTTTGTTCTGTAACCCCGACATTGTATTAATGATGGACCGGGAAGAGATCTCTCCCGCACAGAAAATCACTTCGTTGACCTGGTAAATTGCAGCAATGTCTTCCAGCTGTTCTACGGTTCCCAGGTAACCCTCATTCCGGGGTAGTTCCTCATCAGGGCTGACCAGCCCCATAAAAGAAGTTTGTCCTCCCTGCCTGAGCATCTGAAAGATACGGCTGGCCTCCTCATCTTTACCAACAACAATGACCCTTTTGTTTTCCGGTTTGCCAGGATGAAGTGTTTTGTGTTTTGCCAGGTTGTAAATGATCCGGGTGAAAGACATGGAAAACAGGGCCCAGATACTACCGAGCAGGATCAATGCCCTGGAAAACCTCAGATGAATGGGGAGTAAAGCGTAGATTACAAGAATGACAACGGTGCCAAGCCCGATTCCGCGGACGACCCGGAACAGTCCGGAAGAGCGGTCATATCCGCCGCTGATATATACGGCCGACAGCCAGACCATAATGTATGCGGGAACCATCAGGTACATGAACCCGGGCGGATAATAGGTGGCGTCAGCTGCGAACATTTGGTGACCCCAGTAATTTGTCAGATAAAGGAAGCCTCCGAAAATAATGACAGCATCCAGGGCTGGCCAGAATATGCGTCTGATAAACCGTGATATGATTGCGATGAGTGCCCGCAGGTAAATGGCCAGATTGATCAGAAGGGAAAAAAATCTGGCATTTTTACGGGAGAAATGCTTCCTGGCAAATATGATCATGGCCTTATAAAAAACCATGACATAATTGATGCTGCTTTTTTTTGTGCTTTCTCCCTTGTAGTGAATAATACGAGCCTCGGGATAGTAGTAATTACGGTAACCTGCTTTTTCGAGCCTGTATGAAAGATCAATGTCTTCGCCATACATAAAAAAATCCTCGTCAAGGAGTCCGGCGCGGTCAAGCGCCTCTTTTCTCAGCAACATAAATGCACCTGAAAGCACTTCAACCTGGTGGGTCTGATCATTATCCAGATAGCCCAGGTGGTACTTTCCGAAAATCTTTGATTTTGGGAAAATACTTGACAATCCGAAAATTTTACAGAAGGCAACCCCGGGAGTAGGCAGGCCTCTCTTGGACTCGGGCAGGAACTTTCCGCGGCCATCCAGCATTTTTACCCCCAGTCCTCCGGCTTTGGGGTGTTGCTCCATAAATTCAACCACTTTTGGCAGGGTATTGTCCTCCAGCACCGTATCCGGATTAAGCAGCAAGATATAGCGTCCGGCGGCTTTCCTGATGGCCTGATTATTGGCTTTACTGAAGCCAAGGTTTTTTTTGTTGGCTATGAGCTTAACCCCGGGAAATTTTTTCTTCACCATGTCCACGGATCCATCAGCGGAGTGGTTGTCAACCACAAATACTTCCATGCGAATATCTTCTCCTGACTTGAATACCGAATGGAGGCATTGTTCCAGAAAGTATTGAACGTTGTAACTGACGATTACTACAGACAGCAGCATAGGTCTTATTTAGCGGTTGTCAGGTCGTAGGCGGTACGATGTATGATGGAGCGTCCGAGGGTGATCTCATCCGCGTATTCCAGCTCATCACCAATGGCCACTCCGCGGGCGATCACAGAAATATTCAGGTTGTATGGCTGTAACTTTTTATACAGGTAAAACCCTGTGGTATCCCCTTCCATGGTTGTGCTGAGTGCGAGAATTACCTCCCGGATATCATTATTGCCCGCGATTCTTTTTTCCAGGGCATCAATGGTTAAATCTGCCGGTCCGATACCTTCCATGGGTGAAATGATGCCGCCGAGCACATGGTAGCGGCCGTGGAACTGACCGGTGTTTTCTATGGCCACCACATCCCTTATGTCTTCAACAACACATACAATTGAGGGGTCGCGGCGGGAAGAACTGCAAATTTCGCAGAGGCTATGGTCGGAAATATTGTGGCATTCACGGCAGTATTTTACTTCACGGCTCAGGCGGGTCAGTGAATCGGAAAAACGTAGTACGGCTTCAGTATCCTGCCTCAGCATGTGAAGTACCAGCCTCAGTGCTGTTTTCTTTCCGATGCCCGGCAGCTTTGAAAATTCATCAACTGCAGATTGCAATAGTTTTGAGGAATAGGTTTCCAAAACGTGTATTGTGTTTTGATGTATCTTAAATGGCCTTTGACGGACAGCCAAAGTTAATAATATTTGTCCGCGCAAAAGACAAAATCTTTGGCTATTTTTGCCGCTGCAAAGTTAACCAACAGGGTCTATGAGTCCTTATCTGATATTGTTTTCTTTCCTGGTGTATACATCCCTGATCTTTTTGATTTCCAGGCTGACAGTCCGGAGGAAAGTGAATAATGAAGCTTATTTTCTGGGGAACCGGAATTCCCCGTGGTATGTGGTTGCCTATGGTATGATCGGGGCTACACTTTCCGGTGTGACTTTCATGTCGGTTCCCGGACTGGTCAAAGATGAACAGTTTTCCTATATGGTGCTTGTTTTTGGCTACATCGCCGGTTATACGGTGATCGCCAAAGTGCTGCTCCCGATGTACTACAGGATGAACCTCACATCCATC
>Ga0207421_10003441_pt1 | contig 18851 bp, 19 predicted proteins | sample SodLakKL_010_SED_4_FD_187542 | JGI IMG/M metagenome (GOLD analysis project Ga0207421, IMG submission 187542) | Alkaline sediment microbial communities from Lake Tanatar, Kulunda Steppe, Russia - 8KL_010_SED (SPAdes) (version 2) | ecosystem: Environmental > Aquatic > Non-marine Saline and... | reverse complement strand
GCACACCCCGCACGGCTCGGGCACCCACCCACGAGCCATGGATGGCCATCTTCGAGCGCTCATGGACGACTTGAGCGTGTCCGGACCGGGCACACCCCACACGGCTCGGCCACCCACCCGGGTGTCAGTTCGGTGCGAGGGGTGGGCGATAGCGGATTTCGGTGTTGCCGATTTCGCCGGTGGTGTCCAGGTCGAGGGTGTCGACCTCGGGGGCGCGGTTCAGGATGTAGGCGGCCATCATGCGCCCGACGTCGTGGTTTTCCCGTTCGAGTGCGCTCAGGAGCTTGTCGCCGACGATTCGCAGGCGGTCTTCCCGGTTCGGCTCGGCCACCCATTCGCGGCCCATCTGCCGGCCGGTATCCAGGTCCCGATCCAACTTGTCGAAGAAGTCCCCGCCGCTGGTGACGAGTTCGTCGGGTACGTTCAGGGTGTAGAGCTGGTCATCGATGATGATCTTCAGGTCCATGGGGGGTTCCTGCTGCTGTGGGATCGGAAAAGGGCCTTAGGGTGCGGGGGAGGCCCGTTGGGGTCAAGATCTGACGGTACTCGCCACGTGGCTCTTTGGGGTTCATCTCCCGACGCTGCAGAGCCGTTTGGGGTGTGCCCGGTCCGGGCCGAAGATGGCCATGGATGGCCATCTTCGAGCGCTCATGGATGACTTGAGCGTGTCCGGACCGGGCGCACCCCGCACGGCTCGGGCACCCACCCGAGCGCACTCCGCAGGGGCGGCCGGTGTCTGACCGGAATTGGTGGGCCGGGGCATAAAAAAAGCCGGGGAAGTCCCCGGCCAAGCCGTTCCGACCGGGGGCACGCGGGGTGCCTCCGGTGGGCCGATCGTTCAGGTGATCTTGACGGTCACACCCTTCTCGCCATCCGGTCCGACCATGTGCACGGCACAGGCCAGGCAGGGGTCGAAGCTGTGGATGGTGCGCAGGATCTCCAGCGGTTGCGTGACGTCGTGCATCTGGTGGTTGTCCATCAGCGCCGCTTCATACGGACCCGGCTGGCCCTCTGCATCGCGCGGTCCGGCATTCCAGGTGGTGGGCACGACCGCCTGGTAGTTGCTCAGCTTGCCGTCTTCAATGACCGTGAAGTGGGTCAGGGCGCCACGCGGGGCCTCCATGTAGCCGACACCCTTGGCCTGCTTGGGCCAGCTCTTTGGATGCCACAGATCCTCGTTGAAGGTCCTGAGGTCACCGGCGACGAGGTTGGCCATCAGGTTCTCGTACCAGGTCATCATGTTGTCGGCGATGATCTTGGTCTCGAGCGTGCGCGCCGCGGTGCGCCCCATGGTCGAGAACATCGCCTCGAGCGGCAGCTCAAGCTTGCCCAGCGCCATGTTGGCCAATTCCTGGGTGGGCTCGTGGCCGCTGGCGTAAAGCATCAGCACGCGGGCGAGGGGGCCCACTTCCATCGGCCGGCCCCGCCAGCGCGGCGACTTGACCCAGGAGTAGTCGTTTTCGACATCGAGGAACTTGTACGGGGCCTTCGGACCCGTGTAATTCAACGTGGTCTCGCCGTCCCAGGGGTGCAGACCGACGTTCTTGCCCCCCTCGTAGTCATACCAGGAGCTGGAAACGAATTCCTGGACCTGTTCGGGGTCGGTCAGGTCGAGCGGATGCACCCTGGACAGGTCGCGATCGAGAATCACGCCCGAGGGAATCAGGTAGCTGGACGGATCGCCATGACCTTCGGCCGGGAAGTCGCCGCAGGTCAGGAAGTTGCCCACGCCTTCACCGCGTTGGAACCAGTCCTTGTAGAAACTGGCGATGGCCAGCGTGTCCGGTACGTAGACCTCGTCCACGAACTCCTGCATCTGAATGATCGCGTCGCGCACGATGCCCATGCCCAGGTCGTTCATCGTGGTCTGGCCATTGCCGGTGGGGCCGCCGCTAAACGCGGTTGGGGCGCCGCCGACCACGAAGTTCGGGTGCGGGTTCTTGCCACCGAAGACCGCCTGCAGCTTGGCGACATCGCGTTGCCAGGCCAGAGCATCCAGGTAATGGGCGACCGCCATCAGGTTGGCTTCGGGCGGCAGCTTGTACTCGGGGTGACCCCAGTAGGCATTGGCGAAGATCCCCAGCTGCCCGGAGTCCACCAGGTTTTTCACCTTCTTCTGGACGTCGGAAAAGTAGCCCGGGGAAGAATTGCGGTACTTGGACAGCGACTGCGCCAGTTCCGAGGTCGCCTTCGGATCCGCGCTCAGCGCGGAGACGACGTCGACCCAATCCAGAGCATGGAGATGATAGAAGTGCATCACGTGATCGTGAATGTACTGCGCGCCGCTCATCAGGTTGCGGATCAGCTGGGCGTTCGGCGGGATCGGATAATCCAGGGCATCTTCGACCGAGCGGATCGACGCCACGCCGTGCACCAGGGTACAAACCCCGCAGATGCGCTGGGCGAAGGCCCAGGCGTCGCGCGGGTCGCGGCCCTTCATCACGATCTCGAGCCCGCGCACCATGGTGCCGGAGCTGTACGCGCTCGTGATGCGGTTTTCGCTATCGGTTTCCGCCTCGATGCGCAGGTGACCTTCAATCCGGGTGACCGGGTCGACAACGATTCTATCTGCGCTCATTTCTCAGCTTCCTCCACCAGATTGTCAGCCACCAGTTCGAGCAGGCTGTTCATTTGTTTATCCCAGTTCAGCTTTTCGCTGCTGTCGTCGAAGTTCTGACGGCAGTTGGAGCAGCTGGTCACCATCATCTCGGCGCCGGTCTCGTCCAGTTGCCGGAACTTCGCGCCCATGACCTTGTAGCGCAGCGTATCGGCGCGGTGAATGGTGATCACGCCGCCGCCACCGCCGCAACAGGTGTTCATGCTGCCGCCACTCTTGGACTCGATGAGTTCGACGCCGAGCGCCTCGAGCACCTTGCGCGGAGCCTGGGTGGCGCCACCACGACGGGAGACCTGGCAAGGATCATGGAAGGCCACGCTCTTGTTCACGGGCTTGAGCTTGATCGAACCCGAATCCACCGCGTCGGCCAGGAATTCCGAGATGTGCTGGATCTTGAAGGGCAGGGACTTGCCGTACATGTTGGCCCCTTGCCAGCGCAGGGCCTGGTAGGCGTGGCCGCACTCGGGCAGGATCACCAGCTTGGCGCCGATCTTCTCGGCCGTGCCGATGACCTTCATGGACATTTCCTTCTGCCAGCCGGTGTTGCCGGACAGCATGCCGAAATTGGTCGCCTCGTAGCCGTCGGTACGGAACGTCCAGCTCTTGCCCATCTGGTTCAGGATTTTCGCGGTCGCGGCCATCGATTCCGGATACTTCTGGATCTCGATCGAGGACATCAGCACCAACACGTCGGCCTGGTCCTCATTCATGTGCATGTCGACTTCATGCTCGTCGCCCATCCACTCGACGCGATCCTCGAAGACCTGCGGGGTGGCGCCCAGCGGGCTGCCCTCGCGTTGTGCCTTCTCGGTCACCGTGTACAGCTCGTGCGGGACCAGACCGGCGTGGAACATGCCGTGGCGGGCCATGCCGACCAGCGTCGCGATGTCGATGCTCATCGGGCAGATCAGCGTGCAGCGCCCGCACATGGTGCAGGTGTCGTACAGCAGTTCCTGCCATTCCTTGAGTTCGTCGAGAGTGACGTTTTTCTTCAGGTTGAAGGCCTTGTAGAAGAAGGCCAGGGGGCCGGCCTCGCGTTTGTAGGCCTGCTTGAAGGGTTCGAGCTTCCAGATCGGGGTGTGCCGCGGATTGCCGCTGGCCTCGTAGAACGGGCAGGCATGGGCGCAGGCGCCGCAGTGGATGCAGGCCTCCATGTAGGTCGCTGTAACCCGGCCGAAGTCCTTGACGAAGTTGGTCATCGCCTTTTCGACCCGCGCCTCGTCACTCAGGTCACCCTGGACATCGACCCGCGTACCGGGCTCCACCACCGAGAGGCGCTTGGCGTCGAGGTCGAGGGCCATTTCTGTCGTTGTCTTGCTCATGCCATACCCCCCCTGCGGGCGAACCGGGATCCCGTGGTGTAGCGGGAAACCACGAACCAGAATGAATGCATCAGCTTGCCGAACGGGAAGTAGATCAGCAGCAGCCAGACGCTCAACAGATGGATGGCCAGTCCGGTCTCATAATGCGGCCAGAGGTTGGCCGTCGTCGCCAGGCCGGTCAGGAACGGCAGCGTGGTGACGAACCAGGTCGCGTAATCGTCGAAGTTGGAGATCAGGCGCTGGACCGGGTCGACCAGCCGTTTGGCCAAAGCGATGAACAGCGCCACCGTGGTGATCAGGGCGACGAAGGTGATCACGCCTCCGGGCAGGGTCCACCAGGTAAAGTTCACGATGTCCGCGAAGAACAGCATGTGCGGGGTGCCGAAGAACAGCACGATGAACAGGCCCAGGTGAATCACGTAGCCCACGATGTACTGGGCGCCCACCTTCGGTACGAAGGGCTTGTAGGGCCAGGCGTGGGCGAACAGGCCCTTGATGCCGCCGATCCAGGCACCCTTCTGACGCGCTTCGGAGAGGTCCTTCTTCTGGCGCAGGGCCCAGACGCCGACGAGCCGCCAGACGATGCCCAGCACGAAGATGAAGATCGCGACCTGCATCGCAGGACCGCGTGCAAAATCAAGTAGCGTCATGACTACTTACCTCCCGAGATTTTGTCTTGATTCTTGCGCGACATGACCGCCGACGCGGCCCCGAGCGCCACACCGGCCGCCGCCGCGACGGCGATGCCCTCCGCGGAACCCCACTGTCCGGCCGACAACGGCTTGTAGAAGCTGTCCTTGTCCCAGAAGTTGGGTTCGGAGCAACCGAGACAGCCATGGCCGGACTGGATTGGCCAGCTGACACCCTGGTTGAACTTCATCGTCGCGCAGGCGTTGTGCGTGATCGGACCCTTGCAGCCCAGTTCGTACAGGCACCAGCCCTTGCGCGCGCCTTCGTCGTCGAAGGTCTTCGCGAACTTGCCCTGGTCGTAGAACGGACGGCGGTAGCACCGGTCGTGGATGGTGTCGCTGAAGAAGGCCGACGGCCGCTTCAGTGCATCGACTGCCGGCAATTCGCCAAAGGCCAGGAAGCTGGTCAGCACACCGGTCATCACCTCCGGAATCGGCGGGCATCCCGGCACGTTCAGGATCGGCTTGTCGGTGATGATCTCGTCCACGCCGACCGCCCCGGTTGGATTGGGTCGGGCAGCGCCGACGCCGCCATAGGCGGCACAAGTGCCGATGCTGACGATCGCGGCGGCACCTTCGGCGACCTCCCGGAGCGACTCGAGGTGGGTCTGGCCGTGGGAAGTCGAGTAGATGCCGTCGTCTTTCAACGGGATGGATCCGTCGACCAGGACCAGATACTTGCCCCAGTTCTCTTCCATCGCCTTGTGCAGCGCCTCGACCGCCTGATCGCCCGCCGCGGCCTGCAGCGCATGCTGGAAGTCGAGCGAGATGAAATTGAAGATCAGGTTCTCGACGGTGGGCGCGAACGCTCGGGTCAGGGACTCGATGCAGGCGGTGCATTCCTGGTAGGACATCCAGATGACCGACTGACGGCGCGCCTGCGCGAGGGAGGCGGCCATGGCCGGCACCATGGTGGCGGGGATGGCCATGCTCGCGGCCACTACCGAACAGTACTTGAGGAAGGAGCGCCTGGAGACGCCTTGGCGCCGCAGCTCCTCTCCTAAGGTTAACGCGTGCTCTTTCATGCCGACCCCCTTGTGCAAGTCGTCGCTGGATTGCGAGTGTTCAATGGGAATTCCTTTCAGACTCTTCGAGAAGTTTGGAAAAACGCTCGGCGCTCGCCTGGATGTCTTCCGGGTGCGCCTCGAGAATCATCGGCACCGTGCCGATCTCCAGTTGCTGGGCGGCGGGTTGGTCGCCAGCGTTGTAGTACTTCACCCACCACAGCCCCGGGAAGGCGGTCTCGTGGACCTCGGTGCGTCCGGAGGCGCTGATCTCTGCCGAGACTTCGCCACGCCCGAGCTTGTCCTCCAGCACCTGGAAGTCGCCGTCGCTCAGTGGCAGGTTGCCGAGTTCGACGATCTGGCGTTCGCCGTCCCGGGCCACGGTCAGCAGGTGGCCGGCGATCTCGTGCAGCAGGGCCTCGGCCATGCCGGTCGGTTCGGAACCGGGCGGGGTGGGACCCGTATCGAAATGGACGGGAATGTCCTTCAGGCTCATGACTGCCACCGGCGGGCGATTTCCATCACCGTCTCACAGGCCCGTGGAATCGCGTTCTCGACCGCCTCGGTGGGGCGTTCACCCCAGTCGAAGTCCTGAGGCTGGATGCCGACCAGTGCACGCCGCACGGGGAGCAGACCCTCGAGCGCGGCGACGGCGAGGAGGTCGGAAAGGCTGACCTCGTGCACGCTGCTCTTGCCGCCGGTGCTGACGAAGTGGTCCATCGCATCGCCTTCGTACACGCGCACGGTGCCGGGTGCGGCATCGAGGGCGGCGGTGTCGACGACGATCAGTGCGTCGGTGGTGACGATGGCGTTGGCCAGCATGAAGCTGAGGGTGCCGCCGTCCATGAACTCGATGCCGGGTGTCCCGGCCTGTTCCTCGGCGAGTCGGTTGACGATGTAAACGCCGACGCCTTCATCGGTCAGCAGGATATTGCCGAGGCCCAAAACCAGAATGGAACCGGTCTTGACGACGGTGGAGGCGGGTGGCGGGACTTCGACCGGGGTGGTGCTCGTAATCATGTGGACGCTGGATCTCGGTGTTGGGGCGGGTGCGGCGTAGGGGGAATTCGTTAAATTTATGAATAAATCAGGTTATGCTGATATCAGGTGGTCAGGATGCGACAGGCCGGATCCCCGCGCGGTGATCTGGATCATATTCAGCCCGTTTCCGGTGTGGGAAGCTAGCCGTCAGCAGCCCTTACCATATACATATAGAACATACGGTTAAAGAGTGCCTACTCCGCTCACCGCGGGGGAGCGTGCCCGGCACGCGAGCGGCCCTCGCCACACCGGTCCAATCACGAACAAGTCAAAGGTGTACGCCCGATGTGCCTGGGAATCCCGATGCAAGTGGTGACCTCCGACGAATACACCGCGCTGTGCGAACGCCACGGTGAACAACGCCGTCTGAACATGATGCTGGTGGGGCCGCAGCCCGTGGGCACCTGGGTGCTGGCGATCATGGATCACGCCCGCGAGGTGTTGGAGCCCACCCGGGCGCAACAGATCGACGCCGCGGTGTCGGGTCTGGAGGCGGCGCTGCGCGGTGAGGGCGATCTGGAGGGTTTCTTCGCCGACATGGAACTGCCGTCCGCCCTCGGGCCACCCCGGTAAGCCCTTGGACCGGAACGCGGAATCGATCCGTCAGCGCCTGGAGCGGGTGTTCGGGCGGATCCAGGCCGAGCGCATGCAGGCGATGCCGCTGCTGCATCCGGAGCTGGTGGTGGAGGCGGTGGGCTTTCGACGCACCGGGGCGGCGCACGTCGGGGTGCTGATCACCCCCTGGTCGATGAACCTGCTGCGCCTGCCGGACGCCGACGCGATTCCGGCGGGTCTGACCGGCACGCGCAGCCTGCCGCGTGGACCGGTGGACTTCGTCGGCGCCCACGAAGACGGCCTCGGGGGCTACGAGACCTGCTCGCTGTTCTCCCCGATGCTCGCTTTCGTCGATCAGGAGGCGGCCCGTGCGGTGGCTTTCGAGAGCCTGATGCTGCTGCTTCGACCCGCGCCGGAAATCCCGGCCCCGGAGCGCCAGCGCGCGGGTGGCGGTCCGGTCGCGGCGCTGCGGCGCAATGCGAAGCAGGATTACGACCGCCGGGGCTTTTTGTCCGGGGCCTTTCTGGATGACCCCGCCAAGCCCCGCTGAAGGCCGCGTCGAGCTGCGCCTGTGCTGGGATGGCACGGCAGTGACACGTGCCGAGATCCAGTCCCGGCGCCCGCAGCCGCGGCGTCTGCTGGTCGGGCAGCGGCCGGAGCAGGCCCTGGCAGTGATTCCGCGCCTGTACAGTCTGTGTGGCGACGCGCAGAGCGTGGCGGTGGAGGCGCTGCTGCGCCTGCTCGAGGACCCGGGCGTGTCCGGCGGGGATCCGCCCGAGGGGCGTCCGATCAACGCGGAACGGCTTCAGGCGGCGGGCGTTGCGGGCGCCGCGCAGGCACACTGGGCCGCACGGATCCGCCTGGAGACGATTCGCGAGCACCTGTGGCGCCTCGGCCTGGATTGGCCGCAGCTGCTGGGCGAACCGCCGCAGCCGGGACCCCTGCGTGAACTGCTCGCCGGGCGCGAAGCCCTGATCGCGGATCCGGAACGCGCCCGCGCCTGGGCCGCATCGACGCGCCAGGCGCTGTTCGGTGCCGCACCCGTGCGTTGGCTTCAGGATCCCGATCCGGCGCTCTTTGATCAGTGGTTGAACGCGGTACCGACCGCGTTGGCCGGACTGCTCCGGGGCCTGCAACCCCGCCTGCAGGGGCTCGGGGTCTCCGATCGGCCGCTGTTTCGGCGGGCGGATCTGGTCGGCTGGGCGCACGAGGCCGCGCAGCGCCTGCCCCATGAACCGGATCTGCACTGGCGCCCGGATCGCGCGGGCCGGGTCTTCGAAATGGGACCCCTGGCCCGGATTCGGGATGGCCGCCGGACCGCCGCCCCGGTGGCTGGGGCACCGACCTGCGATGCCTGGGGTCGTGTCGTGGCACGGGTGCTGGAGTTGGCCCAGGAACTGCACGCACTCGAAGAGGGCCAGCCGGCGACGCAGACCCTGGTTGGCCACCGGACCGCGAATACCGCGACGGTCGCGCTGGAGATGGCTCGCGGGGTCCTGCTGCATTGGGTGCGGGTGGAGGCGGGACGAATCGAGGACTACCGGATCATTGCACCAACGGAATGGAACTTTCATCCGCAGGGTCCCGCCTGGCAGGGCCTGCGTACCTTGCGTGGAGACACAGAAGAGGTCTTGCGCGCGGCCGTGAATCTGCAGGTGATGGCCCTGGACCCCTGCGTGAATTATGAATTGGAGATCGTCCATGCATGAAATGGCACTCGCCGAGGGTATCCTGCGGATCATCGAGGATCAGGCTGCCGAGCGCGGCTTCGATCGGGTGTTGCGGGTGCGCCTCGAGGTGGGGGCGTTGGCCGGCGTGGAGGTCGAGGCGTTGCGGTTTTGCTTCGATGCGGTGATGGCAGCCAGTGTGGCCGAGGGCGCCGTGCTGGAGATTCTGGAGCCCCCCGGACAGGGCTGGTGCCTGGACTGTGCCACGACGGTGGAGATCGGGGCGCTGTATGATGCCTGCCCGCGCTGCGGCGGGTATCAGGTGCAGGCCAGCGGCGGCATGGACATGCGCGTACTCGACCTCGAGGTGGATACCGCCGGGCCATGAAGCCGGGCAATGAATGAGGCCACCCGATCCGGATCGGGGGGTCCGATGATGCGGCCGTTGCCGCTTGCGCCGGGGTGTGTCGCCGGTGTCGGAATGGTCTGGGATGCAACAGGTCTTCAGGAGGTTTAGCAATGTGTACCGTATGCGGTTGTGGAGAGGGTGAGACGCGGGTGGAGGGTGAGGCCGAATCCGCCGTTGGACGCGAACATCGTCATGCCGACGGCACGGTGCACCGGCATGCGCCTGTCGGCACTCATCACGAGCACGTCCATGAACACCAGCACGCCGAGGGTGGCGTGCACAGCCATCGGCATGATCATGCCGGGGCGCATGGGCATGGTGACGCGCACGAGCATACCCATGCACCTCCGCATGACCATGACCATGACCATGACCATGACCATGACCATGGCCACGACCATGACCATGGCCACGACCCGGTGCAACGCGGCGACGATCTGGATTACGGCCAGGGTCCGGCGCACGCGCACGCCCCGGGTCTGAGCCAGCAGCGGATGCTCCGGATCGAGCAGGACATCCTGGGCAAGAACGACACCTACGCCCGGGATAACCGGGAATTCTTGCGCCAGCGCGGCATCCTGGCGCTGAACCTGGTGTCCAGCCCCGGTTCCGGCAAGACCAGCCTGCTGACCGCGACCATCACCCAACTGCAGGGCCGCTATCCGGTCAGCGTGATCGAGGGCGATCAGCAGACCAGCAACGATGCCGAACGCATCCGGGCGACCGGAGCGCCCGCGATTCAGGTGAATACCGGCAAGGGCTGCCATCTCGACGCCCACATGGTCGGCCGCGCCCTGGAGCAGCTGAAGCTCGAAACGAAGGGCCTGCTGCTGATCGAAAACGTCGGCAACCTGGTCTGTCCCTCCGCCTTCGATCTCGGTGAGGCGCACAAGGTCGTGATTCTCTCGGTCACCGAGGGTGAGGACAAGCCGATCAAGTATCCGGACATGTTCCATGCCTCGGACCTGATGATTCTGAACAAGATCGACCTGTTGCCGTACGTGGATTTCGACGTCGAGCGCTGCATCGCCTACGCCCGACGCGTGAATCCGCGGCTCGAGGTCTTGCAGGTCTCGGCCCGGACCGGCGAGGGGATGGACGCCTGGCTGGCCTGGCTGGATGCCGCGCTCGGGCTGGGCGGCGCGGCCGATGCCGAGGTCGAGGCGCTGCGTCGCCGGGTGGCCGAACTGGAAGCCCAGTTGGAGGCCCAGTTGGCTGCGGGGCGTTTCGGGCGCTGAGCCCGACGACCGGCGCATTACCTTCATGACGAGTCCATTGCCGGACCGTGTCTTGCCGGACAGGCCGGATCCGACCGCAGGGGTGATTGGGATCCCGCAGGGCAGCGCCGCTGAAGTGCGCCGTCAGGTGGTCGTGCGCGGCCAGGTACAGGGCGTTGGATTCCGTCCCTTCGTCTACGGGCTGGCCCGGCGTCTGCGGCTGAGCGGCTGGGTACTCAATTCCGCCGCCGGTGTCGAACTCGAGGCCCAGGGTTCCCCCCTCACCGTGGCGGAGTTCCTGGAATGCCTGGTCCGGGATGCCCCGCCGCTGGCCCGCGTGGACCGGGTCGACGTGCTCGAGCAGCCGCCGGTGCCCGCAATTCCCGGACACCCGCAGACCTTTGCGATCGCCCCCAGCCGCGGCGGCGCGGTGAGCACCGGCATCACCCCCGATGCCGCGGTCTGCCCGGCGTGTCTGGCCGAGCTCTTCGATCCGGCCGATCGCCGTTATCGGTATGCCTTCATCAATTGCACCCACTGCGGACCGCGCTATACGCTGACCGGCGCGTTACCCTACGATCGACCGAACACCAGCATGGCAAGCTTCACGCAGTGTGGCGCCTGTCTGCACGAATACGAGAACCCGGAGCATCGGCGCTTCCACGCCCAGCCCAATGCCTGTGCCGACTGCGGACCGCGCCTGAGCCTGCTCGGCCCGGACGGTCATCCGCTGGTGGCCAAGGACGTCGATGTGATCGCCGAGGCCGTGCGCCGCCTGCGTGCCGGCGAGATCCTGGCGGTAAAGGGGCTGGGCGGTTTCCACCTGCTGTGCAGTACCGATAACCCACAGGCCGTCGCGCGCTTGCGGGCGCGCAAGGGCCGAGAGGAAAAGCCACTGGCGCTGATGGTGGCGAGCCCCCGCGCCCTCGAGCCGTTGGTGACGATCGGAGCGGCAGAACGGCAATTGCTGACCTCGCGCGATCGGCCGATCGTGTTGCTGCGCAAACGCCCCGGCTGCGATGCGGCCGTGCCCGGTGTGGCCCCCGGACTCGCCTGGCTGGGTGGGATGCTCGCCTACACGCCGTTGCATTACCTGCTGTTTCACGAGGCCGCCGGCCGGCCCGTGGGCACCGCCTGGCTGGAGGCGCCGGCAACCGGTCCCTGGCGGCTGGTCTGCACCTCCGCCAATCCGGGCGGTGAGCCCCTGGTGATCGACAACACCGAGGCCGTGGCCCGCCTCGGTGGGATTGCCGACGCGCTGCTGGTGCACGATCGGGACATCCTGGTGCGCTGTGACGACTCGGTGCTGCGCGTCGGTGCCGGCGGTGCGGCCTTCCTGCGCCGCGCCCGCGGCTACACCCCCAACGCGATCCGGCTGCCCCACGGCGGCCCGCCGGTGCTGGCGCTCGGTGCCGGGTTGAAGAACACGCTGTGCGTAACCCGCGACGACCAGGGGTTCTTGTCCCAGCACATCGGCGATCTGGACAACGCCGCCACCTGCCGATCGCTCGAGGCCACTGCCGAACACCTGTTGAAGGTGCTGGCGATCCGCCCGGAGCGCATCGCCTGCGATCGGCACCCCGATTTTTACAGCAGCCAGTTGGCCGCTGACTGGGCCGAGCGCCTGGGCGTGCCGCTGATCCGGGTGCAGCATCACCACGCCCACCTGGCCGCGGTGCAGGCCGAACACGGATTGGCCGGACCGGTGCTCGGCATCGCGATGGACGGAGTGGGGTTGGGCAGCGACGGGGCGGCCTGGGGCGGCGAGTTGTTGCGTCTGGACGGAGCCGGATTTGAACGTCTGGGGCATCTGGCGTCGCTGGCGCTGCCGGGCGGCGATCGCGCGGCGCGCGAACCCTGGCGCATGGCCGCTGCCGCCTTGCACGCGCTGGGTCGGGGTGGCGAGATCGCGACGCGCTTTGCCGAGCAACCGCTGGCCGCGCCGCTGGCCGAGCTGCTGGCGCGCAACCTGCGCTGTCCGCCGACCACCAGCCTCGGGCGGCATTTCGACGCGGCGGCGGGGCTGCTCGGCGTGCGCCCGGTCGCGAGCTTCGAGGGCCAGGCGGCGATGCTGCTGGAAGGCCTGGCCGAGGCCCACGGGCCGGTCCCGCCGCTCGGAGAAAGGGACGGCTGGCATATCGATCCCGGGCATACCCTGAACCTGCAACCCCTGCTCGCGTGGCTCGCCGATCACGACCTCGGACGCAATGGGGGCGCACAGGTTCGGGCACAGGCCAAGAAGACCCATGCCGCGCAAGACCGCGCCTTGCCGGCCCATGCCGAACAAGCCCATGCCGCGGCGGTCTTCCATGCCACGCTCGCGGCCGCGCTCGCGCACTGGATCCAGCCGGTGGCCGAGGCCACCGGTATCCGCGATCTCGTCTTCAGCGGAGGTTGTGTGTTGAACCAGGTGCTGATCGCCGGACTCAGGGATCGGCTTGAAGGCGCCGGATGGCGCGTGCATCTGCCGCGCCTGGCTCCGGCCAACGACGGCGGCCTGAGCCTCGGGCAGGCATGGATCGCCATGCATACCGAGGTGCCTAGTGCGTAGGGTGCCGGGGAATTGCGCAAGGGTGGGTGAAGCGCAGCGCACCCACCCTAGGGGGCGGGGTTGCTTCCTTGCTGCGGACCCTTGTTCTTGAACCGCGCGCGTAAAGCGTTGAACCTTGTGACCACTCGACATTCAGGACGAAGCCATGTGCCTTGCGATACCCGTGAAAGTGATTGAACTGCGTGCCGCCGATCAGGCTCTGGTCGATGTCGGAGGCGTGCGCAAGGAGATCGACGTGAGTCTGGTCGAGGGCGTGCAGACCGGCGATTACGTGATCCTGCACGTGGGCTTTGCGATCAATCGCCTCGACGAGGCCGAGGCGCAGAAGACCCTTGCGATGTTGCGCGAGATGGGCGTGCAGCCGGAGGCCGCGGCATGAAATACGTCGACGAGTTCCGTGACGGCACGGTCGCGCGCCAACTGGCCCAAACCATCGCCGCCGAGGTGGATCCGGAGCGCCGCTACCACCTGATGGAGTTCTGCGGCGGCCACACGCACGCGATCTCCCGCTATGGCCTGCGCGACCTGCTCCCGGAGGAAATCCACTTCATTCACGGGCCGGGCTGTCCGGTCTGCGTGTTGCCGATCGGGCGGATCGACAGCGCGATCGAGCTCGCCCGCGACCACGGCGTGATCCTGTGCAGCTACGGCGACACCCTGCGCGTGCCCGCGTCGGGGCGCATGAGCCTGCTGCGGGCAAAGGCCGAGGGTGCGGATATTCGCATGGTCTACTCCAGCGCCGACGCGCTGAAGATCGCGCGCGAGAATCCCGGGCGCGAGGTGGTCTTCTTCGCGATCGGCTTCGAGACCACCACCCCGCCGACCGCGGTCGCGCTGCGCCAGGCGCGCGCCGAGGGCCTGAAGAACTTCAGCGTGTTCGCGAACCACGTGCTCACGCCGTCGGCGATCCAGAACATCCTGGAATCGCCCGAGGTCCGCAGCCTCGGCACGATCCCGCTGGACGGCTTCATCGGGCCCTCGCACGTCTCGACGATCATCGGTAGCCGGCCCTACGAGTTCTTCGCCGAGGAATTCCAGAAGCCGGTGGTGATCGCCGGCTTCGAGCCGCTCGATGTGCTGCAGTCGGTGCTGATGCTGGTGCGCCAGTTGAACGAAGGCCGCGCCGAGGTCGAGAACCAGTTTTGCCGAGCGGTGACCCGCGAAGGCAATCAGAAGGCGCAGGCGCTGGTCGCCGAGGTCTTCGAGCTGCGTGATCGCTTCGAATGGCGCGGGCTCGGCGAGGTGCCCTACAGCGCGCTGCGCATCCGCGAGGCGTTCCGGGACCTCGATGCCGAACACCGCTTCGGGCTCGAGTACCGCTCGGTGCCCGATCACAAGGCCTGCGAGTGCGGCACCATCCTGCGCGGGCTGAAGCAGCCGCAGGACTGCAAGGTCTTTGGCACCGTCTGCACGCCGGACAACCCGCTGGGCTCGTGCATGGTGTCGGCCGAAGGCGCCTGTGCGGCCCATTACACCTACGGGCAGTTCAAGAACGTCCCGATCGCGGAGGTCTCGTGAGCGCACCGGCGGATACCGGGTCTGGTACGGCGGTCAAACGCGGCTATATCCGGCCGCTGGATTTCAAGAACGGCAAGGTCGAGATGGCCCACGGCGGCGGTGGGCGGGCGATGGCCCAGCTGATCGACGAGCTCTTCCAGCCGGCCTTCGACAACCCCTGGCTGCGCCAGGCGAACGATCAGGCCCTGCTCGGGCGGCCCGAGGGCCGGATCGTGATGGCCACCGACAGCCACGTGGTCTCGCCGCTGTTCTTCCCCGGTGGCGACATCGGCAGCCTGTCGGTCCACGGCACGATCAACGATGTCGCGACCAGCGGCGCCCGGCCGCTGTGGCTCGCGGCCGGCTTCATCCTGGAGGAGGGCTTCCCGCTCGGGGAGCTCAAGCGCATCGTCGACTCGATGGCGGCGGCGGCGCGGGCGGCCGGGGTCGCCATCGTCACCGGCGACACCAAGGTGGTCGAGCGGGGTCACGGCGACGGCGTGTTCATCACCACCACCGGGGTCGGGGTGGTGCCCGAGGGCATCACGATCTCCGGCGATCGGGCCCGACCCGGCGACCGGATCCTGGTCAGCGGCTTTCTCGGAGACCACGGTGTCGCGATCATGTCGCTGCGCGAGAACCTGAGCTTCAGCACGAACATCGTCTCCGACTCCGCCGCGTTGCACGAACTGATCGCAGACATGATCCGGGCGGCGCCGGACCTGCACTGCCTGCGCGACCCCACCCGCGGCGGCCTGGCCTCCACGCTGAACGAGATCGCCCGCCAGTCCGGCGTCGGTATGGCCATTCGCGAGACCGACATTCCGGTGCGCGAGGAGGTCGAGGCCGCGTGCGAGTTGCTCGGCCTCGATCCCCTGTATGTGGCGAACGAAGGCAAGGTCGTCGCGATCTGTCCGCCGGAATGCGCCGAGGCCTTGCTTGCGGCGATGCAGGCCCATCCGCTGGGCCGGGATGCGGCGATCATCGGCGAGGTGATCGAGGACCCTCACGGCTTCGTGCAGATGGAAACCACCTTCGGCGGGCGGCGCAACGTCGACTGGCTCTCTGGCGAGCAGTTGCCGCGCATCTGTTGACGAGGCGAATGACCGGCCAAGCCAAGTCCCCCAGGGCGATGCAGCAATCGGCGGGTCCGGTTCGTGGATGCCGCAGGCCCAATGAATGGGCGCCCCTCGCGCCTGTGGCCGGTCATGGGCCGGGTTCATCTTGCACATGCTCGAGTGGAGAGGCCATATGATCCGATCCTTCGAAGGGCAGGTGCCGGCGATCGATGCGTCGGCGTGGGTCGACGACACGGCCTTGGTCCTCGGTGCAGTGCGTCTGGGGGCCGATACCTCGATCTGGCCGATGACCGTGTTGCGCGGCGACATCCATCACATTCAGGTGGGGGCGCGCAGCAACATCCAGGATGGCTCCGTGCTGCATGTCACGCACGACAGCCGCTTCGTGCCGGGTGGTCATCCGCTGCAGATCGGCGACGCGGTGACGGTGGGGCACAAGGTGATCCTGCACGGATGCACCATCGGCGACCGCTGCCTGATCGGCATGGGTAGCACGGTGATGGACGGCGCGGTGATCGAGGCCGGTGCGATGCTCGCCGCCGGCAGCCTGGTGGCGCCGGGTAAACGTCTGGAGGGCGGTTATCTCTGGCGCGGAAGTCCGGCGCGCCGGGTGCGAGCGCTCACCGCATCGGAACAGGATTATTTGCACTACTCGGCCGAAAACTACGTGCGGTTGAAAGATCGCTATTCGGCACTTGAGTAGTACCAAAGCTCCGCCGGTCGTCTGATTGACGTCTGTAGGAGGGCAGTCTCTGGGCGACCGGTCTTCCAGCGCCAGGGCATCGCCGAGGGGGCTCGCCTCCTGCGGGGTTCTGGACGCAACGGCCGCGTGCCGCGTCACCCCAAAGAGCCCTTCTTCGTGTCTTCGCGGTCTTCGTGGTGAACAGTCCCTGCCCGGCATTGCGCCTTGAAGGGCGTCGCCGAGAGGGCTCGCCTCCTACAGGGCAGAACGGCGGGGGAACGCGCCTTTGGGTGTGCGGTCTTAGGCTCATGCCCGTAGCGCCCATCGTGCGGTGCCGTGCGCCGAGCGTTGGAATACCGGGCCTTCCAAGTGTGGGTAAGCAGGCGACCATCCGGGTCGGTCAGCTGAGGGGATCCGCCGTATGGACCGAAGGGAGCTCAACAAGCACCAATGGGTCAATACGCTGCAGTCGGCGGTGCTTCTGCTCGGCCTGATGGCCCTGCTGGGGCTGATCGGCCTGCTGATCGCCGGCCCGTGGTACGGGCTCACGGCGATGGTGGCGGTGGGTCTCTTGTACCTGTTCCACCCCTCGATTCCACCGCTGCTGGTGATGCGGATGTACCGCGCACGCCAGCTGAGCCGGATCGATACGCCGATCCTCAGCGACGTGATGGATGAATTGACCGCGCGCGCGGGGCTGCCGCAGCCACCGGCGCTGTTCTACATCCCGAGCCCGATGGTCAGCGCCTTCTCGGTGGGCGATCGCCGCAACGCGGCCATCGCGCTGTCCGATGGGCTGTTGCGCCAACTGAATCTGCGGGAAGTGGTGACGGTGCTCGGGCATGAGTTGAGCCATGTCGCCAACAACGATCTGCGCACGATGACCTTCGCCGACTTGTCCAGCCGGGTGACCAGCCTGCTCTCGCTACTGGGCCTGCTGTTGCTGGTCATCAATCTGCCCCTGTTGTTCGTGGACGAAGCGGTGATCAGTTGGCCCGCGATTGCCTTGCTGGTGTTCGCACCCACCATCAGCACCCTGTTGCAATTGGGCCTGTCGCGCAGCCGGGAGTACCAGGCGGATCTGGGTGCCGCGGCGCTCACCGGCGATCCGGCCGGCATGGCGCAGGCTCTGCAGCGGATGGAGCAGGCCCAGGGCGGGTTGTGGGAACAGGTGTTGTTGCCCGGACGGCGGGTCCCCGAGCCCTCCTGGTTGCGGACCCATCCGCCGACCGAGCGGCGGATCGAGCGGCTGAAGGCCCTGGAGGCCCAGATCGACGAGCCGCCGCTGTTCGAGGAGCGCGGCTACGATGTGCGATCGGTGTTGCGTTCCGATCTGCGTCGCCCGCGCTGGCACATCGGCGGCCTGTGGTTCTGAGGTGCGCGCCGGGCAGTCCGGCTGCTGTGCCAAGTCATGCCATGTTATGCCTGGGGCGACCGCAAGTTGGTTTGCATTGGGTATCCGCGTAGACTTTTCGCCCATTAACCGAAACCTGGGACACATTATGCAAGTTGCCGCGAACAAGGTTGTATCCATCGAGTACACACTGACCAATGCACAGGGCCAGGTCATGGATAGTTCCGTGGACCGCGAGCCGATGGCCTATTTGCAGGGTCACCAGAACATCATCCCCGGCCTGGAATCGGCGTTGGAGGGCAAGGCGGTCGGGGATCAGCTTCAGGTGACGATCGAGCCGGCCGAGGCCTATGGCGAACGCGACGAGTCGCTGCGCCAGGCGGTACCCCGAAAGATGTTCGAGGATGCCGACAATGTGCAGGTGGGCATGCAGTTCCAGACCATGACCGAGCAGGGTACGCAGGTCGTGACCGTGACCCAGATGGATGCCGAAGAGGTGACCATCGACGCCAATCATCCGCTGGCTGGCGAGACCCTGACCTTCGATGTCACCGTGGTCGATATCCGGGAGCCCTCGCAGGAGGAGCTGGAACACGGTCACGTCCATGGACCGCACGACGAGCACCATCATTGAGCGAACTCGCCTGTGGGCGCGATCGCTCCCACACGACGATCTGCTGAAAGAGGCCCCCGTTCCGGGGGCCTCTTTCGTGGGGCCTGGTCGTCTGGATCGTGGCCGTCTAGACCGCAGACACCGAGCCGATCATTGTGAGGAAGCGCTCCTCTTCCTGACGCACGGTCGCTTCGGGTCCGGTGAACTTGAAGAAGACCGCGCCCTCGGGACCCTCGATGATCGCGCCGATGAGGCTGTAGCCCGGACGCACGTCGGCGCGCGGTGCCATCGGTCCGGCAGCGGCATTGTAGCTGCCGCTGGCTCGCACCAGGGTGACCGGAATGCCGTTCACCTCGATCCGCTCCCGTTCCGCGACTTCATGCGTGGGCCGGCCATCGTCCTGGTCGAACTGCTGGAACCAGCGGTCGACGTTGGCACCCACGGTACCGCCCTGGTCCGGGCCGAAGTAGAACACCGCGATCTCGCCGCGATCCGAATCGCCATCGGCGGGCGCGGTGCTGTAGGTCGCGGCGCGCATCGGGCGTTGCCCCTGG
>Ga0207421_10003440_pt1 | contig 18860 bp, 31 predicted proteins | sample SodLakKL_010_SED_4_FD_187542 | JGI IMG/M metagenome (GOLD analysis project Ga0207421, IMG submission 187542) | Alkaline sediment microbial communities from Lake Tanatar, Kulunda Steppe, Russia - 8KL_010_SED (SPAdes) (version 2) | ecosystem: Environmental > Aquatic > Non-marine Saline and... | reverse complement strand
AGTTGAGGGTAGATTTGATACTGATGCCGGAGACTTAAAAATATTTCTATTGCAGGAATGGCCTTCTAGAAAGGTTATGACGGAGTGGTCTGTTACTGATATTCAAAGTCAGAGGGCTTTTGTGGAGAGATTAGAGGAGATTCTTTTTGATTCTCTTGGGGATTTATCAGATAGTATTGGGAAGTTAAGAGTTCAAAATCCTGAGTTTATCTAATAAAGGCGGTAAAGGGCCTGTTTAGAAGGAGGATTGATTATGGCTGAGGATATTGAAAGACTTAGGGGAATGCTGGAGAGTTCAATTCTTGAGCAGATGGATGATGAAGATTTTACTCAGATTCTTACTAAGCTAAAACAGGAATATGGCTTTATTGCAGATATATATCGTAATCAGCGTATTGAATTTGAATCAAATCTTAGAAGCTATAAACTTTTAGGCTTAATAGACTTTATTGATAATAATATAAAAATTTCTTTGATAGAATCATGGCCGGAAGATAGGGAAATAATGACCCTGTCAAATCCTTTTATGTCTAAGAAGGCCCTTTTTGAATATCTGGATATGATGTTGCATGATTTAAGGGAGACTGGAGAGACAATAAGGGAATTAACGGGTGTATAGGTCGGCAGGAGGTGGAAAGTTTGGCTAATTTGGAAGAATTAAAGGAAATACTGAATAAATCAGATGGCGTTTCTTTGAATGAGGATAGAAGGCATGAACTGTGGGGCCATTTTGAGGATTTGGCTGATTTGATGGGCTTTGATGATGTAGGAGATGCAGGCTCACCTTTTTCTACTCATTATAATTTGCCTGTTATGATTAAGGAACATGCTTCTGCCGGGATATCGGTATATGTGGATTTTTATAACCAGCCAAATGTGGAAATTATTATTGTGGTGGAATCTTATGATTTTACGGATTTATATTTTGAAGTAGATAGTTTCGAGGTTAGAGTGGATAACCCTAATCAATTTACGGATGAGGTTGAACGGGCAATACAGGACAAATTTTCCGACCTTTCAAATTTGATTAATGGAATTTCAGTTATGTTGAAAGACTTAAGATAATTGGCGGTGCTAATATGTCTATTGAACGGTTAAAGGAGCTACTGAACGAGACAAAACGCACTGATAAAATCACTAACAAAACATACTGGCTGGGATTCTTTTCTGACCAGTTGGAAAACTATAGTCATGAAAAGAAGGTTATTTCTGCAGACAGGTTTCATGAGATTATTCAGAATCATTTAGATGCAAATGAAAATAAATCTCTTTTTATTAATGGAGAGATAAATATAGATAGGGTGGTATCAGTAATTAATGAGGCTATTTCTGACCTTAAAGCCTCTGTAAATTCTATAGATGAGATAACGGATATTGTAGAGGTTGACGGTGAGGTATATACAGATTTGGAATAATCGGAGGTGTGAGCCATTGGCTAATTTAAGACCGTTGGTTCCATGGATTGATGTAATGGGTTATGTTAGAAATGAGTTAGATAAGTATGGGGTTCTTTCCCGGTCAGGGTATCACCGGGAGATTGATGAAGATGAACTTGAAATAACTTTATCTGCTCTTACAATAGAAGGAAATGAAACCAAAATTGAACTTACTGAGGATGGAGTGGCTCTGGTTTCGGGTCAGGATAAATATTCTTTTAATCGTTTTCTGGATTTAAAGGTTGGGAGGAGCCGAATAACGGAGATTTCCCCTCTAGAATTGGAAGAAGCTCTTATTGCGTGGGCAAATACTTGGTTCGATAAATTGAATGAGAGTGCTGGGGAGATGAATCCGGTTTATTCAAAGAGGTTCTGGATAAAGTTTCTTATGGATGAGGTTCCTAAGGCCTATAGTGGTACTAACAATAGAATTAATACTGCCGATGTAGCTATGAAAGTGGACTTGGCAATCTCTGCTAATTTGAGTGATGATTTACCCTCAGCAGATTATGATAAGGTGTTATCGGTATTTCATGAGGCTGTTGAGCATTTTAAAGGTGAATTAGATGAACTATCTATCATTTGAGGTGATGTAGTTGCAGAGCCGCAGGAGAGTTTTTATAAAAGGCTCAAGGAAAGCGGTTCCAAAGACCCGTGTGGATTTAAAATCTTCCGGATGGCCTGATTCTCTTACTGAGGAAATATATATAGTTAAATATAATTATTCAAACCTTATTTACCGGGAGTATGTGGATGTATATCAGGATATGCAGGATGGGGTTGTTTTGCATGCTTTTACTGAGTATATTAAGATAGAGAAGTATGCTCGGATTTATACTAAAAATAATAAACTTATAGTTAGATTGCAGGGAGAGGAAGAGACTTTTCCCTTTGAGTTGGAGACTATCCCGGATGTAGTTTCAATTGCAAATGACTTTGTGATTCCTTCAGAACAGGAACTGGCAATTAATAGAGTTAAGAAAGAAATAGAAAGATTTGATTCTTATCAATATAGGATAATTAGAAAGGCTACCCGATTATCAAAACCTGAATTTGATGAGGCTTTATCTGAACTTAATATAAATGTAAGTGAAGGTTATCTTGATGTAGAGGAGGCCTGATGTTATGGCTCTGGATGGTTTAAAACATGCTTTATCTAAAGCAGATGCTACTGTATTTGGCCCTAAGAAAAATTTATCTGAGGATAGAGAATCGGCTCAGAAGAAAAAAGAGATGATACAGAGATATGTTCAAAGTCTGCCCGGCTTTGAAGTTAAATATTCTAAAACTGCATATAAAGAGGTTCCGATGAATGATGGTCGGTCATTGTTTATTAAGTTGCATTGGGAAGTGGATATGACTGAGACACGCATGGATAAAGTTACCTGGCTTTTGGAGGTAAAGCAGTCGATTAGAGGTAATGTGATTTTCTCTATCAGGCAAACTCAGGATAATCCTCCATCTAGTGCGATAGATGTTGAGAAATTTGTAAAAAATATGGCCGGGGAGATGACAAAATCTTTTAGGAAAATTACTATTTTTGATTAAGTTTATATGATATTTTCTCGTAGGTACTAATATGTACGGTGGGGGTGGACTCTTATATGTTGGGGCCTCTGACCCGGAGGCCGAAAACGAGAAGTAGGGAGGCCGGGGAAACCATAATTCGGCCTCCTACATATTGGTGTTTTAGAGGGGTTTGAGATAATGAGCTAATCGGCTCTTAGAGTGATTAATGACTAAATAAAGAGTTGTCAAAGACGGTATAGCCATGGTATAATATAATTGAAGGGTGAGAAATAAAATCAAAGGGAGGTTTTATTAATGACCGAAACCAAAAAAGGGCTTGACAGAGATGAAGGGTATAAACTGACAAAGAATTATGTTCAGTATTTCTGGCGGTCAAAGAAGTTTTATTCGCTGGCAAGGGATTTTGAGGAAGAGGATGCTGTTAGCAAAATTTATTTGAAGTTTTTGGAGCAGGGTTTATTTGAAAAGTATAATCCGAACAGAACTACTAAAAAGTATTTTATTATGTCCTGTGTTAAACGAAGTTTAATTGATATGCTCCGTATTCAAAAAGAGAAGTATTCTCTGGAGCAGGAAGACCAGAATGGTATACCTTTGATAGATAAAATTCAAAAAGAAGGTCTGGACACAGATGTAGATGCTCTTGGTCGGTTATCCCGTAATGAAATAATTGAGGCTTTACCTGCGGTTACGGATTCTCAGGCAGAGGGTGAATCACCTTTGCTGGGTAAGTGTGAGATGAGTCTTCGTAATATTGCCTTGCATCTTGAGCAGGGATATTCTGCAAAAGATATTGCAAAGTTTTTCTGTAATCCTCATACGGGTAGCCATATCAGCCCATCAAGAATACATCAGTTGAAGCAGGATATAAGGGAGATAGCAAGGGATTTTTCCGGATAAAAACCAACATAATATTTAGCTTTTTTAGGGAGAGGCGATTTTACCTCTCCCTTTTTGTTTCGTATGATATAGTAGGAGTGATTCTATGGTGGAATTAAAAACTTATATAGATGATATAGAGCGATATGAGCCAATAGCCTTTGTTTCCGGGGCATCTATTGATTTTAAGAAATTCTACCCTCACCCGACAAAGCGTGTAATAAATACTCAGGAATTGAGAGAGCTGGTATCTTATTTCTTAGGAGTTAGAAATCTGGAGGTTCCCTTGGCAATTGAGGGCCTTTCTTTTGTCAGGAGGGAATCCTTGTCTATATTGCTTAAGTTAGTAGAGGAATCTAGCTTTCCGATTATCCTTATATTTAGATATGATAAACTTACTGATGCTCTTAATTCAAGGATAAAAACTTTAGTTAAATACCCTGCTTATGAGACCCGTTCGAAGCTAATGGAGCCGATTGAGTATTATAAGCAGTTCACAGATTTTCAGTATAATAATCATTTTGAAAAGATTAATCACCTATCGGAAAATTCACCTAAGGTATATGCAATACAGCAAAAATTTAATAAGATAAGAAATAGAGATAAAGCTATGAGAATTTTATCATAGATAGGAGGGTTTTTATATGAAAACTGTGTTTAAGACGGATTCTAATTGGGGTTCTATTGATATGGAGATGCAGATTCTTGAGTTAGATGAAAAAGAATATATCGTAGAACTACTGGCTCCTAATCTTCATAAATCTTTTTGGAAGAGGTTAAAGTTGGTAATAAAATATTTATTTAAAAATGAATCTATTATTTTTACTTCAATTCCTTTGTCAACTGAGGAATCTGAAAGGTTGCGTAATTTATGATAGAGAATTCTGTTGTTTCTATTAGCAAACCAAATTTACTTCAGTTTTTCTATCCAGATTATGTTATTAAAGAGGAACTGGAATACCATGACTCGGAAAATAATATTATTTATCAGGGTAGTTATAGACCGGACTTAACAGAATATTTGACTTTGAATACCAATAATTATATTTCTCTTACAGGTAACCCGGATTATGACCTTGATAACCGGGAAATAATGCTGGAATTGGTTTATTCAAAGCATAATAGAAAACCAACTAAGAAGTCTTTGGAGTCGATTGACTATCTGGAGGAAGAAGAGTTTATATACTGTTGTAAGGTTTGCTGGGTAACGGGAGTCTGGATTTCTTCAGAAAAAGATGTCTCAGTATATGACTTGTTTCAGGCTAGCAATAAATCTCAGAAGGAATTTCTTAAGACTTATTTTGAGTTGGAGAGAGAATATCCTTTTTATATGATAGAGTCCTCTTTCTTTACCTTTTTAACTAAGGTGTCAGACCGGGAATTGGATAGTAGTCATTCAAGCCACTATTCTCGTCTAATCCAGACTTTTAGGAGTAATACCAAAACTAGTTTAAAGCCCTCGGTGATGGCTTATATGAAGGATAAGATTGAAAATGAATCTTTATCATTTTCAAAGCTACTAACTAATCTTAGATAGGAGGGCTTTCAATGGATGAACCTGCAATTATAATAGTAAAAGACCCTTCTGAATATAAAGACTGGACACTGGAAGAAGTAGCTGAGGAGGCAGCCCTTTATGATGGTAAGCATGTGGTAACTCCGGCAAAGTGTCCAATTGAGGGGTGTGATGGGTATATGTATTTGGAGATTGAAGATAAGCCTGAGATATCTCAATGTATGGAATGTGGTGAGGTAAGACGGCCTTATTATGCTATATATTACTCAGATGAACATGAATTGGAGTGGAAGAGATGAGTTTGCGTGACCGTTCTCCTAAACCAGTATTTGAATCGGATTTATTTTTCGATTTTGAGGAGAAGTTTTATTCTTACCTGAATTCTCATTCTATCTGTTATCAAGATATAGCCTCTCCTAAACAGGTAGGGATTCTTCGGGGTGCTATAAAGAAATGTGTTAGATGTACAGCTATTCGAGGTGCAACTGCTCCCGTGCCTCCAATTTTAAATCCTCAGAATAGAATACTGGTTATAGCCCGGAATCCGGGTAGGCAGGAAGATAAACATCAGGTTCCTCTTTATCGGAATGCTCCGGGAGGTAGTTACTTTAACAAATATTATCTTAAGCCTTTGGGTCTATCCCGAAATCAGGTTAGTATTTCAAATACTATTCATTGCTATACAAAGAATGACCGTAGGCCTCTTAAATCGGAAGTTGAGCATTGTGCTATGTGGAAGCCGTTTGAGTTAAATTTACATGATAATCTTGAAGTAATTTTTACTCTGGGTAATATGGCTACCCGGCTTGTGATGGGCTGGATATTTCCTTCAATAACCAGAATCGTGGGTAATATTTATGAATTGCGTTATAATGGCAAAGTAGTTAAAATTATTCCTCTTTGTCATCCCGGTTACTTTACCCGTGGCAATCATAAGGAGAGACAGCAGATGATTGAATTTTTACAGACTGTGAGGAAGAAGTTTTTGACATAAATAAAGGACTGATAATAAATGAATAATGTTGGATTGCATGTTGGTGGTTCTTATGAGGATATTATAGATATTCCCGAACTATATGAAAGAGGATTTAGGACATTTCAGATTTTCTTTGGTTGTCCTAAGAATTATAGTCTCCCTAGACCTGAAGCCGTCCGCACGCTGCTAGAAAAGGTTCCTGACTCTATTAATTTAATTGCTCATGGGCCGTATGTGATTAGTTTAGTTACTTACGCCGACAGTAGACACTGGCGTGGCTCTCTTAATCATGTTTTAAAGGCGACAAGGATGTGTGAATCTCTGGGTATTAAGTATTATGTTACGCATATAGGCTCTATAAGACAGGGACAGGATAAAAGGTCGGGATATTTTAATTTGATTTCCTTTTGTAATAAGTGGCTACAGCTTACAAGGGATATGGATGTGGTTCTTTGTCTGGAGAACTCTCCTGGGTCTAAGTCGGGCAGGAAAATAGGCTCGATTCCTCTGGTTTATAAAGTTGTGGAATTAGTTGACCATCCTAGAGTTAGAATGTGCTTCGATAGTGAGCATGCCTATGCTAATGGGTTTAATATTGAGGATGAGGAGAATATTGATAAGCTGGCAGAGGTTTCGGATATATTGCATTTGAATGCTGTTCCGGAGAAGGTAGAAAAAGGGAAGCATCTGGATAGACATTCTTTTACTCCTTTGAATGAATCTATGACTGAGCCTGAGGTGTTAATAAATATTGCTAAGCGTTTTTTGGATAAGCCTATAATATTTGAACGGAGGGATTATGATATATCTGAATCTGATTATCACTATTTGAAAGAGAAGTTATTTTAAAATTAGTTGACTTTTTCGTATCAGTTATTAAGGTAGTAGAAAGAAAAAAGAATTTTAATTATATAATAATATAGTAAGGAGGGAATTATATGTCAGCCCATCAGGAGTTTATTGAATTAAGAAAGAAACTAAATAAGTTTTTTGATGAACTTAAAGAAGAAGTAAAGGAGGTTGAGAATACTGATTTTGAGCCTCCCGATTATGTTAGTATCCAGAATAAAGAGGTTTTATATAATAATTATCGGGATGTAATCTATCTAAATCAGCGGATTGCTAAAATCTTATCTAAGGTAGGTCGTTCGATTGTGGCAGTAAAAGACTTAAAGAATTCTGTTGCAAAAGATTTTTCTGAGATGTCTAGGGGGATGCAGGCAAAAGATAAGCTGGAGGAGGATTTGCATACTTTATATCGCCAGCAAAAGAACCTAGAGAAAATTAACTCCTCGGTAGAATCTACAATAAGATTTTATCAGTCTGTGCAGTATATATTGGCATCGCCTAAGTTTGATGGATATCAGGATAAGACCTCAGGCTCTAATTTTGGGTCTCCAGATTTTAGTCGGTCAGAAATTTAGTTGATGCTATAGAGTAATTTGATTTAAGTATCGCTTGCCTGCCTCGTATGATATAGTGAAGGATAAAATATAAAATAAATTAACAGGAGGGAATTAATTAATGGGTGTAGAAAGGACTGAACGGTTTAAAGAGCATATTCAGGCAATGTTGAGACAGGAATTTGGAGTTAAGGTATCTAAGGCTGAATCATGGGAGTTTTTTAAGAATTTTGTAGACGGTATTGTTGAGTTTACACTGGAGGCAGAGGACAACGAAGTTCCACTGGCAGGCACTGGTAAATTTGAGATTCTAAAGACCAAACCCCGTGGCTCTAAGAAAGAAGAAGGTTGGCCGTTTACTCCGAGGTTTAGATTTCGGCCTTCGGTTACAATCAATCGGAGGGTAGAGGATTATTTTGACTTGGGAGGCCATGATATTGAGGTTGGTCATTTTGGCCTTTTTAAGGAGGAAACCGAAGATGAATCCGAGCCTGTTGCAGTCGAATCGGAAACAGAGGATATTGAGGAGGGGGAAAAAGAGGCTCCTATTAGCAGACCACGGAAAAAGGAGCCGGAGGAGGCTCCAGAGGATACTGACTTCTCAGATGACGAGATAACTGAGGATGACCTTGAAGAAGAATTTGATGTTGATTTAGATGACCTTGAAGATTTGGATGTTTAGTAAATAAATAATAAAGGGAGGACATTTTGATGCCTGAAAAGAATCCGTTTGAGGAAGAGCAGGAACAGGAAGTTAAAGAGGCTGAGGTTGTTGAATCAGAAGATAGTGCGTCAGAAGATAATCAGTCTGTAGAGAAATCTAATCAGCCTGTAGAGAAAAAGAAAAGCAAAATTGACCAGATTCTGGATACTATGGATGAGGAATTGGAAAAGCAAGTTGGCGTTTCTACGGGTCAGTTTGGTGATTCCTTTTCTCGGTATCCGATACCGAGGGCTAAGTTTAATGAAGGAGTTAAGGAGAGAATTGCTGTTCTTACCACTTCAGTTGTTTTTGTTAAACTTCATTACCATGAGGAAACGGGATATTTCTTCTGTTTCGAGGCCCGTTGTTGTGATATTTTAGGACTTCCTACAACCCGTGCGGTCATTCCTATAATTAGATATGATTCTGATAAAAGAGGCAAGCCAGTTTCTAAAGAATTTACGGTGGAGGTTCTTAGAGTCGGTCAATCGGTATATGATAACTTGATGACTATCCATGACCTTCGTCAGGATGAAGGCGGTAGCATTACCGAAGCGGATATCCTTGTAACTTGTAATGATGAGCAGTATCAGGATATTACTTTTAATGTAGCCGGGAAGGCTCTCTGGCGGAGAGATAAAGGGATGGCAAAGGAAGTTATTAATTACTGGAAAGATAATAAGAAGCACCTGACCGAAGGATTGGGCCGTAGGCTTAATGAAGAAGACATGCTTATTGCTTTGGGTTATGATGGAGGTCAGCAGGCCCCACCTCAGCAGGCTCCGGGCGATGTAAACTTTGAGGATGAATTTAATTAAATATAATTTAGTTTAGGCTTTGCTTGGGCAGTGAGCTACCCTCACTGCCTTTTATTTTACCTAAATAGAAAGAGGGGGATAAAAGTGATTAACTATTATTTGGGCTGGGATGTGTCTGAAATAAATATTGGAGATTTAGCTATAATTCAATATCAGGTCTTTGATGGCGAAGGTAAGCCCAGAAGGATATTTTCTAAGACGGGTTATATTACTGAGATTAAACCTGAGGAAATAAGAATTGATATAGCAAAAAATGTTTCTAGGGTTATTACTGTTGAAGATATAGGAGACCCTGTTAAATCTTTGATTATTATTAACCAAAAGAATTTTGATGCTTTCTCTATTACTACGGATACTGACCTTAAGGAGTTAAAGATAACTGAACTTAGGTATAAACCTAGAGAAGTTGAATATTTTGATTTGCCTACCAACCAGAGAAATCCTGAGGAGGGAGAGACAAATTAAAATAGACAAAGATTTGATGGCAATTGACCCTTCTTTTACTCGATTTGGAATTGCGGTATATTCAGATGATATTATTTATATTCGTAGGGCAGGAGATAGAATTGGTAAGAAAACTTTTACCAATATTTTTAAGAAGGCCTTGCAGGTTAGTAACGAGGTAATTGGTAACTTAAAGGAAATCGGGGTTGACCCGTATGTATTAATGATGGAGGAACCATTTTCTCACGCAAATTTTTCTTCGGGATTGCATTCATTGGATGCTGTAGCCCTTCTTAGGTTTTTTCAGACTTTTCCTCTGGCTAGGGTATATGGCGTATCCTCTCAATGGGTAGGCCATATTCATGAGTCAATTCAGTATAAAAAATCCCAATCTACTAAACTTGCAAAGGAGATAATGGAGAGTTGCGATTTTTATGATTTTGATTTACCCGGAAGATTATGTCATGATGAGGCAGAGGCTTTGATTATGCTGTTTAAACTTATCTTAGTAGAAACAGAATCGGAGGAATTAAAAGATTTTTTAATGCGATTTTCTCCTAACTATGACACCCCAAAATGTAGATTAAGATTAAGGAGGGAAGTTGATGTCTGATTTTGAGAAGAAGTGTAAGGCATTGAATAAGAAATTTCCTGCACTTTATCAGGGTGAGAAGTATCCGACAGGCTCGGTGGTTTTTGATTCTTTATTTGGTGGAGGAGTACCTAAAGGCTCTTTTGTTGAACTTGCATCTAAGAGCGGACTTGGCAAGACAACCGCTGTACTGCACTTTTGTAAAGTGATATGCGAGTTGGGCAAGAAGGCTGTCTTTTTGGATTTTGAAAAAGGAGTTAATCGCTCTCAGCTAGAGGGTATTGGCCTGTCAAAGCATCTTGGCAAGAAATTTTTACTGCTCCAACCTGTAACCTTTGAGGATGCAGAGGATATTATTGATGATTTACTGGGAATAGATGATTTGGCTTATATTTGTGTTGATTCAGTAACGGCTATGACCCCTCGTAAGATGAGGGAGCAGTCTGTGGCTGATATTCAGCCCGGCATTCATGCTAGATTTTCTTCTAGGTTTCTTTTGAAGTATAAGTCTGTGGCAAAGGAAGAGGGGATAACTTTCTTTTGGGTTAATCAGATGAGATATAAATTAAACTTTAGAGGGCAGTCTAGTCAGCAACCTGCTGGGGGTAATGCTCAGAAGTTTTATATGGATATTCGGACTTGTATGAATAAGGCTAGAAAGTTAGATAAAAAGCAACAGACTATGGATGGGGAGAAGATGGTTCCTTATGGGGCAGATGTTAATTGCTGGACGCTTAAAAATAGGTTTGCTCGGCCTTTTATAGAGCTAACTGCGACTATTATATTTGGTAAAGGAGTTTCCAATCTTTCAGCATATGAAAAGTGGATGTTGCAGAATGGATTGATTAACCGCAAGCATGGAGGCTGGATGGAGATAGACTGGAAGGGTGAAAAAGTTAAAAAACGAGGAACGGAGGAACTCCGTCAATGGATTAAGAAGAATAGCTCTGATATAAGAAAATATATCGAAGATGAAGGAGGGTTTGATTTAGTAGCGGATTAATAGGAGGCTAAGTAATGCCGGATAATCAGGGATTATATGATAAATATGAGGTCAGGAAAAAGGAAGACGGCACTTTGGTTTATGATTGCTTCGTTCTTAAGCCTTATAAAGATTTGGCCGCCCGGAAGGCACTAAGGAAGTATGCTGAGGAAACCCGGAATGATATTCTGTCTCGAGAGCTACTGGAATGGTTGGCAGAGTTTGAGGATTTTGCCTGTCCAGACCCCGGTCGGGGGATGTGTGAGTGGGCCGGGTCTCCGGTTTGTTGCTGTCATTGTAATAAGTATAATTTCTGTTACGATGAGGGTAGGATTTGCTCGGTGGCCTATGAAAATAATGTGCTGGATATCTCTGAATGTGTGAAGTTGCAGGAAGGGGGGTTATAATGTATATTACCATTGATAATTTCCAGATAATTGACCATGCTGAGATAGAGCTAACTCCCGGAATGACTGTTCTGGTTGGCCCTACTGATTCGGGTAAGTCAGCTATTTTTCGGGCGATTAAATCAGCTGTGTTTAATGCCTCTGGAACAGATTTTATTCAGCAGGGCCAGAATAAGGCAGAAGTAAAGTTTGAATTTGATGGCAATGAAATAGTCTGGGAGAAGGATGCTAAAAGTTCTTCTCCCACTACCTATTATCTGAACGGTCAGACTCTAACAAAGGTGGGCCGAACTCAGGTAGATGAGGTAGCAGATTTAATCCGCTTGAAGGAGATAGAACTGGCTAGGTCGAAGGAGCCGATTAACTTTTGGGAGCAGATGACACCTCCCTTTCTTATGGACAAGACCCCTGCTCAGTTATTTGAGTTTATGTCAATTTCTTCTGAGGAGCAGAATCTTTCCGATATACTGAGGGAGATGAGGTCTGATTCTAATTCTATCTCTAAGGATGTAACAAAAGTGGAAGGTTCAATCGAGACCCTTACTAATGTAAAGACTGAGGAAGAAGAATTTTTAAACAGTCTTGAAGGCTTTGATGATTTATTCTCAGAGATTTTGGATTTGGAGGATGAAGTCGTATTATATAGTGAGGTCTCGGAGTTAGTAACTGAGATTAGAAAAATCGAATCGGCTTATGCTGATTCTAAGCAAAAATCTGATAGCCTTACCCAAACCTTAACTAAGAAAATTACCCCTGTGTACGATATTACTGATACTATGATTGATGATTATTCTGAGCTAGAAACTTTGACTACTGAGATTGATACTATTACCACTAAGAAAGCTAAGATGGAGAAGCAGATTAAGACTATTGACAACATTTCTAAGCAGGTTGATATCGCTGATATTAAGACTCGTATTTCACAACTAGACAAACAGGAACAGAAAAAGCAATCACTGGCCGAACTGGTAACTGAGGCAGATACCCTATCATCTAAGATATCTCAGACTTTGAGTTCACTATCCGATACTAAAGAAGCACTGGAGGATACAGAGAAAGAACTAACAGAATTTGATGTTTGTCCGTTCTGTGGTAGCCGACTAAAGGGGGATAACGATGGATGTAAAGGAGAGATTTGAAAAACTGACAGATAGGAAAACAAAACTGGAACAGAAGAAGATTCAATTACAAACAAAGGCTGAAAATTTGCAGGAGAGATACGAAGAAAAGATGGAGGAACTGGCTGATAAGTTTGACTGTGATTCTTTAGACGAGGCTGAATCAGAACTATCACGATTGAAATCTGTACTCCAATCTAAGATGAAGTCTCTGGAGAATGACATGGATGACTTTTCTGATATCATGGAGGATGATAATGAGGTAACTTTTGGCTGATATAAAATTTAGGAGGGCAGACCTGTGTTTACAGAACAGAAATTAAAAGATAGATATGATATAATAAAATCAAAGGCTATTAGTATTAACTCGGACAAAACATCATCTGAACGCAAACTTAGCAGTACGATATCTAAACTAAATCAGGCTGTCGATAAGAAAGATTCTCTGGAGGAAGATTACCGAATCCAGCAGAATTCAATAGATATCCTGCGTCAGATAATTGATAAGATGTCTCAGGAGCATATTAACCGGGTTACCGATTTAATAAGCTATGCTTTAAGAATTGTCTTTCATAACAGAGACTATCGGTTTCAAATTGACCTCGAAGACAAGCGGAATACTAAGTATGCTGAAATGTATCTAATTGAAAGGCGTTCGGGTGAATCATTTAAAGTACCTGTAGATAGTGTAGGCGGGGGAATCCGAACTATTGTAGGATTTACCCTGCAGGTATTCTACATTGACTATTTTAATCTAAATCCAGTATTATTTGTGGATGAAGCCTTCTCGCAAATATCAGATGACTATATTGACGGCCTGAAGCACTTTATAGACCAGCTGGCTGAGAAGAGAGATTTTAAAATAGTTTTAGTTACCCATGACCCCCGATTCATATCTAGGGCAGATGAGGTTTATGAAGTTGATAGAGGGGAGGTAAACTACCGAGATGTCTGATAACCTTAAAATAATGTGCGTGGGCGACCTGCACCTGAATTCATCTACACCCCGCTCCCGCATTGACGACTATTCACAGACTACTCTTAACAAACTAAATTCTCTTAGAATAATAGCGGAGTCAGAGGCTGTTAATCTTATAATATTTACAGGAGATATCTTTCATAAGAATAACCAGCCTATGTCTTATGTCAATAAGGTTATCCAGCATCTCAAAAAATTTCCCTCAGAGATAAGATTGCTTACCATCTGCGGTAACCATGACTTGGCCTATGATAGACTGGATTATCTTGACCGTTCACCGCTGGGCAATTTAATATATTCGGGAGTGCTGGAACGCCTTGATGCTACGGCCTATACTTTAAATTCAGAGTCTATTTCAATAAGGGGCTTTGATGTATCTGAGCCTCTAGAACCAGCTGCTTCTAAGCCTTATGTAAATATAGCCGTGGCTCATAGGTTCTATAATTATAATCTAGCCGAAGAATATAACCTTACAAAAAACGATATAGCTGAGATGGACTATGATATCTATATTCTGGGCCATGACCATATAAAATATAACCCTGTCAAGGTTTCAGGCTCCCTTATTTTACGACCGGGTTCCCTGCTTAGAGCTACTAGTCATAACTATAATATTAACCGTGCGGTCTCGGTCGATATCCTTAAGTTTAAGTCTCATGGGGGAGATACTCCTATTAAACTGGATATCGCTCGTAGAGAAGTAGACCATCTGCCTGCCTCTAAGGTCTTTTCACCCTCTGTTCTGGATTCTGATGGTGAACAGTCCTTTGATATTGATGATATAACAAAGCGAATTGAAGGATTTATCAGTGAGATGGGTACTGTGGGCAAAGATATCTCTGTTTATTCTGTGCTTGACGGCATGGAAATAGATGAGGATGTCAGAGACCGCATAGAATATTACCTGGAGCAGTCGGGGATATATAGAAAGGAGTGTTAGATGATGGATAATAATATTAGGGATTCCTATGTATCCCAGAGGATAAATAATTTTGAGATTTTAATTGATATCAACTATCATATTTTGGATGAGGATGAACAAAGAGATTTGATTTATAGTATGATAAGTTGTGATTTACCTTATCTTAGGGAACAGAATGGTAAATTTTATTGGTCAGAGATGGTAATTAAGTTTAGGGATTTATATGGAGTACAAATAGATAAACTTTTGTGTTCCTTGATGGGAAGCACTCCTTTTCAGATTTGGGCAACTCTTTACTCTGTTGAACAGGATAAAGAGTTAATATATGAGAAGGCAGAGATAGTTGAGGTAAATCAAGGCTATTTGGATTTAAATCTTTCCGAAGATGAGGATGTTTTTCCTGAAAGAATTATAGAAGTTGAATTAGAAGGAGAGGGATTTTCAGTAAATTATTATTAAAGATATATAGTATTGACAAGGAGTGATATTATGGAAAGAACTCCGCTTAAATGCAATCCAGATGGTTGTGATGTAGTTTGTGATTATTGTATATTTTTTGATTATAACGGAGATGAGATTGGGGGATATACTGGTTATGGTGCTTGCTGGAATCCTTATAAACCAGAGAAAGTGAGTCCCGCTCATGGTTGTGAACATTTTATTTGCTTTAATATAATAGAAGATTAGGAGGGAAATTATAATGTATATTCTGGAACCTCTGGTTAAGCATGATAGATTTAAGGAAAATGATTATGACCCGGAATGGATACTATCAATGTTTGAAAAGGACTTGACTACTTCGGGAGAGTCTGAATTTTTTGCCTTTCCTGATGATTTTGTTGGCTCTCTATCAAGAGGCGTTTTTTATATCCAGCGTAATCATGTAGAAGGTAATTCAGAATTTCGTCAGATTATTCCTTATATAGTTTTACTTGCCGATGGGCAGGCGGCCCTTGTGAGAAGGAATAGTAATTCAGATGAGAGAATTGAGGGCATGTTAACTATAGGTCAGGGAGGCCATATCAATTTGTCTGATTTTGTTAGGAGTGAGGATGGTAGTCAGCCTGATTTGTCGGCTACTATAACTAAGTGTGTTGCTAGGGAGTTAGCTGAGGAGTTTTCATTGGAATTTAAGGAAGTAGTAAAAGACATAGTCAATATGGGAATAGTTAAATCAGATAGAGATGATATTAGCAAAGACCATCTGGGAATTCTTTCCGTGGTGATTATTGATAAGAATAATATATCTGATATTGAGATGGAGGAGGGCAAAGAATTATTAGGGTTCTATGACCTTTCAAAGCTGGAAGAGAGGATTAGGGATTCCGATGATGAGTGGGAACTCTGGACACGGATAGTGCTGGGTTCCTAGTTACTGGAATTCTTACAGAAGCTAATATCATTCCGCTAGTTGTATATATTAGTGAATACACTAATAGGAGGCTGTTATTTATGTCGGAACAGATTGTTCGATTGCGTAACATAATCAATGAGTGGAATGAGGAAATATTGGAAAGTTCCCTCTCTCGTATTTGGCAGCACATCGAAGAACCTGACCGTAGTTTCGGAGTAATGTCTGCCTTTCGGGGAGAGTTTAGCTGGAATGAAAATGAGGAAAGACATGCTGAATTAAAGCATGTGGTCAGGGAGATGGGTTATGGATATATAGAAATGAATGGAGGATATTCAGGCACTGATGGCTTTGTTCTGGAGCTATCTTTGTTTCTCCCAGAGATATCAAAGTCAGACTTGAAGGAACTGGGTCGGAGATATGAGCAGGAAACTGTTATTTATAAAGATGCTGATTTCTTTGGTTTAATTGAAGTGGCTACCGGGAGTGTCTGGCAGGAATTTGTTTCGGGTTCCGGCCGGGAAAACATTACCCTTAAGCATCCTGAAATATTTAAAGAATTTTTCTCTACTCTGCTTAAAGGTTCTCATAGAGGTAGGAAGTTTGTGTTTACTGTGAAGGAATAATTTGTCTTAGCGTTCCTGTCCTCGTATGATATAGTAGGAGGAGATTAGTATGGATATTTGGGATTGGGAAAAGTATATAACAGAAATAGAGCCTGAAATTAGGAAGAATATACAGACCCTTCAAAGTGAAATTGACGCTGAACGAAGGGAGAACGGCGGGGTAGTTAGCGTCTATAGTTCCTCTATTTTTCGCTTTATAAAGAAAGAGAATAATATATTTTTTGTGGAGCCAAAAGCAGAAACTGAGGAGCAGAGTTATGATATCTTAACTGGTGTTCATCATGCTTTTCGGGGAGAGAAGGATTGTGTGATTTTGACCTATAAGTTGATAGTTGGCAAGGAGCCTCCTGTTCTTCGTTATGGAGTTTTAACCAATAATATAGACCTTGATATGAATGCCGCAGTTAATATAACCTCGGTTGAAACAGATGAGACCCCTGTGGACAGCTGGGATATTTACTACTATTTAAAGGATGTTTTGAATCCTAAAGGTGAGTTTCGGATGTATGAATGGCGGTATGTTAATCATTTATCTTTTTATGCTATCCGGCCGTTCTGGGCTAATATTATTAATGAGGCAGAAATGAATAATACAAATTAAGGGAGGAATGTAAATGCCAGATTTAGATGACATTCAAATTGATGATGCTGACCTGAATGATGTTGACCTTGATGATGATATGGACTTGGAATCTTTTGGTGATATTGATGAATCTATCGATGTACCGCATATTAAAGTGAGGAAGTCTGCACTTAAACGGTTTCTTAAGGTGGCTAATCAAGTGGCTAATACTTCGGGTCGGGATGTTGATACAAAGAGTGTTAGCCTTCAAGTTGAAGGTGATTGTTTGGTTTGCCGGGCCTCTGATAGATATGTCTATCTGGAGGAAGAGCTTGAGTTGGAGAATATGCAGGATGTACTTCATGACCATATCGTAGTTTTACTGGAGGAATTTCATAAGCTATTAAAAGCCGCACCTGCTAATATTATTATTTCAAAAGATGAGAACGATGAGTATCAGCTTAGATTAATAGGCGGAGAGGTGTCTTTGGAAACCTATAACCGCTCTGTAGAAAAGTATAAATATGATGCAAATCTGGAGCATAAGGGTGATTATGATTCTATTGATTTGCATTCGATTACTAAAAGTTTGGGTCAGATGGCAAAAGCCGCAGTATCAAATAATGAGAGGAAGATAACCTTTAATGCAAATGGAGCCTTTGTGAAATATATGTGGGCTATTGCCCGGGCTGAGGGAGATTTCCCTGATATTGACATGGAAGTAAAGGATATATTTGTTGTAAAATCTTTGCTCCGGGATATAGACCAGACTGTATCTATTTATCGTACCTCCGATGATGAGGAAGTAGATAGGGTGGTGATTAAGGGAGAAACTTTTGCTTATGCTTTTTTACAGCATGAGGGGCAGGATATATCTAAGACCCTTAAAAATAATATGTCTCAGGCTCTGGATAGGGATTCGATTCATGTAGATTTTGAGCAGTTATATAAAATGGTTAATTTGTCGGCTGAACTTAGCTACTCTACGGGTAAGATTGATTTGGATTACTATGAGGATTGTCTTAGGGTAATATTTAATACTAAGAAGAAGTCGGACTCAGTCTTTGATATTACTGGCTCTTTAAATGGAGACCCACAGCCGTTGTCTGAGCCTGTTTCTGTTCAATCTTCACTTTTTAAGCAGATTCTTAAATGCTTTAGCAACTTCTCATCCGTTCAGGTAATGATTTCGGATAAGGGTGTGGGGGTTGAGTCGGATGACTACTCAGCGGTGGTATATACGGAAAACTGATGAATCTGGGGGCTGTATAATATGATAGTTCTCCCTATAATAGTTATAGTTATATTTATCTTGCTTTTTATTGGTTATTTCTTTATGGGTTCTTTATATGAGCAGAAAAAGAGGCATATGTTTTCTAAGGGATTTTTGCTTGTGAGGTTTTATCTTAAATCAGATGATATGATAGAGGGGTTTGTTACTAAAGGCGTTTTTAATAAACTTAGTCAGGGTCAATATAAAGGGAGTTTTACTGTTATCTGTCAGACCTCTGATAATCATATATTGTTAAAGCCTTATGACATTCACTCTATTGAGGTTATGGAAAATCCGTTTGTCGAATAAAGGGTGGTAATAATGGGAGCAGGTTGATGATGCA
>Ga0207421_10003439_pt1 | contig 18861 bp, 16 predicted proteins | sample SodLakKL_010_SED_4_FD_187542 | JGI IMG/M metagenome (GOLD analysis project Ga0207421, IMG submission 187542) | Alkaline sediment microbial communities from Lake Tanatar, Kulunda Steppe, Russia - 8KL_010_SED (SPAdes) (version 2) | ecosystem: Environmental > Aquatic > Non-marine Saline and... | reverse complement strand
GAGCTGATCGAGCGGTTCTACGACGGGCAAGCCGACGAGATGGTCGCGACGGCGCTGTCGACGACGCCCGACGCGGTGTTCCAGGCGCGGATGGATCTCCACCTCGTGCGCGAGGACGACCCTCCCGGTGTGACGGTGGCCGACGAGACGCTGTCGGTGATCCGCGATCGGCCGGAGCCAGAGAGCGAAGCGCTCGCCGAGGAGACGGGCCTGGGCGTGCAGACCGTCGAACAGCTTCGCGCAGTTCTCGAGGCACGTGCGCGGTCGCGGCGGGTGAGCCACCGGTTCCGGACGGCGTTCGAAGAGTGTGTCACCGACGCTGACCTCCGGACCCGCCTCGCCTCGGACGCACACCGCGACGGCCTCGACGACGCGACCGCCGACGCCGAGGTAGATGTCGAGTTCTGAGGGTAAGTGATGGCAACGAACCGACACGGTTAACTCGCCGTTGCGCGCGCACTCGGGTGTGCTGCTCGTCATCGCGTACTCGACGCGCGCACGACAGAGCCTCCGGAACGTCTGCCGGACGCACGAAGAGAGCGTCGTCGGCCAGTTCGGACGCGTGGCGCTGTTCGAAGCCACCGAGTTCGGCGCGTTTCAGGCGCTCCGCCTCCGTGAGAAACACGGAGAGGAGATTCAGCTCGAGCGAACGGTCCCGTTCAACGAGTTCGAGTCGGTGCCCGCGCCGGTCAGGGAGGCGGCCCGGGCGTACGAGGCACGCGAGGTGCCCACGCTTCCCTACAGTCGCTTCGCCGCCGCGACCGACCACCCCACGCCGGCTGAGATGAAGGGGAAGCGGCTGTGATCTGTCGCCTCGACCACGCTGTCTGGAGCGCCCGCGTCGTGCGTCTCGCCCCCGACACGAAGCCGGAACGGGTCGCCTGTGCGATCAGAACTGACGGGCACGTCACAGCCCGGCCCGGCGAGCGCCCGGAGGAGACGCGTCAAGCGGAGACTGGCACAGACGAGCGGACGCCGATCTATCTCGCCTGTCCGGAACCCACGAGCGTCCACGATCACGTCGGCTGCGTTCGTCCGAACCTGCGCCTTCGCACCCGGACGGCGCTGGCCACAGCTGCGCGCTCTCGCGGCCTCGCGACGCCACACGACGACGAGATTCGCGCTACTCGGGGAGCGCTCGACGAGTTCGAGGTCGCCGACGAGTCGCTCGAGCGCTACCGCGCGCAGGTCGCAGAGACGGCCGAAGCGGTCGAGCGGGCGCGCGAGGACGCAGCCGAGGCTCGAGGCCGCCTTCGCGAACGCCGCGAGAACGGACTGGCGACCGACGCCGCCGAGCGACGACTCGAGGAGGTGCTGGCGGCGCTCTCGGAGGCCGAAACGGAGGCGATCGCGGCCAGAGAGCGCTACGAGCGCGAGCGGGCACGGAGACGCACGCGGCTGGACGAGCGAGATCGCCGACTCCGTCTCGAAGACCGCCTCGGAAACCTCGAACGACGGGCGCGAAAGCAGCTCACAGAGCGCGTTCGAGAGGAGTTCGAGCGGGCGCTCACGGCGGTGCCGAACGCGCGATCGGAGGCAGAGAAGCCGTTCGACGCTGATCCGGTCGACGCCGCGCTCGCGATTGCACGCCTCGGTCGGCTCCGCGCGCCGGTGGTGGTCGCCGTCGACAGGTTCGACTCACCGACGGCCGCCGCACAGTGGCTCTCCGCCGACGTCGTCTATATTTAAGTACGGAGGCGAGGCCAGAGCCCCTATGGCATCGCTCGACTGGCGCTGCAGGCGGGTCGACGAGGTAACGCTCGTCGAGCTCGCGGTCCGGAGCGAGTTCGACCAGGGAGTGCGTATCGAGAGCCAGCTGACGCCCGTCTGGCCACCCCGGCGACAGGGCGTGCCTGCGGCCGGCTGGGAGGGGGCGACGTTCGAGGGCGTAGTTGAAGCCGGAACCCCGCTAGTGCTCGGCTACGCCTCCCCCGCGGAGCCGGTCGAACCCCCGGCAATTCTGACTCAGACCGGAGCGCCGACCGACGAGGCGGTGACCGCGCGCGACGTCGTCCGGGCGCTCGGCGACGTGACCCCACCCCGTGACGCCACCGCTCCGCTTCCCCCGCAGAACGGCTCCGGCCACACCACTCCCGATCAGATCAACTCAACTCACCTTCCTGTCGACCAGGTCGACCCCACCCACACCGCTTCCGACCGAGAAAACACCACCCATACCGCTTCCGACCGGAAAAACTCCACTCACACTCCTACCGATGGGACCGGCTCGGATCAGACTGCTCCCGACCAGAGCGAGGTCCTCCATCACCCTCCCTCACCGGACACGCGGTCACGGGGGGTTCCGGACGCCAAATCCGTATCGACGGAGACCGATTCCGATCCCGGGGACGCAGATTCCGGCGAGGCGCTACGCTGGTTCGAGGCGGTCGAGGGCCGTCTCGCCTCGGTCGAGCGGCTATCGTCGGCGAGCGACGCCGACGAGGCGCGGGCCGTTCTCGAGGAACTCGGTGGCATCGAGTCGGCCCGATCCCTGCAGGCCACACTCGAGTCGGACAGAAGACAGCTCCAGGAGGTTCGCGGGCGAGCCGAGCAGCTTCACGTGGAGCTCTCGACGGCCGAGGTTCCGCTCGCGACGCTCGAGCGGATCGTATGAGGCTTGCGGTCACCGGCGGGAAAGGCGGCGTCGGGAAGTCGACAGTCGCCTACAACGTCGGCGCGGCGCTCGATGCGGTGGTGGTCGACGCCGACCTCGGGATGGCGGATCTTCCGCCCCGGCGAGGCCCCGACCTCCACGACGTCCTCGCCGGGCGGGCAAGCCCGCTCGAAGCCGTCTCCGAGGAGGGGCCGGTGGCGCTGCTCCCCTGTGGCCGCTCGCTTGCGGGCGTGCGAACCGCAGATCCGACGGCGCTCGTCGATGTCGTGAAGACGGTCGAGCGACACTACGGAACCGCCGTGATCGACTCGCCGGCGGGGCTGCGGTGTGATGCGGGGCTGGCGCTGTTCGCCGCCGAGGCCTGCCTGCTCGTCACCCAGCCGGAGCGGGCAGCGCTCGCCGACGCGATCCGGGCGCGCGAGCTCGCCCGGGCGGTGGAGACGCCGCTGGCGCGGATCGTCCTCAACCGGGTGCCAGTGTGCAGCGACGGCTCGCGCCTCGACTCCCTCGAGACGGCGCTCGGCGGGCCGGTGTCACAGATCCCCGACTCGGCGGTCGTACGACGGGCACAGCGCTCTGGCCTCCCAGTTCGCACGCTCGAGCCCGAGAGCCCCGCGGCCGAGGCGTTCGACAGCCTGTGTCGCGAGCTGGTGGCGGCGCTCGCGCTCTAGCGCTCTGTGGCTCGTTCGACCTCGAACGGTCGGTCGCTGTCGGGGTACGGGACGCTCACCTGTGTCCCGTCGTCGGGGACGAACACCCGTCCGTCGAACCGCTCGGCTGCTTCGGCTTCGAGCGTCTCTGCCCGACCGGCGTACCGGCTAGAGATGTGCGTGAGCGCGAGCCGTTTCGCTCCGGCGTCGGCGGCGACCGATCCGGCCTCGCGGGCGGTCGAGTGGGCTGTCTCCCGCGCCCGCTGGCGGTGATCCTCGCCGAAGGTCCCGTCGTGGATCAACAGGTCCGCGTCCTCGGCGGCCTCGACGACCCCTGCCGTGGGTCGCGTGTCGCCGGTGTAGACGAGCCGCCGCCCGGGACGTGGCTCTCCGACGACCTCCGCTGGTTCGATCGTCCGGCCGTCGTGCTCGACCGGCTCGCCGGCGTGGAGCGTCGAGTACTTCGGCCCCGGCGGGATGCCCAGCTCTTGCTCTGCTTTCTGTCGATCGAAGCGTCCTTTCCGTTCGGTTTCGACGAGCGCGTACCCCACCGCAACGCTCCGGTGATCGACTGAGACGGCGCGAACCTCGTACTCTTCGCGTGCGAGCACCACGTCCCCGGCGTCGACCTGCGTGATCCGGACCGGGTAGGAGGGCCGCCCGACCGCGTTGAGGAGCCGCTCGAGCTGCTGGCGCGTCCCTGAGGGCGCGTGTACCGCCAGCGGCGTCTCACGACCCTGAAAATCGAGCGTCTGGGCTAACCCCGGCAGCCCGAGAACGTGGTCGCCGTGGAGGTGCGTGACGAAGATGTGTTCGACGTCAAAGCCGGTTCCGTAGCGCATCATCTGGCGCTGTGTCCCCTCGCCACAGTCGAACAGCAGCCGGTCACCCTCGCGCTCGACCGCCAGCGCGCTCGGGTTGCGCTCGGTCGTGGGCACCGCCCCGCTCGTCCCGAGAAACGTCACCTTCATTGCTCCCGTCTGGACGACCGAGCGCTAAACGCGTGTCGACTCGCTTTCGAGCCGGACGGCGCGTGCGACACGTCGGCGGGGTTTATCTCATCCGGCACACACGGAGGCGTATGGAGCTACCACAGTTCGTCCAACAGACCGAGCCGGGGGCGGTCTTCACCCTCCTCGCAGACGACAACCGCGTCGACATCCTCCGGGCGCTCTGGCGTGCCGACGGGCCGATGTCCTTCTCGGAGCTCCACGAGCTGGTCGACATCGCCGACTCGGGGCAGTTCAACTACCACCTCGACAAGCTCGTCGACCACTTCGTCGCCGCGACGGACGAGGGCTACGAGCTCACCGAGGCCGGCCGGCAGATCAACGGCGCGCTCAAGGCGGGAACGTACACCACGACGGGGAGCATCGAACCGATTGAGCTCGAACGGTCGTGTCCGGCCTGTGGAGGAGTCCGAACGTTTCACTACGAGGACGAGCAGGCGCGGGTCGACTGTGACGGCTGCGAGGTCGTCGCCGGCTTCTCGATTCCGCCGAGCGCGTTCGTCGGCGCGGACCGGGCCGACGTGGTCGACATTGCCGGTCGGTACCTCCAGACGCTGCTTTTCAGCCTCGAAAACGGCTTCTGTTCGCGCTGTGACGGCCCGGTCGAGCGGCGAGTGACCGCGGTGGTCGACGCCCCTGGCTGGGAGGCCCCCGAGGAAGGGTCGCCGCTCGTCGAACACGTAGACGACCTCCCAATCGTCCAGTACGAGTGTCTCCAGTGCGGCATCGAGCCGTCGACCGGCCTCACGCTGTCGCTTCTGACCCACCCTGCCGTCGTTGGCTTCTACCACGACCGCGACGTCGACATCCGGAAGCGCTCGGTGTGGGAGGTGACACACTTCGGCCCGGATCGCGAGCGAGTGCGAAGCCGCGAGCCGTTCCGCGCGAGCGTCACGTTCACCGCCGCTGGCGACGAGCTGACGGTCGTCGTCGACGAGCACCTCGCGGTCGTCGAGCTCGACTGATCAGCGGCCCGTTCGCGGCCCGTGCTCGTGCTTGCAGACGGGACAGACGGGATAGCCGAAGGCGTTGTAGGGAACGTCCCGTGCGAGCTGCCTGCTGGCACAGGACTCACACTCGAAGATGCCACCCTCCCCCGCTGGCTGCGTGCTGTCGGTGTCCGGTTCTGCCATACCCCTACTTTTGACTGTACACGCATAGTATGAGTCTGCCTGAGACGTGGAAAACAGTTCCTACCAGCTCGCTATTCGGTCTGTTCCCACTCACTACCCGGGTGTTCCCACTCACTACCCGGGTGTTCCCGCTCACTACCCGGATGTTCCGGCTCGTGACCGTGTACCGGCTTTTGCCTTCGGTCGAGTGACGGACTCCACCCAGGGTGGAGTACCAGCTTTCACTCCCGCTCGAGTGCAGGCTCTCGCTGGCCGGCGTCCGCGGACCAGTCCTCGGCGTCCTCGAGAGTTTCGACCTCGAGGAGCCGCTCGAGCTTCCGTTCGAACTGCTCGTCGGTCAGCTCGCCCTCGGCATAACGCCGCTGGAGCGTCTCGAGCGGGGTCTCGTCTTGGGTTTCCGTCGACTCCTCCCCCGCCCACTCGTCCCAGTCGTCGGCCTCCTCCTCGTCGCCTGCGAGAATCGCGACGATCGGGACGACCACGACGTACCCGACGAGCATCACCGCCAGCCACCAGTCGCCAGGCCCGACGAACAGGAGCGCGAGCCACAGCCCCGTCACCAGGATGGTGGTGATCTCCGTGACGTTGTCCCGAAGGCGGTCGAGCGCCGTCTCTCCCATACCCGAGGTACTCAGAGCGGTGACAAAACCGTACTGGTCGCAACACCACCGACAGAGCGGTCAGCGCTCGTCGTCGCGTTCCATCCGGGCGACGATCTCGTAGGGCGTCTCGCTTTTGCGGATCCCGTCGAGCAGGAGGAAGGCGTCGTCGGGTGAGAGGAAATAGCTGGTCACCGCTCGTCCGAGTGGCGTCGGCTCAAGCCCGTCGATGAAGCCGTACTCGAGCAGTTTCCCGAGGGCGTACTTCGTCGGGACCTCCCCGACCATCGTCTCGTTGAGCGTCGCCGCCTGCGCGCCTGCGACGGTGATGTTCGCGAGCGTCTCCTCGACCGCCGCCGTCCCGTCGTAGCGGGTCGTAACCGGCTCCATCTCCCCTTTCAGGAGCGTGAACGCGACCTCGTCTTCGGTCATCTCCTGGCTGCCGTGGTAGCTCCCCTCGGGCTCGACCAGCAGGTAGACCGTCCCTCTGTCGTGGTAGTCCGGCCGGCCAGCGCGGCCGACCATCTGGTGGAACTCCTGAACCGTGAGCCACTCGATCCCCATCGCGAGCGAGTCGAAGATGACCTGCGAGGCGGGAAAGTCGACGCCAGCCGCGAGCGCGGCGGTCGTGACGACTGCCGCGAGCTCCTGCGCTGCGAACTGGCGCTCGACGCGCTTTCTCCGCTTGTTGTCTAGTCCCGCATGGTAGGGTGCGGAGGCGTACTCGAGGCGGCGAGATATCTCGTGACAGCGCCGCCGCGAGTTGGTGAAGATGATCGTCTGCCCACGGTAGTCCTTGCTCGATTTGCTGTCGAACGCTCGCCTGACGAGCCTGTTCTCGAGCGGGATCTTCTCGCGGCCGTCGACGAACGTGACGTGGCGTTCGATCGGGACGGGGCGCTCTTCGAACTCGATGAGCGTCGCCCTGAGCGCCCGCGCCAGCGTCTCCGGGTTGCCGACCGTCGCCGAGAGGTAGATCCACTGCGTCTCACCGGCGTCGTTCCCCTTCCGGCGACGCTCCCGGCAGTAGTGTTTGAGCCGGCTGATGAGTCCGTCGAGGCGGTGACCGCGCCTGCCCTCCCCGAGGGTGTGCACCTCGTCGATGACCACCGTCGCGACGTCGCCGAGCTCTCTGCCGGTGCGGAGGGCATGGTCGATCCCCTCGTACGTGCCGACGATGACGTCGGCTCCCGGGTCGAACCGGTCGCCGGTGTCGTTGATCCGGCTGGCTCCAACCCGGAGCGTGACGTCGACGACGTCGCCGTAGCGCTCTTCGAACTCGTGGTACTTCTGGTTCGCGAGCGCGACCAGCGGGACGAGAAAGAGCAGCTTCCCGCGTCCCTCGAGCGCGCGGTCGAGGCCAGCCATCTCCCCCACGAGCGTCTTCCCGGTGGCGGTGGCGCTGACGACGAGCTGATCGCGGCCCCGGGTGACGCCGTGTTCGACGGCGAGGCTCTGGACCGGAAGCAGCGTCTCGAAGCGCTGTTCGAGCTTCGACTGGATGGCGGGGTGGAGCGACAGCGAGTCGACCGGGACGGGATCGACGTCCTCGACGGTCGGGCTGATCTCGTCGAACTTCGTCAGCTCCGGGTCGAGCGCTCCTTTCAGGAGGTTCGTGATCCGTTCGAGATCCTGGACGTCGAGCAACAGCGCCTCGAGTCGCTCCTGTGCGCTGGCGGAGATCCGGCCCTCGTAGGCGAGCTGCCGGTCGAGCTCCTCGCGGGCACAGTCCGGACAGATCCGCTCGTCGTTGTCGGTCCGGATGGCGCTCTCTGTGGTGATCGGGGCGTAGCGCCCTGCCGACGCACAGAGCCGACAGGTCCGGACGACTTTTGCCTCGAGCTGGTAGCCGTCGAGCAGGGTGCGGAGCTCTTCGCGTCCGCGGGGTGAGGTCTGCTCGGAGATTCGGATCCGCCGGGCGCGACGGGCCAGCTCGACGAACTCGTCGGGGCTCCGGAGGTCCTCGCCATCGCCGTCGACGACGCGCAGCCGGGCCGGTCGCGGGCCTGCACTCGTCTCTTTCACCTCGAGACGGCCACCGAACAGTCGGTCGCCGTCGCGCTCGACGACGACGCGGTACTGCCCGCCGTCCTCGTGGAGAAAGAGCGTATCGACGCGCTGGAGCTGCCGGGACACGCCAGAGCGTACTCTGGCGAGCTATTTTAATCGACTGATAGCGCCCGCTGCGAGCCGTTCGGCGCTCCTCTCGGTCGTGGCTGTTCGCGACCGCTTCGGATCGTTTCCCCGAAACGAACCTCCCGGTCCGTCACTGGTTCACGTCATCTCCGGCCGAGAGTCGTCTCGGGCGTCGTCCTCTCCGGCGACAGTGGCCGCCTGCGTGCCCGAGTCGGGCTGGCTCTCGGGCTCCGGGAAGGTCGCCGCCTCGAGACGCACAGCCGCTTCGGCGGCGTCGGGTGGTCTGGGAACGTGGATGTCGTCGTTACCTGCGACTTTGATTACCAGCGTCGGCGTCCGCAGATACCAGTACACGCCGAGGAGAACACCCGCGGTGGCGAGCGCGACGAGGCCGAGCCCCCACAGCAGCACGTCGAGGAGTAACACGATCGCGAACAGCAGCTCCACGAGCTCGAACACGCCATCCAGTCCAGCTCCGGCGGTCGCCGCCGCGTCGAGTGCGGGTTGGCCGATCACCGAGGCAGGGTCGAACAGCGCTCCTGCGAGCACGAGAACGACCCCACCCACACCGACGGCGAGCCCGTACCGCAGCAGACCCCACGGGGCGTGCGAACCGGGTTCGACGCCGACCACGTTCGGCCTGTCGACCTGCCGGAAGTTCGCCCCACGCAGAGTGGGTGTGAACGCGAGTATGCGGTGGCTCGTCACGACGACGTGACCGTCGCCGGCGGTGAGACGCTCGCGGACCTCCTCGCCCTCGTACAGCAGCTCGTCGAGCTGGCCGGCCCACCGCGACATACCTCCCGGTTGGCTGCCGGCGCTCAAGAGTGCTCGGGTCGGGGGAACGTCTGCGTGCTGGTCGGGTGAGTCTGCGCCCGCAGACGTACGAGCACCGCCGCCGCGGCGGTCTACGCGAGCAGTTCGCGGACGGTCTCCCGGTCGACCGTGCCCGATCCAGTTCTGGGGAGCTCGTCTGCGAACGCGATCCGTTTCGGCACTTTGAACCGCGCGAGCCGGCCGCGACAGTGCTCGCGTAGCACCCCCTCACCCGGTCGCCGTGCTGGCTCGGGGACGACGAGCGCCTCGACGCGCTCGCCCCACTCCTCGTCGGGCACGCCGACGACGGCCGCGTCCGAGACGTCAGCGTGTGCGCGAAGCGCATCGGCAACCTCGCGCGGCGAGACGAGCTCTCCGCCGGTGAGGATGACGTCGTCCAGCCGTCCCTCGACGTACAGCCGGCCCGCCTCGTCACGGTAGCCGAGATCGCCCGTGTGGAGACCGTACTCGCCGAACGCACGCGCAGTGTGCTCGTCCTCGAGGTAGCCAGGCGAGACCGTGGGTCCGTCGACGACGATCTCACCGCGCGTTCCCGGGTCGACGGGCTCGTCGTCGTCGAGCACCCGCACCTCGGTACAGACGAGTGGGTTGCCCGCCGTCCCGGGGTGGTCGCGCACCTCGCCCGGCAGCGCCGTCGCAATCTGCGAGGCGGCCTCTGTCATCCCGTAGGTCGGGTGGACGGGAACGCCGGCGTCGAGTGCGCGTTCGAGCAGTGTTTCGGTGGCGGGTGCGCCGCCGAGCAGCACCGTCTGGAGTGCAGGCCCGGGCGTCCAGCCCGCCTCGAGAAGCCGTCTGAGCTGTGTCGGCACGAGCGAGACGTGGCTGACGCGGTGGTCGGAGAGCGCGCTCGCGGTGGTTCCGGGATCGAACTCGCGCTGGGTCAGCAACGCCGTCCCGTACCGGGCTGTTCTGACGACGGGCGCGAGCCCACCCATGTGCGAAACAGGCAGACAGCACAGCCACCGATCCGACGGGCTGGTGCCGAGGCGAAACGCCGACGCGTCCGCGCTGGCGAGGAGGTTCGCGAACGTGAGCCGGACGCCGCTTGGCTCGCCGGTCGTCCCGGAGGTGAACAGGACGAGCGCCGTCTCGTCGCGCTCCCACCGCGCTGCTGGAGTCGACCCTGTTCCGTCCGTTGCGCCGTCGAGCAGCGTCTCGGCGGCCACCGTTCGACACGTCGGTGACGGGCTGTCAGGGTCAAACTCCGGGCCGTAGACGAGCGCGTCAAGCGCTGCTGCTTCGGCCTGTGTCGACCGCTCGTCCGCAGTCAGGTCGACGTGGAGACAGACAGGGGTCCAGCCGAGCGCCCACACTGCGTGGAGGCTGCTGACGAACGCGAGAGAGGGCCGAAACAGGAGGCCGACACGCGGGCGACGTGATCCGTCCGGACGGATCGAGAGCGCGTCACGGAGAGCCGCTGCCAGTTTGTCTGTCCGTTCGCCCAGTGCTTCGAACGTCAGCTGCCACCCGGTTTCGACCTCGACGAGCGCCGTACGTTTCGGGGTTACGTCGCGTCGACAGGTCAGCGGCGTCCGGAGCCCACCGGCGCGCTGACGTTCGTCCGCCATCAGGGACGCTCCGGCAGGCCGAGCCCTGGCTCCTGTGGGACCGGCACCCGGCCGTCCTCGACGGGAACCGGATCCGGCGCGAGGTCGGTCTCGAGCAACGCGGCCGTCGCCAGCCCGCAGGGGCGCACCTCGGGAACGGTCGCGGCGACGTGAACGGCGGCAGTCCGCGCGACCACGGCGTCGACGGTGGTGGAGACGACCGGCTCGACGCCGGCTTCGCGTGCTGCCCGGGCCGCTTCGACGGCCCTGTCGGGCCCGCCAAGCACCATCGGCTTGAGGACGACCACGTCCGCCGCCTCGGCGGCGAGCACGTCATCGATCCCGTAGATTGCGAGCGATTCGTCGACGGCGATGTCGACCTGCCCGCGTAGCTCGGCGTGGGCGGCGAGCTCGGTCGCCGCCAGCGGCTGCTCGACGTACTCGACCTCGAGCGCTGCAAACGCTGTGAGCGCCCGCTGGGCAGTCTCGACTGTCCACGCGCCGTTTGCGTCGACCCGTATCGCCACGGCCTCGCCGACGGCGTCCCGGACCGCTCGTACCCGCTCGACCTCCTCTTCGACGGCGTTCGTTCCGACTTTGAGCTTCAGCGTGCCGAAGCCGTCATCGACGGCCGCACGCGCCAGCTGTGCGATCTCCTCCGGTGAGCCGTCGGCACCGATCGTGGCGTTGACCGGCACCGTCGTTACCTCCTCATCACGGCCGAGCGAGCGGTACAGCGGCACGCGCTGCGTCCGGGCGCGTGCCTCCGCCAGCGCGAGCGAGAGCCCGTGACGGGCGGCCGTGGCCTGCGTTTTCGCGAGCGCGATCCCCCAGTCGAGCTCGGCGGCCACCTCGTCTGCGCGACCGAGCGCCGTCTGACACTCCTCGACGGTCTCGGTCCAGCCGGGAAGCGGCGACGCCTCCCCGACGCCGTATACGCCCCCGTACTCGACGCTCACGAGAAAGCCCTCCCGCGTTGTGATCGGGCCGCGACTCGTCTCGAGCGGGCGCGACAGCCGCAGGTGAAACGGCTCGATCTTCATACGATCACCGCCGAGGCGAGCCCGGCCGCGAACAGCACGGCGTAGATGGCGAGCAGCTGTCCGGTTCGTTCGAGTGCAGGGTTGAGCGCCGCGCCGTCCGTGCGGGTCGAAACAACCCGCGCCACCTGAACGGCCAGCGGCAGCGTGAGGAACACCGCCAGCACGGCAGGGGTGTATCCGAAGCCGAGCCAGAGTGCGACCGGGACAGCGTAGGCGACCGCCAGCAGCGCGACGAACTCGAGACGAGACCAGCGATACCCCACGATCACCGCGATCGTCCGCTTGCCGGCTGCGCGGTCGGTCTCGCGGTCGCGGACGTTGTTGACGACGAGCACGGCCGTCGCGAGCGCCCCGGCGGCAGCACCAGCCAGCACTGCCTCCGGTGTGACGGTTCCGGCGGGGACCCACAGCGGGAGCGGACCCGCTCCGAGCGCGACGACCGCCTGAACGTAGTACGTGCCGGCAACGGCGATCAGTCCGAAGTAGACGAACACGAACAGGTCGCCGAGGCCGTAGTAGCCGTAGGGATACGGGCCGCCGGTGTAGAGGAGGCCAGCGAGGATGCTCGAAAGGCCGACAAGCACGATCGGGAGGCCGCCGACGTACACCAGAGAGACGCCGACGACGAGCGCGAGCGCGTACGTGGCCGCCATTGCCCGTCTGACCTGTCCGGGCTCGATGAGCCCCGAGGCGGTGACGCGAGTGAACCCCTCGCGCGCTTCCGTGTCAGCCCCCTTTATCGCGTCGTAATAATCGTTGGCGAAGTTCGTACCGATCTGAATGAGGAGCGCGCCGACGAGCGCCGCGAGCGCTGGCACGGGCTCGAAGACGTCATCGGCGAGTGCCAGCCCCACGCCCATCGCGACGGGAGCCGCGCCGGCCGGGAGCGTCTGTGGCCGGACCGCCGCGAGCCACGCCTCCCGCCGCGACATCTCGACGGTCGCTGTCATTGTCTCTCTGTCCGGGCGCGAGACTCAAAGTCACTGCGGTTGGTGCAGACAGTCCAAGCTGGCAATCCCCGTGACGACCCCACCCGGGAGTAGCTGCAACGACCCTGCCCGGGAGTAGCTGCAACGACCCTGCCCGGGAGTAGCTGCAACGACCCCACCCGGGAGTAGCTGCAACGACCCCACCCGGGAGTAGCTGCAACGGCTCTAGCTGGGAGAGGGTTAGTCTCTGTCTCGGACGAACTCGACGCCTGTAATCTCGAAGCGTGCACCCCCTGCTTCGCTCTCGCCGACGTGGAGGCTCCAGCCGTGGGCCTCGACGATCTCGCGGACGATCGCGAGCCCAAGCCCGGTGCCCCCGGCGTTCGAGTAGCCGCTCTCGACGATACGGTCGCGCTCGGACTCCGGGATTCCGACGCCGTCGTCGGCCACGTAGAACCCGTCCCCGTCGGGAAGTTCCCCGACAGTCACTGTCAGCGTGTCTCGACGTTCGTCGGCGGCATCCGTCTCGGTTGTCGAACCGTGTTCGACAGCGTCCTCGGGAGCGTCAGCGAGCGAGGGCTCGGAAGAGCTTGCTCTTCCGGCGTCCTGACGAGCCTGCGAGTCAGGGCTCGTGGAACTGTGTTCCACGGCGTTCCGAAACAGGTTCTCGAAGACGCTGGTCAGGCGACCGTCGTCGGCGTACACCGTCCGATCAGTCAGACACTCGAGAGTCGCACCGCGGGTTTCGACGGTCGCCCAACACCGGGTGGCGATCTCGTCGAGAGCGACCTCGCGTTTCCTCCCGATGCGCTCGCCCTGTCTGGCGAGCGTGAGGAGACCGTCGATCAGCTCGCCCATCCGATCGAGCGCCCCTTCGACATCGTCGAGATGCTCGCTGTCGCAGCTCTCTGCAGCGAGGCTGAGCCGGAGGTTCGCCACACTCAGCGGGTTGCGGAGGTCGTGGGAGACGAAGCTGGCGAAGTCGTCGAGGCGCTCTTTCTCGCGGGTGAGTGTCCGCTCGTGCTCGATCCGGTCGATCGCGGTCGCGGTGTGGCTCACGAGCAGCTCCGCCAGCGTCACGTCGCGCGAACCGAACGCCCCCGTCTCGGTCTCGACTGCCTGAAACACACCGTGGTCCCCAATCGGGACGCTCAGCCCCGACCGGTAGGAGTCCTTCGCGGGGTCGCTCACATCGTCGTCGCCCACGTCTTCGACGACCTGTGGCTGGCCGGTCCTGACTGTCTTCCCGGCGAGGCCCCGATCCACGTGCATCCTGCGGCTCCCGCCGGGCGGCGCTTCCTCGGAGAGTGCGTAGGGGACGAGCCAGTCGCCCTCCCGCAGGAGGACGCTACAGAGCTCGAACTCGAGAAGCTCCGCTGCGGCAGTCACCGTCAGCTCGCAGACCGACTCGACCGTGTCGGCGGTCTGGATCGTCGTCGTCCGCTCGTGCAGCGTCTCGAGCGCCGCCTCGCGCTCGTGCCGTCCGGTGACGTCCCGGATCGCGCCCCGGACGCCGACGAGATCGTCGCCGTTCCGGACTGGCTCCCCGCTCGTCCGGATCCAGCGGAGACGCTCCTCCGCCGTGACTAGCCTGCACTCCAGTTCGAAGGGCTCACCGCGGTCGAGGCACCGCTCAATTGCCCGCTCGACGGCCTCGCGGTCGTCCGGGTGATAGAACTCGGTCGCACTCTCGACTGTCGGCTCGTACTCCGCGGGGTCGAGGTCGTGAATTTCGTACGTGCCATCCGTCCAGCGTAGCGTCTCGCTCCTGGCGTCGAACTCCCAGCCGCCGGTACGCGCGAGCCGCTCAGTCGCCCGAAGCAGTTCGCCTCTCGATCGGAGCGCCCGCCAGGCACGCGCCCTCTCGACGGCCGCCTCGATGCGGTCGACCAGCCGGTCGTGCTGGTCGGCCTCACCACGCTTCGGGACGTAGCCGGAGACGCCCGCAGCGATCGCTTCGCTCGCGAGCTCCTCGCTCCCGCTGTCGGTGAAAAGGACGAACGGCAGCCCCTCGTGTCGCCCCTGCACGGCCCGGTGGAGCTCAAGGGCGTCCGTTCCGGACACGTCAGTCTCCGAGACGACGCAGTCGATGCCCCCGTTCGCGAGGCGAGCCAGCGCTTCCTCCGCGTCTGTCGCCGTCTCGACGATCAGCCTGTCGGCGCTGTGCTCGACGCGCTCGGCTGTCGCAGAAGGGTCGTCGTCAACGCAGAGCACCCGGATCGGGTTGTCCACAGCGTCCGAATAGATGAAACCGCCACATAAATACACAGGTGTGTCCCGCTAGCCCCGTGTCTGCTCGAGAGTACGGTTTTGACAGCCGGACCACGCCAACTCGCACCGCATACGCTCGAGCAGACAGCCGGTCTGCCGGGTCCGGTGGGCGCTGTCGCGTTCGTCGGCGATCGACCGCTTGAACCAGCGCTCTCGTTTGCCAGCTCGCTTCGGCCTCACCGGCGCACCCACCTCTCGAGCGTGAACCGATCGTACTCGGTCGCCTCGTTGAGCTCCCACTCGTCGCGGTCCCACTCGGGGTAGTACGTATCGCCCTCGTACACGCCATGGACACGGCTCAGGAACATCTTGTCTAGGTGTGGCTGAAAGAGCGCGTAGATCTGTGCGCCGCCGATGACGTAGGCCGTTTCGGCGTCGAGAGAAGCGGCGCGTTCGACCGCCGCGTCGAGGTCTTCGGCGTGGAAGGCCGTGGCCACGTCGAACGCCTGTTCCGTGCGGCTGAGGACGATCTGTGCCCGTCCGGGCAGGTCATCGCGCATCGAGTCGAACGTTCGGCGGCCGAGGACGACTGGCTCGTCGGCGATGCGCGCGCGGTACTGCTGTTTGTCCGCCGGAATGCTCTCCCACGGTAGCTCGCCGTCGCGACCGATGACGCGATTTTCCGCCAGCGCGGCGACCGAAGCTAGCTCCATACCCACGCTTCGAGCGCGAGCCGATACGTGTTTTCCCTCGCCTCGAGCATCCCGGACGGCGGATGGACACACCAGCTCTTATATACGTTCGCGAAGAACCAGCGTCCGATGGAGTCGGTCAGGTATCGGCAGGCGGAGCACGCCGACGCCGAGTCGATGTGGTGGACCAAACACGCCGCGATTGCCGGGATCGAGACCGAGGAGTACACAGACGAGCAGCTTCGCGCGTGGAAGCCCGACGGCGAGGCCGTCGAGGACTTCAGACGGGCGATCGAGAGCGACACGTTCGACGCTGTCGTCGCCGAGGCGGACGGCGAGGTTATCGGCTACGGCGTGTTGAACATCGCCGAGGAGAGCATCGACGCCGTCTTCGTCCAGCCAGCACAGCGGCGAAATGGGATCGCGACGTCGCTCGTCCGCCAGCTCGAAAACCGCGCCCGGATGCGCGCCGTTTCGGCCCTGACGATCGTCTCCTCGCTCAACGCCGTTGGATTCTACGAGTCGCTCGGCTACGAGCGCCGCGGCGAGAAAGTCCGAACCATCGAGGAGACCGACCTCCCGTTCGTCGTCGTCGAGAAAGCGCTCGAGTGACGGGCGCGGCCGTAACCGGAACCGACAGCGTTTCCACCTCCCAGTCCATGGCACGAACAACGAATGAGTCGCGAGTACATCGAGGTTCGCGGAGCCGAACAACACAACCTCAAAGATGTCGACGTCGAGATTCCGCGCGAGCAGCTGACGGTCGTCACGGGGCTGTCGGGCTCTGGGAAGTCCTCGCTCGCGTTCGAGACGGTCTACGCGGAGGGGCAGCGCCGCTACATCGAGTCGCTGTCGGCGTACGCACGGAACTTTCTCGGACAGATGGACAAGCCCAAAGTCGAGAGCGTCGAAGGGCTCTCGCCGGCGATCTCGATCGACCAGAAAAACGCCGCGAACAACCCTCGCTCGACGGTCGGGACGGTCACGGAGCTCCACGACTACCTCCGCCTGCTGTACGCCCGTGTGGGCACGCAGTACGACCCGATCACCGGCGAGGAGGTTGGCGAGCAGTCCGCACAGGATATGGTCCGCGAGATTCTCGAGCTCCCCGAGGGGACACGCGCGAAGATTGCCGCGCCGGTCGTTCGCGACCAGAAAGGGGCGTTCGAGGAGCTGTTCGCCGAGCTCGTCGCAGACGGCTACACCCGCGTCGAGGTCGACGGCGAGGAGATCGACCTGACGCTCGAGACACCCGAGCTCGATCAGAACTACGACCACACGATCGACGTAATCGTCGACCGGGTCACCGTCAGCTCCGACGCCCGCTCACGCATCGCTGACTCCGTCGAGACCGCGCTCGAAGCGGCCGATGGCGTCCTCAAGCTCATCGTTCCGGAACCACCCGCGGAGACGCCGTTCGACTCGAACACGCGCTCGACCGGCTCGCTCGCCGAGGACGCAGACGGCGACGACCGGCTCGTCGTCGAGTTCTCCGAGGCGCTCGGCAACCCCAACTCCGACTTTCAGTTTTCGGCGATCGAAACGCGCTCGTTCTCGTTCAACAGCCCCTACGGCGCCTGTCCCGAATGTGAGGGGCTGGGCTCGACGAAGGAGGTCAGCGAGGAGCTCGTCATCCAGGAACCCTCGAAGCCGCTCAAGCACGTCTTCGAGCCCTGGAGCTACAACCGGACGTACTACTCCCGCCAGCTCGACAACGTCGCCGACCACTTCGGCGTCTCGCTGTCGACGCCCTGGGAGGAGCTCGACGGGGAGGTTCGCCGGCAGTTCCTCTACGGGACAGACGAGCTGGTTCATTTCCAGTGGACGACCCGTAACGGCATCCGCGAGAAGACCGAGCGCTTCGAGGGCGTCATCCCCAACCTGGAGCGCCGCCACGTCGAGACCGACAGCGACCGCGCCCGCGAGCACATCGAGGAGTACATGGCGGTGACGACCTGTCCCGCCTGCGAGGGTACCCGGCTGAAAGAGCAGTCCAGACACGTCCGCGTTGCCGGGACGTCGATCACCGAGGTGAACCAGCTGTCCATCGGCGACGCCCTCGCACACTTCGAGGGACTCGAGGACGAACTCGACGACCGCGAGACCAAGATCGCCGCGGAGATCATAAAAGAGATCCGCGCCCGGCTCGGGTTCATGTGCGAGGTCGGCCTCGAGTACCTCACGCTCGACCGCGAGGCCGCCACGCTGTCGGGGGGCGAGAGCCAGCGCATCCGTCTGGCCACCCAGATCGGCTCCGGCCTCGTGGGCGTGCTCTACGTGCTCGACGAGCCGTCGATCGGGCTCCACCAGCGCGACAACGACCGCCTCCTGAACACGCTCGAGGAGCTGCGCGATCTCGGCAACACGCTGCTCGTGGTCGAACACGACACCGAGACGATGCGGCGTGCGGACACCATCATCGACATGGGTCCCGGCCCGGGCAAACGCGGCGGCGAGGTCGTCGTCAACGGCCCCGTCGAGGAGGTGATCGACTGCGGGGAGAGCGTCACCGGCGAGTATCTCGCCGGCGAGCGGGCCATCGACGTCCCCGACGAGCGTCGGGAGCCAGACGGTGCGATCACGATCCGGGGCGCACGCCAGCACAACCTCGACGACCTCGACGTCGAGCTTCCGCTGGGGTGTTTCACCGCGATCACCGGCGTCTCGGGCTCGGGCAAGTCGACGCTGATGCACGAGGTGCTGTACAAGGGGCTGGCCCGAGAGATGAACGACAACACGAGCGTCGACCCCGGCGACCACGACGCCATCGAGGGACTGGAGCAGATCGAGACGGTCCGCCTGATCGACCAGTCGCCGATCGGGCGCACCCCGCGGTCGAACCCGGCGACGTACACGAACGTCTTCGATTTCGTCCGCGAGCTCTTCGCGGAGACGGAGCTCTCTAAACAGCGCGGCTACGAGAAGGGGCGTTTCTCGTTCAACGTGAAGGGTGGCCGCTGTGAACAGTGCGGCGGTCAGGGAACCGTCAAGATCGAGATGAACTTCCTCTCGGACGTCTACGTCCCCTGTGAGGCCTGCGGTGGTGACCGGTACAACGACGAGACGCTGGACGTCACGTTCAAAGGGGAGACGATCGCGGACGTGCTCCAGATGAGCGTCGACGAGGCCTACGAGTTCTTCGAGAGCCACAGCCAGCTCCGGCGGCGGCTCCAGCTGCTCAGAGACGTCGGGCTGGGGTACATGCGTCTGGGGCAGCCCTCGACGACGCTCTCGGGCGGCGAGGCCCAGCGGATCAAACTCGCCGAGGAGCTCGGCAAGAAAGACACCGGCGAGACGCTGTATCTGCTCGACGAGCCCACGACGGGCCTCCACTCCGAGGACGAGCGAAAGCTCATCGACGTCCTCCACCGCCTCACCGACGAGGGGAACACGGTCGTCGTCATCGAACACGAGCTCGACCTCGTGAAAAACGCGGACTACGTCGTCGACCTCGGGCCCG
>Ga0207421_10003438_pt1 | contig 18864 bp, 8 predicted proteins | sample SodLakKL_010_SED_4_FD_187542 | JGI IMG/M metagenome (GOLD analysis project Ga0207421, IMG submission 187542) | Alkaline sediment microbial communities from Lake Tanatar, Kulunda Steppe, Russia - 8KL_010_SED (SPAdes) (version 2) | ecosystem: Environmental > Aquatic > Non-marine Saline and... | reverse complement strand
GGAGCAGCTGGTAGCTCGTCGGGCTCATAACCCGAAGGTCGCAGGTTCGAATCCTGTCCCCGCCACTATCAAAGGGCTGATTTTCTTAACTGAAAGTCAGCCCTTTTTGTTTTGGGGGCTACTTTCCTTCCCGCCTTCTAAATTAAGCTCATAATCATAACCGGCTATAATATCATCATTTGCATCCCAATCTCGTAGCGCACCTACGTTGTGCTCATTTTATGGGCATAATTAGATGCTACAAAGATATTGACCCGCTGGGGCAAGGTAGGAGGTGAGTTTTAAAACCTTATCCATGTTCGAAATGTGCCTAAACTTGGAATATTTAACGCAAAACTGAAAACTGGTGCTGAAAAATGAATCATGTCACCTGAATACCATCACCCTACTATATCTGCGAGAATCCGTGCTTAATCTGTGCTAATCAGCGTCCTGCCCGCATTCTAATTTAGATACTTTTCGAGTACACGTCTCACTTCTTCGGATCGTATAGGCTTGGTGAGATAATCGTCCATGCCCGCAGCCATACTTTTTTCACGCTGTTCTTTAATGGCACTGGCCGTAAGGGCGATTATAGGTGTTTTGGCAAGGCCGTTCTTTAGCTTACGGATGTTAATAGTAACTTCGAGGCCGTCCATGCCAGGCATATGCAAATCCATCAATACAATATCTGGCTTGAGTGTTTTGAAGGTTTCAAGGGCCTGTAATCCGTCGGTGCAGGTTACTACCTTCGCCGATGGCAAATATTTACTGAGCAGTATTTTGATGAGGCGGAGGTTCATTTCAACATCTTCTGCTACAAGAATTACGGGGTTTTCTTTCCTTGAGTAGCGGATAGCCTCAAAAGCCGATGGTTTATTAGCTGTTTTGAAAAAATCGTTATCCGGATTAGCAGAGATCGACCTGATAATTTCCAGTAATTCCTTACGCCGTACCGGCTTACTCATCATATTTATTACAGATGTTTCTTGAAGCTCTTTCATCAAATCCTGTTCATTGAGCACGTCATATAGCATCACTATCCGTGAATGATCTCCTAAATGACCATTCAGAGTCGCTATAAACGCTTTCAAATCCATTCCGTCGAATAAATAGTCTGCAATTACAATCTGTGGCTTAATCTTGTTGCTTAGTGCCGCTTCGAGATTTTCCAGGTTCGAAGCATGCTTTGTACTTATACCAACATACTCGAGCGTACGAGCTATCGCGCGGGCTGCTGATGCGTTTTGCATAACTATAAGCGCTTCTCTGGCGGAAAACGGCATCTCGGGCTTAAGCACTGATTTTAAATCAATCTCCACATCCACTTCGAAACTAAACAGGCTTCCGGCGCCCTCCTTACTTTCAAAGCTTACTCCACCACCCATCGCTTTTGCAAGCAAATTTGAAATAATAAGTCCAAGGCCCGTTCCACCAAATTTACGGGTAGTCGAATTGTCGGCTTGTGTAAAGGCCTGGAATAGTGGTTTTTGCCTTTCTTCACTTATTCCAATTCCAGTATCTCTTATATCAAAGCGAATAATGCATCGGTTCTTGTTACAGTTAACGAGCATTACACTGAGTTCGACTTCTCCTTCTTCCGTGAACTTAACAGCGTTGCCTAGCAGGTTAACAAGAACTTGTTTCAGGCGGACCGGGTCTGTGAATATTTTCCGGGGAATATCCGGCTGAATATTCAGTATAAGCTCGAGCCCGGTTCTGGAAGCCTGGTATTTAATTACGTTGAGACTTTCTTCAAGAAGCATCTCCAGATCAGTCTCAATAGTTTCAAGCTCGAGTTTACCGGCCTCTATTTTAGAAAAATCAAGTATGTCATTAATGATGCTAAGCAAAGAGTTCGCCGAAGTGCTGGCGTTTTCAAGATATTGCTTCTGGAGATCATCCAGATCTGTGTCGTAAAGCAGCTGATTGAATCCAATTACTCCGTTTAAAGGTGTGCGAATTTCATGGCTCATGTTGGCCAAAAACTGCGATTTTGCCTTGTTTGCGCTTTCGGCCTTTTCCTTGGCTACCTGCAGCTTATTATCGAGGCCGATTCGCTGATCAACATTGACGAACAAATTCGCGAAAACGTTAAGCAATGATATCTCTTTGAAGCTGTAGCTTCTGTATTCATTAACTGAATCGAAGCCAACAAATCCTATAAGCTTGTCCCTCTCCTTCATAGGCAGGCACAACACGCTTTTTATAGACTGGCCCAGCAGAACTTTTTTGAGCTTTCCGTTCTTCATCCGCCCAACTTTCGGGTGATAGAACGCCACATCCGATTCATGCGCTTCAATCAGCTCTTCCATGCCATCAAGTGAAATTACAGCCTGCTTGTCAATCTGTGCTTCCACATCCCGAGCACACCACTCGTATGTATTGCGGATATTGTTTTCATCAAAATTGTACCGGAAGATATATACGCGGTCTACCTTAACAAATTCACCAATTTTACGCAAAGCGTCGTTAATAGTGGCATCTACGCGAGTCAGGTCTACGTTGATAAACATATTCGCAATATCGAACAGTATCTCCAGCATACGGGAATAGCCCGAAATTTCAAGCTGTGCCCTTTTTTGAGACGTAATATCACTAATATAGCCATCCAGACGCACGGGCTGGTTTTCACGGTCGGTTATGAGCTTGGCTTTGTTTCTAATCCAGCGGGTGTCTCCATCATTTGTAATAACCCTGTACTCAACAGAAACAGATTTTCTCTGAGGTATTGTATCTATAATCTCGTTGATTACCCCTTTATCATCCGGATGTATAATACGCTCCCAAAGTTCGGAACTCTCCATCCATTTGCTTACGGGATATCCAAAAAGCTGCTCAACCGAAGGCGTCATGAGCAATGGTTCCAGCTCTGGATAACTCATCGACCAGACTACATCCGACATTTCAGTAAAGATACTTTCCAGCTTCTGCCTGATTTCACTTAGCTCGAGCTGATTTTTCTTTTGCTGATCTATATCCTGAACTGCTCCATAAATGCGTACGCATTTTCCGTCTTCAAAAACGGTATTGCCGATCGAGCGAATCCACTTTATTTGTCTGCCCTCCGCCAGAATCTCAAGCTCGAGGTCAAAACTCTTTCCTTTTTTTACAGCTAATTCCATTGCCTGTTTGAGCTTCTTTTTGCTGGCAGGCTCAAAGTAATCAAACATGTTGTCTACAGAGGGTTCAAATGAATCAGAATCGGCTCCAAAGATCCGATAGACCATTTCCGTCCAGTTTATTACGCTGGTCTGCAAATTATAGTCCCATCCCCCAACCCTGGCTGTTTTATTCGTCTGCGAAAGAAAGCTCTGAACTTTTATTAATTCCGACTCTGCAAGTTTGCGGGATGTTACATCCCGGATAATGGCAAGTACTTCCTCATCATGTACTTTTACCATACGACACTCAAACCACTTGGTAGTGTCTTTTATTTCGAGTTGGTACTCATAAATCTGAGGCTCCCCTGTAGTAAATGCCCGTTCGATATTTTTATGACTCAGGTCACCCAGAAACGGTGGTACCACATTTTCAATTCTCTTTCCAACAAGTTTGCGCTCGTTCACAAGCAGGTTCATGGATTCTTTGGTGTGACTGCTAGTGAACACACCTTGACGATCCAAAGTAAAAATAAGATCCGGAATTGCTTCAATAATCGAGGCAAACTTCTGACGACTATTCAGAACTTCTTCCTCGGCCTTTTTGTAGTCCGTAATATCCTGAAATGAGCCGTACATACGTGAACATTTGTCGTATTCGTACTCTGCATGACCAATGGCCCGAACCCACTTTTCCTTCCCTGTTGCTGTTACAATTTTAACCTCCAGCTCATAAGACTCTCCCGTAAGGAGGGTTTTATCAAACGCATTTTTGATAATTTCATAATCCTTACCCAAATAGAACGAGTAAGCCGACTCTAAATCAGGTTCGTAACCGGGGTCGACTTCATGAATTTCCTTGGTGGTTTCCGTCCAGCTTAATTTTTCGGATTTAACATCATATTCCCAGCCACCAATCTTGGCGACCCTGTTTGTTTGGGCAAGCAGCTCCCTCATACGAAGCAGCTCGAGCTCCGTTTCTTTTTTATTAGTAATGTTGGTGTGTGATCCGGCCAGGCGGTATGGAATGCCTTCATCATTTCTGAGCGCATCACCACGCGAGTGTACCCAAATAATGCTTCCGTCTTTGCAGACCATGCGAAATTCGGTATCGTACACATTAAGTTTGCCATCGAGAAAACGCTGTATATAATCGAGTACCCAGCTGCGGTCTTCCGGGTGCAACAGTTGCTCAAATGCTTCAAATGTGGGCTCAACTTCATGCTCTTTATATCCAAGCTGCTGCTTCCAGCGAGCCGAGAAAAACAACTCTCCGGTTGAGATATTCCAGTCCCAGATACCGTCGTTACTGCCGCGAATGGCAACTTCAAACTGCTCTTTCTGTTTCGCGAGTTCTATTTCTGTATGGATGCGGTCTGTAATGTCTACAGAAATTCCGAGCAGCCCCCAATCTCCCTGAGGCCCCGGGAGCCGGAACGGCTTTTTGATGGTTTGCATCCAGCGAACTGTGCCATCAGGCTGCTTTTGAGGATAATTGCTTACAAAGACCTCTTTCATCTCGTTCAGAACCCTTTCATCCTCCTGCCTGAAGTCGTCGAGAAGCTCATCATCCATATCCAGCAGCTCCTCGTCTCGCATACCAATAATGCTGTCGGTTGTCTGATTTACCGCCCGCGCGAAACGCTTGTTAACCAATTTATAGCGTCTTTGGTTGTCTTTTACAAATACAAAACTCGGAAGTGCATCAAGCACTGAACGGACTTTTTCATCGTGCAGAGACTCCTGCTTATTTCGCGCTTTGGTTGTTTCTGTAAAAACTACGGAGAAATAGTTTTTTTCTTCCGACTGTGCACGAACCAGGTACCATTTATCAAGAAAAGCATCGTATTGTTCGAATTCATCACTCCCGCCTTCGAGCGCAATCTTACCGAAACGCTCCACCCAGTTAAAGGCATTGAAGCGAACTTGCGGTATACTTTCAACAATCGGTTTATTTAGCACATCATCAGCCGGCATTCCAATGAGTGCCTCAAATGCTTTATTTATCTCCAGAATCGTATAGTCGACAGGGAGACCCGATTTGTCGGTAATAATTTTGCAGTGAGCAAATCCAAAAGGTGCATGCTGGATAAGCTTCTTATAATCTTGGTTTTTCACTACTTAATTGGTGCAGCTTGCTGTTATTTTTTCGATGATTTTTCGCTTGCTCCTGATATTATCATCATTTAGGCTGTTATTTGTATATACTGATTTTTAGCCTTTTATGAAACCAATAAATAAGAGCCCTAATCCAGCCATCTGCCACTGGTAAATACATCTGCAGATTAACTTACTGTTATTATGACTATTAACACCCTCAGCTGTCTTTTACGCACAATATTAGAATAAGCTAACGGTCTGGAATTAAGCTTTTCAAACCATAATCTGCAATAAAAAAGGGCCCGGAAAGGGCCCTTTTTTTACTGACTATTTATTAAACGTGTTTTATGACTTCAAACCATCCAAAATGCTGTTGAGCGTACCGCTTGGACGCATTGCTTTTTCGGCTTTCGCTTTGTCCGGATGGTAGTATCCGCCAATATCCTGCGGTTTACCCTGAGATGCGATAAGCTCTTTATTAATTTGCTCTTCAGAACTTTTCATGCTTTCAACAACCTTTATAAAAATGGCTTTAAGCTTCTCATCATCATTCTGTTCGCTTAATGCCTGCGCCCAGTACATAGCCAGGTAGAAATGGGATCCGCGGTTGTCTATCTGACCCAATTTTCTGGCCGGTGACTTATCGTTATCCAAAAACATTTCGTTGGCTTTATCCAGCGCATTCGATAATACGGTTGCACTCTTGTTGTTGAAAACACGACCCAGGTGCTCAAGAGAAACTGCCAGTGCCAGAAACTCACCCAGCGAATCCCAGCGCAGATATCCTTCGTCGAGAAACTGCTGTATGTGCTTTGGAGCCGACCCGCCGGCACCGGTTTCAAAAAGACCACCGCCGTTCATCAATGGCACGATTGAAAGCATCTTAGCTGAAGTACCAACTTCCAGAATCGGAAACAAATCCGTGAGGTAATCACGAAGCACGTTTCCGGTAACTGAGATAGTATCCTTGCCATCATTCATCCGCTCAAGCGAGAAGTTAGTAGCTTCTACGGGTTCCATAATGTGGATTTCAAGCCCGCTGGTGTCGTTATCCTGTAAGTAAGCATTTACTTTTTTGATAAGTTCAGCATCATGAGCACGATTTTCATCCAGCCAGAAGACTGCCGGTGTCCCCGATTCACGGGAGCGCCTTACAGCCAGCTTCACCCAGTCTTTAATGGGTGCGTCTTTGGTCTGGCACATTCTGAAAATATCGCCCGTTTCAACCGTATGATCCATGAGCGTTTTCCCGCTTTCGTCTACCACACGAACCTGTCCGGAGCCATCCATCTGGAAGGTTTTGTCGTGTGAGCCGTATTCCTCGGCTTTTTGCGCCATAAGGCCCACGTTAGGAATACTTCCCATTGTGGAGGGATTAAATGCTCCGTTCTTCTTGCAAAAATCGATAGTAGCCTGATACACACCGGAGTATGAACGGTCCGGAATAATGGCTTTTGTATCCTGAAGCGCATCATTCTTGTTCCACATTTTTCCGCTGCTGCGAATCATAGACGGCATGGAAGCATCAATAATTACGTCTGAAGGAACGTGAAGGTTGGTGATGCCTTTGTGTGAATTCACCATAGCCAGGTCGGGGGCGTTTTCATAAACCGCATCGATGGCAGCCTTCACCTCCTCTTCCTTTTCGTGCCCCTCGATACGGGCGTAAACATCACCCAGACCATTGCGGGTGTCGACGCCAAGCTCTTTGAACAGGCTTCCGTATTCGGTAAACACATCCTTGTAGAAAACATCCACAAATGCGCCAAAGATAATGGGGTCCGAAACTTTCATCATCGTAGCTTTCATATGCAGAGAAAAAAGCACGCCTTGCTTTTTGGCCTCATCAATTTGCTTCTGTGCAAAAGCTTTTAACTTGTTCATGCTCATTACAGAAGAATCGATTATTTCCCCTGCCTGAAGCTTCAGATTTTCTTTCAGTACCCGGATTTCTCCATCGCCATTCACGAATTCGATACGTACGGTTTTGGCATTATCTAAGGTCACAGACTTTTCACTTCCATAGAAATCACCATTTTCCATGCTCGCAACGTGCGATTTGGAATCGGCTGACCATTCGCCCATAGAATGCGGATGCTTTTTGGCATAATTTTTAACCGGCTTAGGCGCGCGGCGGTCGGAGTTTCCTTCACGCAGCACAGGATTCACGGCTGAGCCCAGCACTTTCGAATATGCTGCCCGAAAAGTTTGTTCTTCTTCATTTTGGGGCTCATCAGGGAACGGAGGTATTTTGTATCCCTGATTCTGAAGCTCTTTAATAGCTGCCTTCAGCTGTGGAATTGAAGCAGAAATATTCGGAAGCTTTATGATGTTCGCTTCAGGGGTTTTTGCCAGTGCACCCAGTTCCGCCAGGTGATCGCCAATTCGTTGATCTTCGGAAAGGTGCTCAGAAAAATGCGCCAGAATACGGCCGGCTAAAGAAATATCGCGGGTTTCTACTTTAATACCCGCCTGACCTGCAAAGGCGCTGATAACCGGCAGAAAAGAGTGCGTGGCCAGCATCGGGGCTTCATCGGTGAGCGTGTAAATAATTTTTGGTGTTTCAGGCATAGTTAAAAATATGATGTGAAAGCTTTAGTGAATGCATATCGGCCAAAGAATTTGTTTTCCGCTGTTGTTACAAACTGAGTTTCGTCTCCGACCGGCATTAGAATCATTTGGTTCAAAATAAAACATGGCAGTCTATATATGAAATCATTCCGGGTAAATATACAGTTTGCTGAAACCGTATTCACAAAGGTATGCCGGCATTTTTCTATCATTAATTAAAGTTTTATTAGTAATGGAGCGAAATTAACAACTAATTATTCGGCTTCGTAAAAGCTAGTTTTTCCGTATTATGTAAACAGATTGTATTCTACCCCTCCCATTTATACCACTTCGATACCCCTAATGACAGTCATCCTTATAGTATGAAAGTCAGCCTGAAAGTTACGCTAATTTATCTCATCACAGGTTTTCTCTGGATTTTTTTTAGTGACTATGCCCTGGATTTTATTGTCGTCGAAGAAACCGCACGCATCAGTACGCTTCAGACCGCTAAAGGTTTTTTCTTCGTAAGCGTAACAGGATTCCTGCTTTATATGCTTATTGAATACTATTTGAAGTCAATCAACAAAAATATTAAAGAGTTAAAGCGACTGAATACCGAACTCGATGACAAAGCCGAAAAGCTGATGAAAGCAAATAAAGAGCTCGAACAGTTTGCGTATGTAACCTCACACGATCTTCAGGAGCCCTTAAGGATGATTTCATCCTTCCTTACACAACTCGACCGAAAGTACAACCAGCAGCTTGATGAGAAGGCGCGAACTTACATCAATTTCGCAGTGGAAGGCGCTAACCGGATGAAGAAAATAATTGAAGATATTTTCGATTTCTATGATGCGGATAGTGAAGCGACTAAAAGTTTTACCGATGTGGATTTATATGAAGTATTCAGGGAATGCGTAGTTGAGCAACAGAGAAAAATTAAAGAGCAGGGCGCAAGAATTGAAGCAGAAAAACTGCCTGTTATACATACCAGCCGCCACATGATGCACTACCTGTTTAATGTTTTCATCGACAACAGCCTGCTATTCAGTCAAGAAGGCGTCTCCCCTCGGATTCAATTATCCTGCACCGACGCTGGCGAACTTTGGCAATTTGATTTTCGGGATAATGGCATTGGAATTGAGCCTGAATATCAGGAGCAGATTTTCACCATATTTAAACGCCTGCATTCCAAAGATGAATATCCCGGAACGGGAATTGGGCTTGCCCTCGCCGACAAAATCATCCGTAAACACGGCGGTACTCTTCAGGTTGAATCAGACGGACAATCCGGTAGTAAGTTCACTTTCACTCTGCTGAAAGAGCCGTTTTCAGCTTGATTTCGGTAAAAAGATACAGTTACGGGTTAAGTCTATGCGGACTTCATTCTACTTTACAAGCAACATTTTGCGCGTTTGTACGAAACTGCCTGCTGAAAGCCTGTACAGGTACACACCGCTGGCAAGCTGACCCGCGTCGAACGGCACGGTGTGTGTACCGCTATGCTGTGTATCGTTCACAAGTATAGCAACTCGCTGTCCGGTAATATTATAAACATCCAGACGTACTTCTGCCGACTCTGGCAGCTTGTACTGGATTTGAGTGACAGGATTAAATGGGTTCGGATAATTCTGGGAGAGCGTAATCTGCTGTGGCTGCTCCGGGTTAATTCCATCATCAATACCGGTGCCTGTTTTTGAAGCCGTGAACAGGATCTCACCATATGTCTGACCACAAACTTCATTTACGTTTTCACGAATGGCAAAGGTAAACTCATTGGTGTTATCAGGGTCAAAAGAACCTTTTATGTTCGTTGTTGGCCCCAGTATAACATCCTGAGAACATAAAAACCCAAAATCTGAAACAGGGTCAAGGATAGTTACGTTATCTTCAGTGATTTCGAACAGAATCCTCCTGTCGTAGTTGTACATATCCCCAATGTCAAAGGGAATTGCAGTGAAAAACAACCTGCTTCCGTCAGTATTTCTTTTAACCTCAACACTAAACGTTTGCGACTGATTGAATACCCAGCCATCAGCAAACATTGCAAAGATGCCTGTTGAAGCTTCCATCTGCTGGATTTCATACGTGCCTTTTATACAGCGCCCCCACTCCGGAAGAACATTCGACTGCATCGCACTTCCTTCAGCAAAGCCCGGCGGGAGATTAATAAAGGTCGTACACCAGCTGCTCAGATCCTGATCAAAACTTCCGGCATTGTAAAACATAGAATGCATCAATCTGACGTATGAAACATCCCATTTATCGAGCGGCTGATTGAAATCCGAGTTACGAAACATTTCAATCATATTTTCAACCCGGCCGGTGTTCCAGTTATTTAGAGGCTGATTAAACGGACTGTCTCTGAACATGCGTCTCATGTTCACAACCCTGCTTACGTCCCAGTCCTCAATGGGCTGATTAAACTCGCTGCTTTCAAACATAAGGCTCATAGAACTCACTCTCCTGACGTCCCAACCGGAAAGGGGCTGATTGAACGAAGCACCGACAAACATCAGGCTCATATCAGTCACATTTTCAACGTTCCATCCCGCTATAGGCTGATCGAAAGGAGCGTACGCAAACATCCCGCTCATGTCTGTAACGCTGCCAACATCCCAGTCTTCTATATTCTGATTAAACGGAGATTCAGAGAACATTCGACTCGTATCATTTACATTGCTCACATCCCAATCCCCTATGGGCTGATTAAACTGGCTTAACCTGAACATCGACTGCATACGAACCACGCTGCTAACATCCCAATCGCCTATGGGCTGGTTGAACAGGCTGGACTGAAACATTCCAAACATATCCGTTACCGAACCTGCATCCCACCCGGCAATAGGTTGATTAAAAACCGAGTTTCTGAACATATAAGCCATTGTTGTTACGCTGCCTACATCCCAACCGGATAAAGGCTGATTGAACGCGGAGCCTTCAAACATTGCAGGCATGCTAATAACACTGCTAACGTCCCAGCTTTCGATTGGCTGATTAAATACGCTGTTTCTGAACATATAAGCCATACTTGTAGCGCTGCTCACATCCCAGCTGTCCAAAGGCTGATTAAAAGCGCTGGTGGCAAACATAAACGACATATCCTGCACATTCCCCACATTCCAGCTATCAATTGACTGATTGAAATCAGTCGAATCGAACATCCTCTCCATGTCTGTTACACTGCTTACATCCCAATCCCCGATATGCTGATTGAAGGCAGAACCCCAGAACATTCTGCCCATATTCGTTACGCTGCTCACATCCCAGCTGTCGATTGGCTGGTTAAATTCAGAATCACGAAACATTTCGTACATACTCTCAACATTGCTTACATCCCAGCTGCCTATGGGCTGATTAAACGAGCTGCCTTTGAAAAAACCACTCAAGTCTGTTACAAGGGATGTGCATAGTATAGTGAGGTCAGCTCCCTGATTTCTTCGTACAGCCAGCAGATAGCGGGTTACTGCTTCATATTCCACACCGTTAACCGAACCAAAATCTCCCTCGCTGGCATCCGGGCACATTATTGTTACCCCATTCTCTGCCAGATAAAAATCAGAATCATCCTGCGCAAAAGCCGAAAGGGGTAACATCAAAAAAACAAATAGGGTACCAACAAAACTTTTTATCATGAGATGACTCCATCATAACTTTGAACCAAGACATAGCCAAATTCGCTGTTTATAACTCAATGAAATTTTTTAATAAGGTAAAAATTTATATTGAAGGTGATTATTTTTTTTAAAAAAAACCAAGTTTTCCGGTTAAAATGATTTTGCGATAGCTTAATCAAGGTCATTTCCTGGCTGTTCTGCAGACTCGTTTTAATAAAACTTGTATGAATTCCTGTTTGCAGAGGCAATACTGTTAAAGGACACTCAAGAAGTGTTTTTAAAAGATATTAACTCATTATTCTGTGAAATTTACTAATTGGCAGACCTGACAGATTTTTAATACCTGTCAGGTCTGTGCGCTATTTTATCGTGGTGAGTAATCCGGATTAAGAATCCACGTTCTCTTTCAAAATTCAACTTTATAACTAATGCTCGGCACTATGATCACGCTTTTGTCCAGTGTTACGCTTTGGGTTTTGTAGTTGTAGTTGTACCCTTCAGCCGTTGCTTGTCCCAGCATATTTTTAACCTGCAGTGCCCAGGTGCCTGAATAGTTCTGGCGATTTCTTCGATAGGTAACCGAAAGATCGGCGTAGAAGATGGTTGCTAAACGGTTTTCGAATGCCTGCGTTTCATCAAAAAACACCAGCTCTCTTTCTCTGGACTTCTCTTCTAAAATCGGGCTTACCCGCTCTCCCCCTACCACGTTGAACCGTGTATTTATTCCCAACACACTGCGATTACTCCTGAAGGAAAACTCCCTTCCTGCCAGTGTATTGAGCACATAGTTTTTGTTGTAACGGGTGTTTCGCCATACGCCATCATCGGCTTTGTATCTTGATGAAAACACAGAGCCCGTAATCAGAAAGTAGTAGCCCTTGTTCAGGAATCGCTCAAAGGTAGCATCCACTCCAATATTTCTGCCAATGCTATTGTTTTCCATCACATTACTAAACGCCCACTCCTGCTTATAGTTAATCATTGAGTAGGAGCTGTCTGCGATTCCCGGCGCATCATAAATTAACTGCACGTAAGGTTCGAGCTTAAACCGAAGATTGCTGCTAACCTGCCAGTCATACGCCACTACAAAGTGATGCGCTATAGTTGGCTTCAGGTTTTTATTTGGCAGGGTGATGGTACCGTTTTCATCGCTATTCACCATATAGATCTTAAGTTCTTCCATCTGACTGTGTTTTCCATAACCCATGCTAAGAGCATGATTTTGACTCAAATCCAGGCGCAGTGCAATTCTCGGGTCTATAGTCAGGGAGTTGTTAAGTGCGAAATATCCCACATTAACACCGGCATTTATTAACAGATTCTGCGACAGCTGATACCTGGATTGAGTGTAAATCTCCGATGCGTAGCTGTTCCCGCGATTGTTTACCAGATTTCGGTAGCTTTCCGGCACACTTTCAATGGTGCTGTTGATGTCAAGATTGTATTGTAATCGTTTTAGAGTAAGGCCGGTCTGTATTGAAAACCCCGGGCTGAACGTGTGGTTGATATACGAACCAATACTCAGCTTCCCGGAATTATCTATCGCTAAAAGATCGGGATGCGGCATTAAGTCATCATCCTGACGCACTGTTTCCATTCGATTTCTTATGCCGGTTGCTGCAAGTGTTGTATTGATGTAGGTTCTTCTTCCCGTAAGTAATCTGTGTGACAAACCAACAGCACCCATTTGGACTGCCCAGTCAAACGAGTTTCTGTCCCAGTCGTTTTCCCAAATATCCGGATTCGTTTCAAGCGGTTGAAGCATTTTATCCATGCCGCCAATGCCCCAAAATGATAATGTTCCTGCCTTGCTCGTGGGTATATGGAATTTAAAGGAAAGATCCTGATATCTAATTTGCTGATCAGTTGGAATTACATTGAGATCCGTAAGCAGCCCCAGCGTTGAGTACCGGTAGTTAAACAAGTAGGATGCATTAGAACCCTGCGAGATTGGCCCCTCGGAGGCAATATCCAGGCCCATTGTTCCGGCCTGCAGCGTATGCTCGTAGCTGTCGCTGTTGCCGGTTCGCAGATTCATATCGAACACTCCGGCCAGCGCATTGCCATATTCAGCGGGAAATGCGCTTGTATGAAAATCGGAATTTGCCAGCATCTGACTGCTAAAAAGTGTCACCAACCCACCGCCTGCCACATTTCCACCCGCCATGTGATGCGGTGTCGGGACCTCAACACCTTCAACCCGCCAGGATATACCTTTGGGGCTGTTGCCTCTCACTATAATGGCATTGTTCTGCACATTCCCCACCGTTACCCCGGCATAAGCAGATACAAGTCGGGCTGGATCGTCGAGACCGCCCGCGTACCTCCTTGTCTCTTCTACGCTGAATGACCGGGAGCTGACCGTGGCCATTGTATTCAGCGGCTTGTTCTTAATGATTTCCGGGCTTACTACAATTCCATCCATTTCATAAACAATTTGTCTTAACCCGATATTTAAGACAACCTCCCTGCCGGAGGTAATAAGAATCTCAGGAAGAATTACCGGCTCATAGCCTATGTAGTTGATCTGAATCGACTGACGCCCCAGCGGTACCCTTGGGATATTAAATTTTCCGTTAAAGTCTGTTGAAACACCAAGCAGAGGTTCGGTTTCGAGCACTACAACAGTTGCTCCAATCAAGGTTTCTTTGGTCTGAATATCGTATACGCTACCCTTTATAGTTTGGGTAATCGACTGTGACTCAGCATCCCGGGATATCAGCAGCAAGAGGATGATGGCAAGGATATTTTTAAAGATGAATGCACTTTTCATGATGGTTGTAAATAAAGTATGGGATAAGGACTTTGGTCTGGTTTTAGCAAAAGTTTATCCAGAGTACGAATGCCATGATGGCAAAGCTGATGACACAGATAATCACTAAAAGCAGGTTTCGGATAACTTTTCGGATATAATATTGAGAGTTCATTTTTAAGATGTTTAAGTGAACCGTACCCAATATGATGAGATACTCCGTTTCAATCGTCCAGGCCTGTAAGTACGAACCATGTACACGTCCAATCCGTCAGGATTGGTCTTCAATTATATCGTTGCCAATAATGTTTGAACCACTACGTCTTGGTGATTCATCAAAATGCTGTAGCTACCAAACCACAATTTCACTTTCGGAAAACTTCATTGATTATGATAAATTTATAAGTCGAAATTCCGCCCGGGTTGGCGATTAATGAGGCTGGGTACAGAGGTAAACATCACCAAACAAAAAAACTTTGTATCCTCGTGCCTTGATGGTTCAAAATAAATTATTATCTACTCTATGGCTGGCACCGATTCAGACATATACTGTGATGGCGTTTTCCCAGTAATCTTTTTAAAAACCTGATTAAAAGAAGACTTGGAATTAAATCCGGAATCCAAAGCAATGGCCAGAATGCTGTAGTTTTGATTTGCCGGATCAAGAGCTCTCTTCTTGAATTCTTCCACCCGAAACGAATTCACAAAATCGAAGAAGTTTTTCCCTTCGTACTGGTTAATCACTTGTGATAAATGGTTTACAGAGATTTCCAGCTCATCAGCAAGATTACTCAACGTTAGTTTGGGTTCAAGGTGGGGTTTCGATGTTTTCATCAACTCCAGAAGATTCTGATGATAACGTGACGCGACCTCCGGTTTGAGACCAGACCGCTCATATTCGCGGGTAGCTCTTGGCTCATATATCCGATGATTCAAATCTAAATTATCAGCAAAAATATTTTTATACCTGATGCCGGAATACCCCAGATAAAAGATAAAAGCGATAATCAACACAAAAAAAACCAGATCGGTATTAAAGTTAAATGAAACTCCCAGTCCAGTCTCCAGAATGATAAAAACGGTGGCAATTACGAATGTCATCCCCATTCCCCAAATGACAACCTTTAACCAGTTTAAATCGATTGATTCAGTATATGCGAAATTCTGTTTAGAAAGGTACTCATACCTGTAAAGCAGCCGGTATGAAGCTACAGCATAACACACAGCCGATGTAATAAACGCGAATATAGAAAATGTGATGAAACCAGAGTAGTCATCTATCTCCCCATGGTTAACCATTAATTTCTGATCTTCAGTGTAAAAGAACAAAAATGGGATCATATACACATAAAAAAGTAATGCGGGCACAAAATGAATATAGTTCTGCCAGTTAAAATGCTGATCACCCCGTACTGAGAACAGTATATAGAGATAGAGAAAGGGCCCGTGTAAAAGCGGAAAAGGGTGATGAATACCAGACAAATGGGGGTATACTTCCCAATAGCCCAGCCAATGCAGATAGTAGCTGAATATGTGAATGCCAAATATGAACATCCAGACAGCCAGAATTCTATCCGGGGTGGTTGCCTTCTTTTTCGTTAACAACAAAAACTGAAAAAAGAAGCACAGGAAAATCCCAATAGTAAAAACCGTATTCATTTATATGGGCTATCTGGCTAATAATGTTGGAAATGCCGTGACTAGTTTTGCTTAAATAAATATATGAAACCTTCATCTATATTTATTATCTCATCAGCCTGTTAGCAAAAGGTTAGTTAATAAGGGAATTCCAAAACTACTCATCACCCTGCCTCATTCAGTTCCGGACTCATCTGCGGTTCAACCATTAAAACTTATACTCATATGCAGGCACCACGGTACAAATGGCAGCTGTAACTGATTCCGACGGAAAACATGGCACTCTACCAAGCTCAAATCATTGTGCCAATCTCCGGACTATGGCTCTTTTTTTCTCCCAAAATGAAAAAAGCCAACAAGACTCCATCCAACCATAACAACTGCCGAAAAGATGAGTACGGGTACTGCACCAAACTGGTAAATCAGAGGTACACTGGCGGCTGTCATCAATCCTCCCCCAACAAAAGGCTCGAAAAGTAGCTGTTTGTAACCAAAGGCTTCCATGGCCTTTGCATCCCCCTCCGTGTCTACAATCCTTATTAGCATCAGGCCTGCAGCTGTCATACCCATTGATTGTCCGAAATCTCCTATACCTCTTTCCACCCAGTTTTCAGGTATCATTCTGGGGGCGATTACCAGAAAAGCAAAGATATTCCAGCAAATACCGACCATGGCCAACAAGACAAAGACTTCAATGTGCGTTCCGATTACCTGTAGAGACAAGCTTCCTATAGCAGATACGATGAGAAAGTCCAGGGCCAGACCCTGAATCCGGTTAATGGTATTTCTGTCGATAATCTTATAATTGTCAAACCGATCCAGAAAAAGCTGGATGATAATTCCACCGACCATAGCAAGTGGGAAAAGTGGGAGATAAGCAAATATTTTAAAACCATCGCCTGCTCCCCAGCTTATGCTTTCAATATAGATCAGGAGTTCCAGCATTCCCCATCCAAACAATATAGCCAGCCCGACTACACTAAGGTGAAACGCAAGGGGTTCAATAGATTGCGGACTTGTAGTAAGCCACCCGCTTTCTTCTCTGTCCTCGACCTCAATGATACCCCTCAACTGGTTTTCATCAAATTCTTCCGGACTCTTCAGGTAGTTGGTTTTATTTTTTCTAACCGCCCAGTTTATGAGTGCCACCCCGAATATCACCCCGCTAACCACACCTACAGTAGCCAGACCCAAAGCCAGGTCAACACCCTCTTCAAAGCCCAATTCTGAAAATGTATCTGCGAGTCCTGCACTTGTACCATGCCCGCCCTCAAATGCAATTTCTATAAGAGCTCCCACCATTGGATTGGCGTTAAAAAAAGGTGCAAGAACCAAAATTGCCAGAAGTAGTCCCAGAACATACTGTCCCCAGGCTACCGTCTGACCAAATGAAACCTGAGGCCCTGCAATACTCCATATTTTTTTAACGTCCGGGATTTTCTTACCCAGAAAAAGTGCGGCAAAAATGAGGTTTATCAACAGAATTGGTAAAGATGAAAATACACTCAGCATATTTTCATTCAGAAGTCCATATTCCATCTGATAACCATCCGGGAAATAACCCGAAAGTGCCCCGAGAACTTCAGGACCGATTAGTAATACAAGTAAACCACCGATTATTGAGCTGGGGAGAAAATATTTTGAAAAGACCGGTACGTATACCCTCACTACTTTACCGGCAATTAAAGCTACACCCAGAAAAAGAATACTCAGACCTATTACTTCTGCACTCATTGATCAGGTTTTCGGTTTGATTCCTGTTATTTATGCGACTTTTCAGAAATAGATTTCAGCCAAAGATATGGTTTTTAATACCCAATCTCTTGAAACAATGGGAGTTAAAGTTTAAAAGTAAACGATAAGTTATTCCCGGCATAGTTATTTCGTTTGGATTCCCAGAAGCAAAATCCGGTGTTTGGGCTGAGATCCGCTCTATGCATATCCCGTTTTAAAACTCATTTATTGCTTTTTTATTCATGGCTAAATCGGCAACCATTCAATCTGCAAAGAACAAAGGCAAAGTATACCGCTGACCGGACTTCCCGATAGCCTCGCATCGGGATAAACTTCTCATCCGGTTACTCAATAAATAAAAAAAGCCCCGAGGCAATTTGCATGCTTCGGGGCTTAATGTACCGCTGACCGGACTCCCCGATCGCCTCGCATCGGGATAAACTTCTTCGTCCGGTTACTCAATAAACAAAAAAAGCCCCAAGGCAATTTGCATGCCTTGGGGCTTAATGTACCGCTGACCGGACTTCCCGATAGCCTCGCATCGGGATAAACTTCTCGTCCGGTTACTCAATAAATAAAAAAAGCCCCGAGGCAATTTGCATGCCTCGGGGCTTAATGTACCGCTGACCGGACTCGAACCGGTACGGAGTTTAAAGCTCCATTGGATTTTAAGTCCAACGTGTCTACCAATTCCACCACAGCGGCTTGAAAGTACAGTAAACTGTCTTTCGATTGGAAGACGCAAAATATACGGCTTATTGCACCATTTTCACAACGAGATTGTACAATTAGCTGACATCAAATTATCGACAAAAAAGGGCGACCATTCTTTTGAATGATCGCCCTGCGTTTTATCACAGATTAACGATTCTAATCATTAACCTTCACTAACCTGATTTTTTGCTTTTGGGCTTACTTCACCAGAAGCATTTTCTGTGTTTGTGTGAAATTGTCCGTCGTCAGGCGATACAAGTACACACCGCTTGCCAGATTTTCGGCATTAAACGTTGCGGTGTGAGTACCGGCCTGAAAGCTTCCGTTTGCCAGAACCGCTACCCGCTGACCCGCAAGATTGTACACTTCCAGCATGATTTCTGAGGCTTCAGGGAGCTGGAACTGAATGTTGGTTGTCGGGTTGAACGGGTTCGGATAGTTTTGGGACAAACTGTACGAACGTGGCGTTTCATTTATCGGATCGTCGATGGAGGTTGGCTCACCCTCTACGTTAACTTCAAGGTCATCTATATACCAGGTGAAGTTCTCACTACCGTCGCCGGCTCCGCTTTCACGGAAATCAAAGATCATTACAACCACATCCCACTCACCGGTAAATCCGGCTCCGCTCATATCCCATGTCATGGTTTCCCATTCTTCACTTGTGCTGGTGTTG
>Ga0207421_10003437_pt1 | contig 18866 bp, 17 predicted proteins | sample SodLakKL_010_SED_4_FD_187542 | JGI IMG/M metagenome (GOLD analysis project Ga0207421, IMG submission 187542) | Alkaline sediment microbial communities from Lake Tanatar, Kulunda Steppe, Russia - 8KL_010_SED (SPAdes) (version 2) | ecosystem: Environmental > Aquatic > Non-marine Saline and... | reverse complement strand
TGCGAAAGGATTGCTCCAGCTTGAGGGGCACATCCACAGGAACGGCGTTGGCAAGTCTAACCTGCTTAAAAAAGGAAGGATAACAGGGAGAGGGAATCAGAACATCCTCACCAGCATCAACTAACCCAAACACTGCGGTGCTTAGAGCCATCATGGCTCCGGTGGTGACAATTACTCCCTCTGCACTTACATCGATGCCATTTTCCCGCTTCAACTTTTCGGCAAAAACTTCCCGCAGCTGCTTCAGGCCGTGATTGGAGGTGTAGTGCACCATCCCCTGATCCAGGGCTTTTTTGGCACTTTCCTTGATGACCTCCGGGGTATCAAAATCAGGCCGACCGATCTCCATATGAATGATCTCCCGGCCCTGAGCCTCGAGCTGATTGGCCTTATCAAATACCACCCTGATATCGGCCAGAGAAATTTCCTGTAATCTCTGAGATTCCTGCCACATTATAATTCCTCCTCCATACTGAATTATGAATTTTTATTGATTTGCTGCTCTGCTTCTCTGCAGTTCTGTTACTATGCTGCTCTATCTTTTGCTGTTCTGTTGCTCTAATGTTTTGCTGCTTTTTTGTTCATCGTCATCCAGGTCATCTGATTACTTTGATTACTCAGATCGATCTGGAAAATTTAGGTTGCCTGTTTTGCCTGGGTGATTTGAGTTTTCTGGTTATTTTGATTTTTTGACCTGAATTATTCATAGCCTTTCAAAAAAATGATTTAAAGCTGGAAAAAGCAAAAAACAAAGTTATTTAAGTTTTATGGTTAAAAATATTTTTGATTTCACTGTTTTGCAGATATACAAAAGTATTTTTTTCATTTTATGCAAAAACAGCACTAAAATTGGATAGAGATATCCTGCAAATTTGCTTTTTGTGATTTAAGTTTTCCTCGCCCCCTAAATTTTTACTCAGGCAAACTCTAAATTCTGGATGTTATCAAGGACCCTCCAGAATAGTTTTTTGTAAGGACAGCTGCTGGCCAGTTTAAAGTAAAGGTACCTGCCGGTCCTGACCACCCTGGCAGCAATTTTAATTAATTTCATTCTTATTGTGAATATCCGATCGGATTTAAAGCTCTCTGGAAATGTAAGTCTCCTGAGCCAGTTGTTGAGATTATAGGCTAAAAGCATCTGCTGCAGTTTCCAGGCATTGCTCCAGAAATCAGTGCTACTCATCTGGTCGATAGCAAAACCATTTTTGGCTTCTTTAATGAAGTTTTCCATGGTTGATCTCTTGAAGCCTATTTTTTTATCAAATTCCTTGTAGAGCAAGAGTCCGGAATCAGAGGTCAAATCTCCCCCAGCAAAATTAGTTTTCACTTTACTATTGAAATCCATCTTTTTTTGATATCTTAGCCATAAAGGAGGCTCTCCTTTGTGGTTATTGGTTAGTACTATTATATAGTACTTGGGCCTCTTTTTCCATGTTTTTAAGTGGTTTATCCCGGATAATTCCTTCACCCAGTGGGTGAAATGTTGTATAATCTTAATTTGTTGGTGTGATGGGTATGATCCTTATTTGAGGTTTTGGTTATAAATAATTCATTTTAAAGTTAATCCACCAAACACCAAAAGTAAAACATCTTAATGGATAAGAATGGATATGAAAGGCTCTTTTCAAATTACATGTTGTTCAAGTAGTTGCAGGCAAACAAAATGTTATTGTCAGGTGTATTATCTTTTTCAGTCCTGATAATAAAGTCCAGCCAGCAAAGTCAATAATCGAGCATTAGATTAGCAAAAAGGAAATTTATATGAGCCACAAGATAAGAAAACAATATACAAAACATTCTCTTTCCACTATATTTTTCCTGCTAAAATTTGTAAAATATATAAAAATCTCCTGCTCAAAAAATCGACAGGAGATCGGTTGGTAATATTATATGAAATTTTTTAAGGCTTATTATTTTTACTAGGTGGCTTAGTTCAATGAAAACTCAGGAGTAATATAACCTACCTTTCTATTCTTGTGGTCTGTTATTTCGTAGTTGTAATAATTGTTTAACCTGGTTAACTCTTCTTCTGAAATAAAATTATATTGTTTCAATACCTCAAGAATTACGGGGTAAGCTGATTTTAGATTTCCATCTTCTATTTTTATTGCGACTCCTTTGTCGGAAAAAGCAAAAGCAAAAAAGCCATCAGCTCCCGATTTTATTAAAATATCCTTTTTAGTTAACTTAGATAAAATTGTCCCAAATCTATTTGAGCCAGCAACTAAAACAGGATTATTAATCATTGCCTGTGTTATTTTATGAGCCGCTTCTTGATATTTATTATTCATCAATTCATTATTAAGTAATTTGCAATAAGAATAAGCAATATTCTTTATTGGCAAACCAAATACTAACACACCACAACTATCTATACCCATATATATTTCTTCTTCTGGATATTCCGCAACTTCAGCAATAGTCTTCAAAGTAAGCTTTTGAACAAAGTGATCTCTTTGAAAATAATTAGTAATATTTAAGTTGTAAAATTTACTTAGAGCAAGCTGAGCAGCATGTTTTCCTGAGCAGGCATTATGAGCGGGTGTGAGAGAAAGATTATTTTCTTTTAGATATTTTCTAGTTTCCTTGCTATAAGGAGGATGTGTACCGCATTGCAAATCATTAATTCCTAATTCTAATTTATTCAAAATATCCTTTAGTAAATTAAGATGAACCTCTTCTCCACTATGAGATGAAGCCATTAATGCTAATTCTTCTTCAGTAAAATTAAATTTATTAGCTGCTCCACTAGTTAACACAGGTAATACTTGAATAGGTTTTGCGGTTGAACGATAATATACAATCTTATTTATATCTCCTAAATGAGCAACAGTATTTTTGCTTTTATCAACAACGGTTATAAAACCTCGATGTAAATTTTCTGCCAAATCACCTCTATATTCTTTTACCAGAATTTCTGACATTATTACACCTCTCTATTAAAATCAGCTGGCTTTTGAGTTTTAGTACTACTTTTAAGCATTATCCATAAATATTTAACACAAAATTTCTTAACCAAGTTTTTCGCTCATATAAATCTTCATTCCTCGGCCAAAATCTGAATAGTTTATGCATTTAGACAGGGTTCTTTCAATTGCCTGCAACACCGAAACAATAATATGATCATCAATGTTACCCATATGGCCAAGTCTAAATAATTTGCCAGCATAATCGCCCAATCCACCAGCAACTACTGCTCCTTCTTCTCTTAGAATATTTCTAAACTCTTTATCATTTATTCCTTCTGGATAAACAACATTTGACAAAGTATGAGCTCTCCATCCAGTGGCAGCAAGTATTTCAAAACCCATCCCTTCTAAAGCAGCCTGGATTGCCTGAGAGTCATTTTTGTGTCGTTCAAACCTTTCCTCTAATCCTTCTTCTTTGATAAGGCGAAGAGATTCCTTAAGAGCCCATACTAAGTTTACTGCTGGGGTAGCAAAATACTTGCTAGGATCATGCATTATTGGTAACCATTTTTTAAAATCAATATAATATTCTCTGATTTTTCCCATATTATTGCTGCATTCCATTGCTTTAGGTCCAGCCCACAATATTGCAAGCCCCGGGGGAACACCAAAAGCTTTTTGTGAGCCAGTAAACAAGATATCAATGTTCATAGGGTCAACATACTCCCTTTCTGCAGCGGTTGCACAAACCCCATCAACAATAAATAAAGCATCACTTTCATCGCTTACAATTTTACCTATATCTTCAATGGGGGCTTTTACTCCAGTGGAAGTGTCTACATGAGTTGCTATAACTGCGCTATAATCATCAGATTTAAGCTCTTCCCTAATTCTATCAACTTCTATACCTGTACCCCATTCAGAAGATAAGACATCATAATCATATTCTTTTCTATCTGCAATTTCAATAAATCTGTCTCCAAAATAACCATGAGATATTATCAATAGCTTCTCACCAGATTTAATTGTGTTGCTAACAGCCATTTCCATTGCCAAGGTTCCAGACCCAGGTATAACAAATACTTCACCGGTTGTCTGCCACATTTCTTTTAAATCAGCTAGCACATTTTTGAAATCTTTAACAAAATTAGGATCCTTAAATGCAGCAGTTTTTCTTCCCATTTCATTTTGGATTGACTCAACTACTGGTGTAGGTCCTGGTATCATTACAAGTTTTTCATTTTTCATATTAACCACCTCTATTTTTGATTAAATTTGTTCAAATTTTTATTAAAAGCAATACCAAGGATATCATTCTTGAATTAATAATACTATTATTACTTATCCAGCTGGAATTTTTCTGTAGCTTCAAGAAATTTATCAATTTCTGACGGAGAATTATAATGGCATAATGATACTCTAATTAAATTATCAACATCCAAAAGCTCAAGAACATGTCGGCCATAAATATTCTTTTCTCTGGTACTTAAACTAATTTGTGCTTCTTTAAAATACCTTTCAGCAATTTTGCTTGAATCTTTTCCTTTAATTCTAAAGGATATCAGCCCTGTTCTATTTTCTAAATTATCTCCAATCCCAAGAATATCAATATTGTCCATGTACTTCAAACCTTTTCTTCTTTTATTCCCTTCAAGAACAAGCTGCATTAATGCTTTTGTATGACTGCTTATCGATTTCATTGCAGCTTCTACTCTGATCCTTTTATCCTTTGAATCAGTACTCTTTCCTCCCAGCCAGAGCAGATAATCAATCACAGCAGAAAAGCCAGCATAAGTCGACTCATCTTCAGCTCCTATAGCCCACTCCCCTTCCGGCCTCTCCCTTAACTCCCAATGGGGTAAATTATCAAATCTATCGTTTATATAGCCAATCCCACTACCTTTTTTGCAAAATAATTTATACCCACTTATTAAGTATGCATCAACATTGAGATCTTGTACATTGATTAACCTATGAGGAGCATATTGTACGCCATCTACTACTACATAAATATCCGGGTTTATCTTTCGAGCTTTCTCTGTTATATTTTTGACTTTATTTACCCCACCGGTTATATTAGAACCATGAATTAACATTAATAAACAGGTGTTTTTATCAATTAACTCAATTACATTTTTTTCTGGAACTATTCCATTATTTTTATCAAAATCTGCTACACGTCTTTCAAGTTTATATTTTTTTGCAAATTGATAGGTTGATTCAAATGCTGCTGGATGTTCTAGTCTGCTGGTAACAATATTATCTCCAGGATTAGATGAATTACATACAGCATTTACACACCTATAAACAGCATGGGTGCCACTCATTGCAGGAATTATGTGGCCTGATCTGGCTCCAAGAAAAAGTTTTGCATCATTTATAAACTTTCTTTTAATACAAGCAAAGTGTTCTGATGCTGGATCAACTCTTTTATTTTGAGCATAGGATATTATTTCAGCTAAAGCCTTTTCTCCCATATTCTTCAACCTCAGAGCGCCAGATACCGAGTCTAAAAATACTCTTTTTCCTGCATAGGGACTTGTTTCAATGTAGTGAAATTTATTTCTGATTTCTTCAAGTAAATCTTGAGAAAATAATTCCTTCTCCATATTTGAATCTCTCCTTAAATAAAAATTAAATAAATCCAAATCCGTTTCTGTTCATAATCAGTATTTTTCATTATATTAAAATAGGTTTCTTAAAAATATTTTGTAATTAATTAAAAATACACTTCTACTTCAACTTTTCCACCGTCTTAGTTGCTATTATATTGATACCAAGTCTAAAAGGATTATATAACATTGTGTCTCCAATATAAACAGGTGCTTCAACTTCCTTTTCATTTAAAATATTAATCAAATCAAAGATATATTTTTGTGGAACTTCATGATCGCTTCTAACACTAACCAGAGGAATTTCTCCATTATTTACCTTTATATGATGAATTAGAATTCTTTTTGGATCGGTCACTTCTTTAACAAAAAATTCTTTGCCCCTTTGGCATAATGCTCCTTCAATACAGGTAACTTCATTAGAATTAAATCTGCCAGTAATATCACAACCAATTGGACATTTAATACAAACCAATGTCTTTTCTTTGCTTTTAAAGCTAGAAAGTTCACTCACTCAATTGCCACCTCCAGAAACTTAGCCTTTGTGGACTTTGATGTTTCAGGCAATATTACTTTTTGCATAATGGAAGGATGGAGAGCTTTAAATTTTTCAGAAAAACAAATCTCATTTCCAATCCTAACAACAACTTTGGGGTTAGTTATTGGTTTATTTGGTCGGAAATAAATTTTCTGCTTCAAATTAGTTTTTACAAGCTGAGGAACTATATACTTTACACCTTTTCCTGAAACAACAGATAAATAATTATCTTGAGATAGTGATTTATTTTTAAGAAAATCTGCAGCAAACCTGCCTGCTCTAGAAGCTTCCTCTGAAACATAGTCAACTACATCATGAATATGAAGAACATTTCCAGCAGCAAAAATTCCCGGAATATTTGTCTCTAAATTATTTTTTACTAACGGACCTCCCGTTTTATTATCTAGAAAAATGCCTGCTTGCCGAGATAGTTCATTCTCAGGTATTAAGCCAACTGAAAGAATCAGAGTATCACAGATTATCTCCTCTTTTGTATTTGGTATAGGCCGCAATTTATCATCAACCTTAGCTGCTATTATAGATTTAATCCTTTTCTGGCCTTCAATTTCAACAATTGTATGATTTAATTTAAGTGGTATGCTATAATCCTTAAGACATTGGTTGATATTTCTTGGCAGTCCACTGGCATGTGGCATTATTTCGAGAACAGCCTTTACCTTAACACCCTCTAATGCCATCCTCCTTGCCATAATTAAACCAACATCACCCGATCCTAATATAACAGCCTCTTTACCAACCATTATATTTTTCATGTTAATAAGTTTTTGCACTAAACCTGCAGTATAAATTCCTGAAGGTCTAGTCCCAGCTAATTGGATTGCTCCTGCAGTCTTTTCTCTGCTTCCCATGGCTAAAATTACAGCATCAGCCTTCACTTTAAACATACCATTACTGCTGTTATAAGCAGTAATAATTTTATTTTGAGAAAGGTTGGTGACGAGAGTTTTGGTATTAATTTCTATTTTATGTTCTTCTAATCTTTTAATATATTTATGGGCATATTCCGGACCAGTTAAAACCTTTTTAAATTTATGCAATCCAAAACCATCATGGATACATTGTTTTAATATTCCTCCGGGCTTATATTCTCTATCTATAATTAAAATATCCTCAACCCCGGATTCTTTAGCAGAAATAGCTGCAGCCATCCCTGCTGGCCCTCCTCCAATTACAACCAATTCTCTCCGATCAGTATTCATAACTATCCCGAAACTCCTTTCAACAAACCAGAAAACAAATTAGAGCCTTCTCCGTCTAAGGTTATCTGAGAAAGATCCAAACCTTCCTCTAACATTATATCAGCTACCCTTTCCAGACAGTAACCCCCCTGACATCTTCCCATTGTTATTCTTGTTCTATTTCTCAGGGATTTAATTGTACGAACCCCCAGGGGGTTATTAAGAGCATCTAAAATTTCCTGTCTGGTTACTTTTTCACAACGACATATGATCTCCCCATAATTAGGATTTTTTTCTATCAAAATATTTTGCTCGTTTTCTGGCAGGTCAGCAAAAACAACTGGTTTCTCTCTTTCAGGATAAAAGCTTTCAGAATGCTTAAGATTTAAATCTTTATCAATCATATTTACAACATATTCAGCTATTCCAGGAGCAGCAGTTAAACCAGGAGATTCTATCCCGATCAAATTCAGAAAAGAATCATAATCCGGACTCTTCTCAATGACAAAATCAGTGTAACCTCCTATTTCCGGAGGGACAATCTTGCTTCTAATTCCAGAATAGCTTTTTATTATATCTTTACTGGAGATTTTAGGCACAAACTTTTTGGCTTCTTTTGTAAGCAAATCCATAATCTCATTTGTCGTAGAGTAATCATTTCTTTTTTCTATATACTCATCACTGGGTCCAATTAAAATATTGCCATCAGTTGTAGGGGTAAGGTGAATACCACTACCACCTATACTCTTTGTATCATTAATAAACGGCACTGGATAAATAAGGTGAGATATCAAATAAGAAATATTTTTGTCTAAAACATGATATTCCCCTTTACAAGGAAAAATTTTATAATTATCTTCCCCTGAGTATTTTCTGGCAATTTCAGCTGAATATAATCCTGCAGCATTTATAACATAATCACAAATAAGATTATTCTTCGATGTGCATATTTCGAATTTTGTTCCTTTTCTGTCTATATTCTTGACTTCAGTATTTAATAATATATCAACCCCATTGTGTAGAGCATTTTCAGCAAGAGCAGTAATAAACTGAAATGGGTTGATTATAGCACTATTAGGTGAATAAAGTGCAGCCAAGCAGGGAGCAAGATTAGGCTCCATTTTTCTAACTTCTTCCCCACCAATCAACCTAACTTCTGCACCATTTTTTTTGCTTATCTTTTCATATTCATATAATTTAGCTAAACTTTTTCTATTAAATGCTACAACCAATTTTCCAGTTTTATTGAAAGGTACTCCAAGCTTTTCAGTCAGATCTTTAATTAATTCATTCCCTCTCATACACAATTCAGCCTTTAAAGATCCCGGTGGATAACTAAAGCCAGCATGGATAACTCCACTATTACTTGTGCTTGCTTTAAGCCCAACATCCGATTCTTTTTCCAGTATAGCTGTACTTAATTTATATTTTGCTAATTCTCTGGCAATAGCTGTACCAATAACACCACCACCAACTATTATTACATTATAATAATTTTTCACAATATAGCCTCCCTGATTCCTTATGCTAAGACTCAGGAAAAAGAAAAAATTGTTTACTGTTATTGCATGAACATTGGACTTATATTTTGTTTAAGAAATGTGATTGATAATACACATTAGATATAAACCATCCTTAAACTCCAAAAGGATGAATTTAATCTTCTAATTCCTGCAACTCAAAATTAAATTGTTTATTACTAAAAAACTATCAGCCAATTTATTTCAATGATTTACAAAAAGTAAACCTTTGAATAATTTTTCAATATGTCAACCTATCAAACTCAACTTTTAAATCTTCATTATCTCTATATATTCTGGCGCTATCCGTCTCCATAGCTGAAGATGCAACAGCTAAAGCTACAGCAGAAGTAACTCCAGATTCAAATGGTCCAGGAATTATTTTATTATAATCAAGTTCTGTAACAAAATTTGATATCGCACGAGCAGCTGATAGTTTCATTCTATAATTAATTTCTTTGGCTCTAATCGATAAAGCTCCTCGCAAAACTCCCGGAAAAGCTAATACATTATTAATCTGATTATTATAATCCGACCTTCCTGTAGCAACTATTTTTGCACCAGCCTCATAGGCCAACTCAGGTGAAATTTCAGGATCAGGGTTAGCAAGAGCAAATATGATTGGATTTTTATCCATATTCATAACCATTTCTTTTGAAAGTACTCCTCCTACAGATAAACCAATAAATATATCAGCATCTTTAATAGCCTCAGCAAGTCCACCTTTTATGTTAGCCGTATTAGAAAGTTCAATTATTTCTTGCTTAGCATTATTCAACTCATTTATTCGCTCTGAATGAATAATACCTTTACTATCACAAACAATAATATTTTCTTTAGAAGCGCCAGCCTTCAATAACATTTTTAATGTTGCTGTAGCAGAAGCTCCTGCTCCATTTATAACAATTTTACTAGTTGATATATTTCTGCCGGTAAGTTTTATGGCATTATATAATCCAGCCATTATAACAATCGCTGTGCCATGCTGATCATCATGAAAAATTGCTAAATCAGTTTCTTCTTTTAATCTTTTTTCTATATAAAAACATTCAGGAGCAGCAATATCTTCAAGATTAACTCCAGCAAATACAGGAGATAATAATTTCACAGTTTCAACTATCTTATCTGAATTCTTAGTATCCAAACATATTGGAAAAGCATCCAAACCAGCAAATTTTTTAAATAATGCAGCTTTTCCTTCCATTACGGGAAGGGATGCTTCAGCCCCAATATCACCAAGACCTAATACAGCAGTACCTGAAGTAACCACAGCTACCATATTTCCTTTTGAGGTATACTCATAGATTTTTTCTTTATCTTTAGCTATTTCTCTACATGGTTCTGCTACTCCTGGAGAATAAGCTAAACTTAAATCATTTGTATTATTTATATTAACTTTACTTATTACAGAAATTTTTCCCTTATTGCTTGAATGCAATTTTAGAGCTTGTTCATAAATATTCATTAGTTCCCCTCCAAATGTGATTTAAATACTTATTTAATATATTATCAGCATCTTATAATTAAAAAAGAATTAATTTGCACTTATTTGTCTTATAAGATATTTCACAAATTAACAAAATTTTAACTAAAATATACATGGCTTCATTAAAATTGTATCCCAAGTTATAACATGTAAAATTTACTTAATTACCAGTACCGATGTTTTAGAGTGTCTTACAACTTTTTCAGTTGTACTGCCAAGCAAGAATTTTTTTACATTGCTTTCACCTTTTGCTGCCATGACAATTAAATCAAATCCATTTTCATCAGCATAATCTGAAATATCTTTAGCAGGATAATTGCCTTCTTTTACAACTCTATTTACTTCAATACCAGAATTTTTTAGATCCGACTCACAACTTTGGTATATTTTACTGCACTTATCCAAGAATTTACTGGATTCCTGTTTTTCAACTTCTTTTTGCTGCTGGAGTTCATCAAATTCTTCTTTTGATTTAATAAACTTAAAACTAGATTCAAGAATAGTGAGAAAGGTCACAGAAGCCTTGCATAGCATAGCAAAATCCTTTGCCTTTTCAGCCGCCTTACTGCAGCTTTCAGATCCATCGACTGCAACCAATATTTTTTTCATTTTATTACCTCCAAAAATTATTTTTTCAAACTTTAATTTCTGTTATCTTTAGTAAAAAAACAAAATTCAGGATTTAAGCTCAGGTAATGTTGAAGCGCCGTACGGAATAATAATTATTTTTGCATCACTCCCTTTCTCTTTTAACGCATCTTCTAATGCATTATTTGCATCAGTATAGTTTTTTATAAATAATTTCTCTTTTATATCATTAGAAAGTGATGAGACTAAATAAATATCTGTATTTTTATGAATCATTGCAATCCTCGAAGCTTTGTGTCTTCCTAAAACAAATTTATTTTTCAACTCTTCAATCAAATCATCAGGAGAACTGTCATTGAGTAAAGCTTCAGCAAATTTTTCTTCACCAAGACCGTCCTGACATTCTCCTAAAACTATCATTATTCCTCCATCTTTTAAAGCTGATTTTCCATTTTCCATAGCTTTATGGGTTTGATAAAGATCAATATCTTTGGGAAATCCACCTGGAGATGTAATTACAATATCTGCTAATTCGTCAATTTCTTTTTTGTATATTTTTTCAATATATTTTTTCCCTTCTCGATGTGCTTTTGTTATATCACCGGCGACAACTTTAACAAGTTCTTTTTTGCTATTAAGAACTGCATTAACCATAAAATCAATACCAACCATATCTCCTATTTCTTCAATTTCTTCTCGAACAGGATTGCCTTTTATTTGGCCACTTCTAGCCAATGGCTCTAGAAAGTGCTGATGATTCTGCATAATAGTTTTTTTACTACATACACCAGGAGCCAATGCTTTTGCCCCACCACTAAAACCAGCAAAATAGTGATATTCAAGGTTTCCAGTAGCTATAATAATGTCTGAATTTAAGACTTCAGAATTGACCTCTACTCTAGTACCCCTTTTAGTGGTTCCTATATACTCACATTTGTTGACATCATGATTTAAACACTCCAACCTATTATACAATTCTTCTCCCAATAACCCGGATATTTCTTCTGAAGACTGTTTTCTATGCACACCAAGACCAAAAATTACTTTAATATTTTTGTCATCAACACCAGATTCATTTAATTCATTTACTATAGGTGGCAATAATATATTTGAAGGTGCCGGACGTGATATATCACTAGTCAAAATAACCACTCGGTCACCTGGATTCACTTTTTCAGCTAGTCTATCGCTTTTTATAGGATTTGATAACGACTCTATCACTTCAGCAACAGCATCTTCAACCACTTTACACTTTCCTGGTAAAATTTCTCCCAAAATATTTTTTTCAGTAATTTCAATTCTTCTTTTCCCCTGACCATATTTTAAGTCAAATTTCATTTTATTCACCTCAAGAAATAATTTTCTGGGCCAGTTCTGGAATGTCTGTTAATTTTTCTGCTATTTGAACACCAACTTCTTGTAATTTAACTTTTTTATAATCAGCACTCCCTTCTCCTCCAGGAGAAATAATTGCTCCTGCGTGACCCATTTTTTTTCCTTCAGGGGCAGATTCGCCTGCAACAAAACCAATTACTGGAGTCTTAACTTTATCTTTAATAAACTTAGCAGCAATTTCTTCATCATTCCCTCCAATTTCTCCTATTAATACAATCAATTCGGTCTGCTCATCTCTTTCAAAATAAGGCAGTAAATCAATAAATGTAGATCCCTGCACCGGGTCGCCCCCTATACCAATAACCGTAGATTGTCCAAATCCTCTGTTAGTTAAGTTATTAACCGCTTCATAAGAAAGTGTAGCGCTCCGGGATATCATTCCTATTTTGCCTGGCTTATAGATATTATCAGCCATGAAACCTAGTTTAGATTTCCCTGGAGAAATAATCCCGGGTGTATTAGGCCCGATCAAAATACAATTCATTTTACGAGCAAACTCCCGACAATACAGCATATCATGGATCGGAATCCCTTCAGCCACAGTAACAACTAGATCCAATCCTGAGTTTATTGCTTCTAAAATTGCATCTTTACTGAAACGAGGGGGCACAAAAAGAATACTAGCATTTGCCTCAGTTTCACTACTAACTTCTTCCACTGAATTAAATACAGGTAAGCCATGAACTTTCTGTCCACGCTTACCTGGTGAAACTCCCCCTACTATTTTAGTTCCATAATTTATCATTAACTTTGTATGATAACTACCTTCTCTACCTGTGATTCCCTGAACAATTGCAACTGTTTCTTCATCTATAAGAATGCTCAACTTTACTCACCACCCTAAGTTTTCTCAACCACCTTACCTACAACCTGATCCAGATCTACTGCAGCTTCCAGGCCGGCTTTGTTTAAAATCTCTATCCCTTTTTCTTTATTGGTACCCTGTAAACGGCAGACTACAGGAATATTATTTGGTAAGCCATCAATAGCATTAACAACACCTTTTGCAATTTCATTGCATCTGGTTATTCCTCCAAAAATATTAAATAATATTGCCCTAACATCATCATCATGAAGAATTACATTTACAGCTTTCTGAACCTTTTCAGAAGTTGCTCCACCACCTAAATCTAAAATATTTGCGGCACTTCTATTATGCCTTTGTAGAGAATCCAGAGTAGATATAGCCAGCCCTGCCCCATTACTTATTATTGAAATATCACCAGATAGTTTTATAACAACAAATCCTTCTTTTTTGCCAATTAGTTCAACAGGATCTTCTTTTTCTTTATCCCATTTCTCCATTAATTCTGGTTGTCTATAGCCAGCATTATCATCCATTTCAAGCTTACCATCCAGAGCTATTAAGCTTTCATCAGTTAAATATGCTAAAGGATTAATTTCTACCATCATACAATCATATTTTTTATATATATCATATAGTTTTTTGGCATAGGAAAATAACTTACTTGTAATGTTTTTTTTAAAGTTGCAGGCACTGGCAACAGGAATTAAATGAAAATTTTGCAGGCCTAAAACCGGGTCTATATCAACTTTAATTACCTTTTCCGGGTCATCTTCGGCTACCTTTTCAATTTCTACTCCACCTGAACTGCTAAAAATTAAAGTATCAGTTTTTTTGTTTCTATTTAATGTTATTCCCAAATATAATTCCTGCTTAATATTTTTTTGTGATTCAATAAGAAGATTTTTAGTTTTCTCTCCTTTAATTTCCTTATTTAGAAGTTCATCAGCAAATTTCTTTATTTCGGATTTTTTGCTGGCAAATTTAATTCCACCAGCTTTTCCCCGACCTCCGACATGTACCTGAGATTTTATAACTACACCATTTTCAAATTTATCAGCTATTTCTGCTGCTTCTTCCACCGAAGAAACAATTTCTCCTTGAGGAATAGTTATGCCATTTGCACAAAAAATTTCTTTTGCCTGATACTCATATAACTTCAAAGTGTATTCACTCCTCTGAGGCTTTTAGCTCTTCAGCCATTTCTACACCAAGTTTAAATGCCTCTAGATTCATCTCTTTAGTCCCTTCCGGAACCCTATACTTAATGGCTCTTCCATATGATTCTCTGTCATTAATTTGTGTCAATTCAGCAATGACACCCAAAAATGCTATATTGGCAGGAATAACACTATTAAGTTTTTCTTTTGTCCGTTTTGTAAACGGCAACAAAAAAACATTACTGCTATCAATTTCAGGTATCTCTTTAACTAAAAAAGAATCTATTAGAACTAGACTTTCCTGTTTAACATCTTTATAGTATTTATTTAACGATTCTTGTGATAAACTTACGAAAATATCTGGCTTTGAAACCGAAAGATCTGTGATTTCAGATTTGCTTCCAATTACTTCACCCCTGCTAGCCCCACCTCTTGCCTCAATACCGTGTGATTCCCCTTGAATTACATTATATCCCCTATCCACCAGTATATCAGCAAATATAATGCTGGCCAGTACCAATCCCTGGCCTCCAGAACCACTGAATCTAACCTCCAATTGTTCTAATTCATTGAATTTCACTTTTCTCCACCTTCTTCCTGAAAACCAGTAAGTCGATCATAGGTTTCTACATACTCAGGTTTCTGTTTCTGAAGAAGAATACCCCGGATTATTTTATTGTTAATTTTTTCCTCTGTAAGCTTTTCGGCCTGCTTTTTTGTAATAGTTAAATCTTTTAAGTTTTCCACTAACTCTGAGGGTTTTTTCATATTATTTCTTCTGCCAAAATGAGTTGGACAGGTAGTAAGAATCTCAACCAGTGAAAACCCTTTATGAGAAATCCCTTGTTTAATTAGATCTTTTAGCTCTTTAACGTGATAGACGTCACCTCTTGCAATAAATGTAGCTCCTGCTCCTTCTACCAGTTTGCAAACATCCATTTGATTCTCAATCATACCGTAAGGAGCGGTGGAAGCAAATCTGCCTTCGCCTGTTGTTGGTGCATACTGGCCACCAGTCATTCCATAAATTTCATTTGTAGCTACTATTGCCGTAATGTCTAAATTTCTTCTAGCTGTATGGATAAGATGATTTCCTCCAATAGCAGCAGCATCTCCATCCCCCATGAAAACTATTACATTTAATTCCGGATTTGCCAATTTGACACCAGTAGCATAACTTAAGGCCCTACCATGAGGTGTTCTTATTGAAGGAAAATCCAAATATACAGGTAATCTTCCTGCACAACCTATAGCACAAACCATAACAGTTTTATTTTTATCAAAATTAAGATCATCAATAGCTTTAATCATCGACTTCCAGGCTGCTCCATGAGTACATCCCGGACAGGTAAAATGAGGCATTTGATCTAATCTTAAATAACTATCAAGTTTACTCATATTAACTCTCCTTTTAATTGTTTTCCATTATTGTTTTGTATAATTCCTCTGAACTTATATGATTACTATCGACCTTATTAAATTGAATAACTTCTGCCCTGCCTTCTACAGCCTGTTTGACAAGACCGACCGTCTGGCCCATATTCATTTCAGCAACAATTATTTTATCGACTTTTTCAGCTGCTTTTTTTAGTTCTTTTTCAGGAAAAGGCCAGATCGTTATAGGCCTAAGTAGATCTACTTCAACCCCATTACTTATTGCTTTATTGATTGCCCCTTTAGCCGGCCGAGTTGTAGAACCAAAGGCAAAAATTGCCAGATCAGCTCCATTTTTGGGCTCATAATCAAAAATTATAATATCATTGTAATATTTCTCAAGCTTGGTATTTATTCTTCTTACACAAGCATCTATAGTGTCTGGTGATAAATCGGGAATTCCATCTTCACCATGAATCATTCCAGAAATATTATAGCGATGTTCACCACCAAAAGGAGGTAAAATCGGGATGTCGGTTTCATCAATTTTATAAGGTTGATAATCACAAGGAGGCAAAGCATCTTTTCGACGCTCAACTATTTCAATCTTCGATGTATCTGGTAAATTAATGCTTTCTCTCATATGGGCTAATAATTCATCCATTAATATAATAACAGGTACCATATATTTTTCTGCAAGATTAAAAGCTTCTATGGTAAAATAATATGCCTCTTCTACAGATCCGGGGATAAGTGCAATTCTTGGGCTGTCACCATGAGAACCCCATTTAGCCTGCATAATATCAGCCTGATGAGGTTTGGTAGCTCCCCCGGTACTGGGCCCAACTCTCTGAGCATTGTATATAACAACAGGTAGTTCCACCATCGCTGCATAACCAATATTTTCTTGCATCAAGCTAAACCCGGGACCGCTGGTTGCTGTCATGGCCTTTTTTCCAGCAGCTGAAGCACCAATAACAGCTGCTATACTTGCAAGCTCATCTTCCATTTGGATAAATCTACCACCATGATGTGGCAGTTTTTCTGCTAAAATTTCAATAACTTCAGTTGATGGGGTTATGGGATAACCTGCACAGAATTTTACCCCAGCTGCCAGAGATCCTTCTGCTACTGCCTGATTACCCTGCATTAAAACAAAATCTTTCATGTTATTCCTCCTCTATTTCAATTGCCAGATCCGGGCAACGTAATTCACATAATTTACAGGATATACACTTTTCTTCATCAACTATTTTCAATTCACCTGAAATATCAATTTCCAAAACATTTACTGGACATAGATCTGCACATATTCCACAACATTTACACCATTTACTGTTAGTCATAATTTTTATCATAATCCTGCCTCCTGTTATTGCTTAAATATATTTAATATAAATAAGCTAAAGTCTTTATTCTTCTTGTATTAAATTATTTAACCATCTAAATTATTATATGGTTATTTTACAAATGTACAGGAAGGTTAATCCCTGAAATTTATTAGCTGTCTTTATACTATTTTCTAAACAATTAATTGATATTGATATTTTTAAAATTTTACACTCTTTATTATTATAGTAATTTATTAAAGTATATTATCTATAATATATGGACTCTTAAATGTTTTATAAATACTAATCTAGATAGTAAGAATATCAATCTCTTATTACTATTCTAGTTGATATAAGTGTTGTTTGCATACACTATTTTGCTTTATTTATATAATTACAACATATATTGTCTTAAATCAGCCAAATATTATGTATGAAAATATTAATACAGTCAAACTAATTATAGAAAAAGAAATCAATACTGTAAGAAGTGGTTTTATTCCTGTTTGTTTTAATTCTTTAATTTTTATATTATATCCCAAACCCACAAAAGACATCATAAATAGCCAATTATAAGTATTTTCAATAGACTCAATATTATCTTCCGATAAAAATCCTAAATTAGCAATTATCATAGTTATAATAAATCCTATAACAAACTTAGGAAACTTATCCCATAAATATAATGCTTTATTTTCAACTTTGGCAGAAGAATATCCTTTGCTTACATAAAATAAAGTATAACCTAAAGCCCAAACACCGATGAAAATATTCCTTGCCATTTTTGCCATTGTTGCTATCTGACCAGCAGTTTCAGATACAGAAAAACCAGCAGCAACTGCAGTTCCAGTACTAAACATACTAATACCAGCCCAAGGTCCGTATACTTCAACAGGAATAGAAAATATTTCTGCTATTACTGGATAAAGAAATACAGTAGTAACATCAAATATCAAAATTGTTGCTATAGAAATAGCCATATGTTTCTCTTTAGCGCCAATTCCACCACCTGTAGCAATTATTGCAGAAACACCACATACAGAAGTTCCTGAGGCAAGACAACTGCCCAACTTCGGTTCTAAACTAAACCTTTTTGAAATAGTCTCAACAATAATTAAAGAAAAAATAAGAAAAAATAAAATCATTGCCAATAAATATGGGCCTACTAATAATAATTCATTTAACAAAATTACTGAACCCAGGATAACAATTCCTGTCATCAACCATAATTTATAAGTTTTTGATATTCCTATTTCAATAAAACTAGGAACTTTAATAAATTGTATATTTGAAATTAATAGTCCCATACCTATCGCGAGCACTAAATGACTTACATAAGGAATGAAGCTAGCAAAATATTTAGCAATCAAACCAACAATTAGAAGAAAAATAATTCCTGGGAATAGTTTAATTAATCTCAATGTCTTGTTCCTCCTAATATAAAATTCAAGTATTATAATATTCAACCTCACAGATTATGAACTAAAGTTAATTATACATATAAAAGCAAATCTGAATGCCATAGTATATTAATTAGATTATTTTAATTTTTAAGCATTATTTGATATCTTTTATAACAAAGCTTCATTGCTTTTTAGGTCATTTTCTGAAAGGCATTAATAGCCAACATATGTCAAAAAAATTATTCATCTAATATCCTACTTCAATAAGAGATAGTTAAGATATTTTCAAAATAAACTTATTAATTAATTATGTCCAAATAGTAGCTCAGGCAAATGCTGTGAATCTAAATATAAACTAAAGATCACCTTACCTATTTACCAATGAAAGTAATTTAACACAAACAATAAAGGCCTCTTCGCTATTTTCTGTGGGTATCCCCATAAATGACAAATAAAAGTCTCAAATCGATTCATTTCAATTTCCAATTGTGGTATAATCTGTATATCATAATTGGAAAGGATGAGGACTTATTAATTTCACTAACA
>Ga0207421_10003436_pt1 | contig 18869 bp, 19 predicted proteins | sample SodLakKL_010_SED_4_FD_187542 | JGI IMG/M metagenome (GOLD analysis project Ga0207421, IMG submission 187542) | Alkaline sediment microbial communities from Lake Tanatar, Kulunda Steppe, Russia - 8KL_010_SED (SPAdes) (version 2) | ecosystem: Environmental > Aquatic > Non-marine Saline and... | reverse complement strand
ACGCTCGACCCTGGGATGGTGGCCGATGACCTCGCTAGCGACGCCGACGAGCTCACGCTCGAGGAACAGTACCGGCTCACCGATCTCGATGAGACGATCGTCGACGAACCGGACTGGCTCGCAGAGGCCGAAGCTGCCGCCGGTGAGGAGACCGACGACTCCGTTGACGACGGTCACGACGAATCCGTTGAGTGAACTACCCTACTCCTCGAGCAGCTCGTCGGCCAACATCGGGAGGAAGGTGCCGATATCGGTGACCATCCCGATCGCCTGGGCGCTGCCGCGGTCGAGTAACTGGGTGACGGTTGCGGGATTGATGTCGACGCAGACGGTCTTGGTCGTCGACGGGAGACAGTTGCCGACGGCGACGGAGTGCAAAAGTGTCGAGAGCATGAGCACCAGATCCGCCTCGTGTGCCTGTTCGCGGATCGCGTCCTGGGCCTCGACGGCGTCCGTAATCGTATCGGGCAAGGGGCCGTCATCACGGATCGAACCCGCGAGGACGTACGGTACGTCGTGAGCTACACACTCGTACATCACGCCGCTGTCGACGATCCCCTGGTCGATCGCGGCTTCGATTCCACCCGCGCGGCCGATCTCGCTGATCGTGTAGATGTGGTGTTTGTGGCCGGTTCTGGGGTGCTCGAGCGTGTCCGTATCGACACCTAAGGAGGTGCCATAGAGGTCTCGCTCGAGGTCGTGGACGGCGAAGCCGTTGCCCGCACTGAGGGCGTCGATGTAGCCTGCGCGTACGAGCGAGGCCAACGCTTCCCGGCCCCCCGCGTGGATGATCGCCGGGCCACAGACCACGAGGACGCTGCCGTCACGCTCGTCGACGGCGCGCATTTCGTCGGCAATCTCTTCGATGAGCGAGGCCGAGGGGCGCTCACTCGAGACGCCACCTTGCATGAAGCCGAAGGCGCTGCCCTTTCCACGGGGGCGTTCGGGCGGGTTCACCCGGATTCCCGTCTCGCCGGTGACGACCTGGTCTCCTTCCTCGATTGCGTTGAGCACGCGTGTGGTCACCCGTGGGGGTTCCTCCTCGGTCACGACGAGTGCACAGTCCATCTCGGCGTCGTCGACGGAGACCCACTCGCCGTTGATCCGCACCTCTGTCGGGTGGTTCGTCGTCGAATAGAAGTCGATGGGGACGACCTGGTCGGCCGGAGCTGGCTCGAGCCTGGCGTCTCGAGGGTCAGCAACGGTGGCTCCGTTCTGGTTGAGTTCGTGGATGATCGCCCGGAGGTCGGCTTCGGTGTCCGCCGTGACCTCCATTCGACAATACGTTTCTTCGTGTTTGTGCCGCCCAACTTCGAATGCTTCCACGTCGAACTCGCCACCGAGATCCATGACTGCACCGAAACAGCGCGCCATCGACCCCGAATCGATGATGTGGCCCTCGAGTTCGACCGTACGACTGACACTCATTACCCACGGTTTGCGGCCGGGAACCGTGAATGTGTGTATCGATGCTGATCTCGCCACCGGTGCGGATCGACCGCTCTGGGGGTAGCACCGTTCGTCTTGACTCCCCACCTCGAGACCGTCGAGCGGTCGTCACTCGAGGAGTCAATGGCCTTGCGGACCAGAGCAGAACGGATTTACGTCGGGGCCTACTTCCCTCGCATATGGATTACGAGTCGAGTCTCGACCGTGCAATGGAGAACGTCCCCGACATCGGCGGGGACGACGAGCGACTGAGCATTCCCGATCCACAGGCCCAGAAAGACGGGGCGTTCACCCGGTTTACGAACCTCGGTGACATCGCCGACACCCTCTCTCGAGAGACCGGTCACCTCCACCGGTTCGTCCAGCGGGAACTCGGGACGAACGGGAAACTCGGCGACGGCCGAAGCCGGTACAACGGGAGCTTCTCGAGTCAGGATTTCAGTGCCGCCATCGACGCCTACGTCGAGGAGTACGTCCGCTGTTCGGAGTGTGGGCTCCCCGACACCCGCCTCGTGCGTGAGGATCGAACCCCGATGCTCCGGTGTGACGCCTGTGGGGCCTTCCGGCCGGTGACGAAACGCTCCTCGAGTGCCCAGCAACAACAACAGCGTGAGGCCGTCGAGGAAGGTCAGACCTACACCGTCGAGATTACGGGAACGGGTCGAAAAGGCGACGGGGTCGCCGAGAAAGGCCAGTACACGATCTTCGTCCCCGGTGCGAACAAAGGGGACGTCGTCGACATCTATATCAAAAACATCTCCGGGAACCTCGCGTTCGCCCGACTCGACTGATTGAACGGTTTTTTCTGTCTTCCCCTCGACGACCTCGAGTACGTTTGGGATCACCTTTTGCCCTCACGTACTCGCGCTCGTGCGAAAGTGGCTTCCTCATCGCACCTGCTGACTCCTGCTTTGTGCATCGATGTCAGTGTCACCCAAGACTCTTGTGAGAGACGGTCACACAACGGTACATGGACGACCGGCTCTCGGCTACCCTCGAGGTAGCCTTTCCGGATCGAACCGTTCTCGAGGTGGCCGAGACCGGTCCGTCTTGGAACGATCGAAACGAGACGGTCGCGGTGTCGTTTACAGACGGGCGTGCGTATCTAAAACTCGCTGTCGACGATGATCCAACGCGGCTGCGTCGGGAACGCGGCGTGTTGTGCTTTCTCGAGGATATCGATTCAGTTCCGACACCAATCGTCCTCGGAGCTGACTTCGAGCCACCAGGATCGGCCGCTCCGTACATGGTGACCGCCCCCGTCGACGGATACTCGTTCCTCGAGTGCTGGGACGAACCCGACGCCGACCGCGAGTGTCTCGCTCGAGGTGTCGGCCGTACATTAGCACGGGTTCACGAGGTCCCACTCGAAGCCCATCAGAAATGGACCGATGGGAACCGAGCCCACGCACACATCGTCGACGGTGACGGCAATAGACTCACCCTCGAGCCTCATCCCTGGACGGCGGTCCTCATCGATACTATCGAGAACGCCCGCAGCCGGGCCTCGACCCAGCGCTTCGATCACCACTACGATCTCGTTATCGACGCCCTCAGGGCGAAGCGAAACCTCCTCGAGGAGGCACCAGCCACGTTGGTTCACGGCGATCCGGCGATGCCGAACGCGTTCGTGGCTCCGGGCGGTCGCGTCGGGCTTCTGGACTGGGAGATTGCCCACGTCGGCGATCCAGTTCGTGATATCGTGCGAACTCGAACGCAACAGTTCGACCAGCCTCGCCAGCCGACGAACGAGAGGCTGGTGACGGCCTTTCACGATGGGTATCGCGACGTGGCGGGGACCCTTCCTGACGGCTACCACAGCCGCCGGCCGATATACGAAGCCGTTCGTCTACTCGGTATCTCCGGCTTTTTCGACAAGTGGGTTGTCTATGCCGAAGCGGACGAGACGACGGCTGCGGCCTGGCTCGAGGATACCCTCGAGCGCCGACTGGCCGCCCTCAACTCGCTCGAGGAGGGCTGACTCGAGCGGTTGCTGACGACCGTTCTGGCAGCGATTGATAACGAGTGCCGTTCGACCGACGCTGGAGGCTTTTTACAGATGCGGCTCAGGCGCTACGCCGATCTGCACAACAGTGCTATTATTGGACGGGCGGTTTCGTCTCCGTTTCACGTTCGAGTGGGGACGACCATCACAGCCCACAGAGAGTCTGACTACCGTCACCGACGTCCCTCTTCGCTGATTACACGAACACAAAACCGGAATGCCTCCCCGGTGGGCGCTGGAAATCAACAATTATAGCGTGAAGCAGGCGCAAAACCCACGACTTCAGTCGTGGAATACGCGCCGTAAGCTTGATTGTTTGACCGCCTGTAACGATTCTTGTGCGCGGAAAACTGGCAGTTGACTCGGTGTTTGCCACGGCGAGAGCCGGAATCAAACAAGTGAGCCGACCGCGCCGACCGACACAAAATAAGCTAACTCCAAGCCGTCAATACGGTAGGAGCAACGGCTTCGTGGCGGAGCCAGTGTCGTCGGTCACAAAGCTTAGATTCCCAACCTTCAGGATTGACCTGCCCGGCCAACACCGGGTGGGAAGCCCACGACTTTCGTCGTGGGAGCACGTCACACAACTCGCAGCCAAGCTTTCCGTATGACGGACACGATCGTTGTTACAGGGGCACTCGGTGGGGCAGGCAAATGGATAGTCGAGCGGCTCAGAACGGAGTACGACATCGTTGCACTCGACCAGCGGCTCCCGGAACGAACCACGGTCGATGGGGTACGCTTCCAGACTGTAGATCTAACCCAGCAGGGACCCGTCCTCGAAACGGTGCTGGACGCCGACCCGTCGACGGTGGTCCATTTTGGCAACATTCCTCACGAGGAACACCACGCCGGCGGAGAGGTCTACGAGAATAATGCCGTGAGTACCTATCACGTCCTGGAGGCTGCCGGACGCGCCGGGGCGGATATCATCTGGGCCTCGAGTGAGACTGTCTATGGGACCCACTGGCCAGAGCCGACCCTTCCCGAGTACCTTCCGATAGATGAGGCACACCCGGTGTCCCCCTGGAACGGGTACGAGACCGCGAAGCTCGCGGGCGAAGCCGCTGCAGAACGGGTGGCGAACGCGTTCGACGTCTCGGTCACCACGATGCGGCCAACGTGGATCCAGTATCCCGGACGGTATCAGATCACGTCGATCAGGGAGTCGTTCACGTTCGAACGGGCCGGCCGGTTCGGAAACTTCTGGTCGTATATTGACATCCGAGATGTCGTTTCCTTCGTCGAAGCGGCACTCGAGACCACCGTTCCCGGTCACGAGGTGTACAACGTCTTTGGCCCCGACAACTTCCTCGGCGTGGATACAGCCGACGTGATCGAAGCGGGTTACGGCTCGTTACCGAAACCGTGTGCGCTCGAGGGCGACCAACCGGCCTTCACGAACGCGAAAGCGACCGCCATGCTCGGCTGGGAGCCGGAACACTCCTGGAAGCGTGCAGAGGACGAGGAAATAGCCCCACCGTCGTTCGAAAGCGGCTGATATGCCTCCCCGAGCGAGAGGGAGCGGACTCGAGCGAAATACTGACGGTGCCCCCATCGAAACAGCACCGCCATGCCTTCACCCCGAAAGTTGCTCTCTTCAGTGCTCGTCCTCTTGTTCGGTATCGTTGCCCTGGTGCTCATCTCGACCGTCGTCTTCTTCGTGACGATTTTCGTCGTCTCGACGGCCTCCGGGCTCGCGGGTTACGATCCAAGCTCGGACTTCGTCGTGCTCTCGTCGGCGTTGATCGTCGTCGCCGTGATTCTCACTGGCGGTTTCACGCCACGACTCTCGAGTAATGAGGACCCGGCGGCGGACGATGACGGCTTCGACGACCGCACGTACCGCTAAGGCGTCTCAGGCGTAGGCCTCGAACTCTTTGCCAAACGCCAGGAAATAGCCCGTCCCCACGAGTCCGATGACGGTCGCGATGGTGAACGCGACGACGGGGTCGCCCGCGAACACCTCCTCGCCCGTGAGCGGATTCGAGAAGCCAGCCCAGATGAGTCCCCCGAGTGCGGCACTCGGGATGACGAGCAGGTTTCTGAGCAGGTAGTACGAGCCGGTTACCCGACCACCAGCTCCCATTTCAGCGGGTCCAACGATCAGTGCCTTGTGTGCAGGAAGGCCAGCGAACCGCAGGCCGGAAAAGGCGAACAACAACGCGAGGAGGCCAGCACTGCTGAGAATCCAGACGCCACCCTCCGGCACGGAGATGAGCATAATCGGGAAGACGGCGTAGACGAGGAAGCCGGCCGCGACGACCGGTTTCAGGCCAACCCGTTCAGCTACTTTCGCGGCAGGGATCATCACCAGGAGTGCAATCGCCATCTCGAGGCCCAGGAGCAAGCCGAAAAAGGCCGGTGGAGAGAGCGAATCGCCGACGAACGGGAGGGCAAATGGGAGCGACAGCCCGACGGCGAGGAAGTCCGTCACGACGAGGACGAAGAAGATGTAGACCATCCCATTGGCGAACCGGACGAGTGTGTCGCCGACCAGGAGCGGGCGCAACTCCTCGGGCATCTCACGCAGGTCGCGTTTGATCTGGTCGATGCCCTCGAACGACTTCCCGAAACTGTCTTCGCTCGAGTCGTAGAGTCGATGTTGAACGAGCGTCCCGAGGACGCCGAAGACGATGGCGACGACGAGGATGAGCTGGAAGGCCAGGACGACATCGTCGGCAGCGCCGGTAAAGGGAGCGAAGAGTGCCGCGGCGATCAGGGGACCGATGAGAAATGCCGTCCGGCGGAAACTCTCAGTGCTGGCGAAGCCGGCAGCGAGTTGATTCGGGGACACGGACTGCTTGACGATGGCGTACGTCGCGCCGAGTCCAAATGATTTCCACGCCTGTGCGAAAATGAGACCGACGAAGATCGCCAGGATCGAGAGTTCGACCGGCCCGACGGCGATTCCCGAAAGGAGTGGTGCGGCCAGCCAGATTCCAAAGCCGATCGTCGCGAGCAAGCCAAAGACGGTGAGGGCGTATCGTGAGCCAATCCGGTCGGAGATCGCTCCACCGGGGTAGGGGTACACCGCGCTGATGATGTTCCCGAAACTGCCAAACAGCCCGATGACGACGGCCGTCGCCCCGAGGGCTGCCATGTACTCCGCCATGTAGCGATTGGTCATCTGAAATCCGAGGCTGAAGGCGAACATCGCCAGTGAGAGGACGAGAACGTCGCGCTCGAGGGCGAAAAACTGTCGCCAGGCGTCGAACGGATCGGCCTCCTCTGCCTGTGGGGCTTCCTCGAGACTCATGCACCGATACGCCCTCTCGAGGGACTATTATGTTTGGGTTTCGGTATCCCCTGTAGGCGGTGGCCCGTTGCTGGTCTGGTGCAGCGAGCCGCTTTCCAGAAGCTTCACCCGCGTCGCGAGGGCGAGAAAGAGCGCGAGGATGGTGAACGTCACCTCGCCAGCGGCGATGACGCCAAGCGCGTCGGCACCGAGGTACATCGCTTCGTCGCGCTCGAGCGGGATCGCGGTGTGGTGGGGCTCGCCGACGATGGGGATGAAGTAGTCGACGATCAGGTTGAACGCGTAGTACACGGTGGCGACGGCGACGGCCCAGACGGGGAAGTCAGTGATTCGGTGAAGGACGAACGCCTGAACGACCATCGCGAGATGGCTCCAGAAGAGGAACTGGTACATCAGCGGATCGAGGAAACTGTAGGCGTCATAGAACGCGACGAGGGTAAACGGCGTCCAGAGGCCGAGGATGATGTTTCCAAAGAACGCAATCGCCGTCAGCCAGGGGAGCTCGTGGCCGAGTTTCCAGGCGGCGAACGCCAGGGCGATGGCGAGCGTTGCGAGCGGGCTATCCGGCACCATCGGCCACATGACCATCGGTGTCGCGGCCAGCTGTTGCTGATAGTACCAGAAACCAAACGCCGTCCCCGCCAGATTGATCGCGACGACGAGCCAGACGAGTCGGAGGCCGAGATCCTCGAGGACCTTCGGAACGGGGGTCAGGTATCGCGGTAACGGCCGCCGTTCGGGCAACGACCTGGTCATCGGTTCCGACCACGGAGGCCGGGTGCAAAACCGTAGCGGTCTGATGGCTCCGGCTGGTTTATAGGTTTTCCCCTGCAGGGTGAGGTATGGGCACTCGAATACCCCTCACCGAACGCCAGACGCTCTCGACGGGACACGTCGTCGACCTCCCGCTCGAGGTTCGGTGTGCCGTTGGTGGGCTGGTCGTTCCCGCGAGACGGCGGGTCCTCGAGGCAGTCCTTCCCGAGCCACTGGAGCCAGTGTCCCTCGCGCCGGGAGTCGGCTGTGTTACGCTCGTCGGCATCGGGTACGACCGCGTTGGAGGCTCGGGAGGCGATGCCTTCGAGCCGTACGACGAGTTCGCCGTCATCATCCCAACGCTCGAGCGGCCACGGGTATCGACGTGGGGGCTCTCCCTGCTCGGGGCCACCCTGGGTGGGTACGTCCACTGGCTCCCCGTGACAAGTGACGCGTCGGTCGCGCTCGGACGGGAGTGTTGGGGCTATCCGAAAGAACGCGCCGAGATTTCCGTCACTGACGGGCCAAGCGCGGTTCGAACAACCCTGGAAACCGCAGACGGCGGGCACGTTCGGCTGTCAGTTCCGCGGCCACGACGACGCTCTCGCTCGAGGGACTGGTCGCTCACCAGCTATACCGACACCGGCGAGGAGGTGCTCGCTATCGAGACCCACCTTCACGGCCGGCTGTCGATCCGTCCGGCTTTCGGTGGCGAGTTCTCGATGTCGGACGACCTCGATCCTCTCGCCGAACTCGGCCTCTGGAACCGTCCCCTGTTCACGGTGACTGGCTCTCGCGTCCAGGGACGTATCGACCCTGGTGAGACGGTCACGCTGGGCCTGGGCGATCACTGACCCAGATACCGAATTTTCGATTCGAAATACCTAACCGGTATCCCTCGAATCTGCAGCCGTGTCTGGTGCGCGTACACAGTTCTGGGTGCTCTATCTCTCTCGGTTTGCCGAAGGGTTCGGCTTCATCACGCTCGTCACCCTGCTCCCGTTTTATATCGAGGTGCTCGAGCCCTCGAGTAAGACCGTCTTCGGGGTTTCGATCAGTGCCGGGATCATCATCGGGCTCTACGCGTCCGGCTACACCATCGGCAAGGCGCTGTCGATCGTGCCACTGGCCTGGGGCGGGGATCGCTTCGACAAGCGACTCGTCTTGCTCTTGGTCCTCGGCCTGAGTATCGTCGTCTACGCGCTTTTCCCGCTCGTTGACTCGAGTGCATCGTTCATCCTCCTCCGGATCCTCCAGGGGGTGGCCGTTACCGGCTCGAGCCTGATGGGGCTCTCACTCGTGGGCCAGATTGCCGACGCAGGCACCCGCGCGAACTACATCGGGAAGGCCAACGCGGCGAATTTCGCGGCCTCGATCGTTGGAAGCCTCAGCGCCGGCTTACTCTACGACCAGTTCGGCTTTGGCCCGATTTTCGCGAGCATCGTCTGTGTTCTCTTCGTGGCGTGGGCTGGAACCTACCGATACCTCGAGCCCGACGAGACACGTGTTTCCGGATTTCCGTTCACCGGATTGGCGCTCAACCGACGGATCCTGACGCTCTCGAGTTTTCGCTTTCAGTACGCCTTCTCCGTCGAGATGGTCAGGAACTGGACGGCCGTCTTTGCCGGTCTCTCGGTCGCGGAAGGCGGGATCGCGCTTGGAGCCTTCGCCGTCTCCATCGTCGTCGCCGCCGAGAAGTTCACCAACATGTGCTGTCAGCCGTTCACGGGCCGCCTCTCCGATGGCTACGGCCGCGCGCTGTTCGTCTTTGCGGGAGGGACGGCGTACGGACTCATCGCGTTCGCTGTCCCCTTCACGCCAGCAATTGGGGCTACCCTCGGATTGCCGTCGACGTATCCAGTCGTCGGTGAACTCTCGTCCGCGTTCGTGCCCCTCCTGGTCATTTCCGGCCTCCTCGGCGTCGCTGACAGCTTTCGGGAGCCGGCGAGTATGGCACTGTTCGCCGACGAAGGGACGAGCGATGGCGGGGTCGCCTCGAGTTTCGGCATTCGCGAACTCGTCTGGCGACCGGGTTCGATCATTGGGCCGATTCTCGCGGGCTCGCTCATGGTCGACGTGAGTATGGCGTCGGTGTTCTACGTTGGCGGGGCGTTCGCACTCACTGGCTCGCTGACGTTTCTGGTGATCCTCACACGGTTCCACGGAGCAGCAGCCTTACGAACGTGGTGAACGCTCCGGGGCATTCCCCGTGATCGCCGCCAAAACTGGTTCTGCGTCTCGAGTGGACGTTGGCCCGGTAAGCGGTTGTTGGGGTCACCCGTCGTGCGTGGAGTTTATATATTCTCAGTTTGAATCCCAGGCTAATGAATCAACACGAACCGTCGATGGCGGGTGAGGACGAGGACTCTATCCGTCAGGCTATGTATATTATGCTCGTGTGGACGACTGTGGTGGTCATTATTGGCATTGCCCTGGTGATCTTTCGAGAGCCGTTCGCCTCTATTTTCACCTTCGCCGTCCCGGGGCTGCTGTAGGCCTCGAGCACCTCCTCACAGCATTCGATACCGGAACATGAGGTAGAAGATCACGAAGACGAACGCACTCGCAAAGAGGTATTCGCCGATCGACACCGCGTAGACGAGTGCCCCGGTGTTGAGGACGATGCCGAGGAGATACACGGGGGCAAGCCGTGACGTATCCATGCACGCCTATTAGCGGGTGGAAACCTCAATCCGTCGTTCGCCGTCGACGCCTCGCTCATCTCACACAAACGAGTATACATCCAATAGTTTATACCAGTGGAACCAACAACCTGCCCCCATGGCATCCGATCACGACGACGGGAGTCCGCTGTCGGCGTTCCCACTGAACGAAGGCGCACTCGGCGGCGTGGCGGCGTTCGCCATCGGCTACGCCCTGACCTACCTGTTCGTGACGATCGATAGCGAACTCGACTACCACGAGGAGGATTCCGCGTTCGAACTGATCGGGATCGTCTTTTACAATGCTCACTTCGTCGACGGCGTGTTTAGCGGTTCGATCGAGGGGTTCATCGACGGGACCGAACGACTCAACCTGCTCGCCGAAGAGAGTACGCAGTTTCCCGAGCCGTTCTTTTATCTCTTGCCGGTCGTCTTGCTCGTGGCCTGTGGGTATCTGGTCGCCTCGAGGGCGCTGTCGCCGCCGGCGTCCCCTCGTGAGGGCGCGGTGGCTGGCGCTGCGGTTATCGTTGGCTACCTCCCGATGGCCGTGCTCGGCACGTTCCTCTTCGAACTGTCCGGTGAGAACACGGTCTTTGGCGTGACGTTCAGCGGCTCAGCCGGTCCCGACCAGCTCATGGGAATTATCGTCGTCGGCCTGTTGTATCCGCTCGTGCTGGGGTCCCTCGGTGGCCTTCTCTCGAGACTGTAGCCCAGTCCGCCTGCACTGGTCGTGTGGTATCCACTCCATCCTTCGAACGACTGCAACCGATACTCGCTGAACCGAAAACAGTAATTATCTCAAGCGTTTTCTGTCGCTAATGGAGACTGGCTCGCCGACTCGTGACGATCACGCGGGACCGACACCGGTCGTTCGTGCAACTGACGTCACGAAAACCTACACGCGAGGCAGTGAACCCGGTCGGATCGGACGGGCACTCGGGCGAACCTCCCCACCCGAAGTCACCGCCCTCGAGTCAGTATCGCTCAGTATCGATCGCGGCGAAATCGTCGCGATCAGTGGACCAAGCGGCAGCGGCAAGTCGACGCTCCTTCACCATCTCGCCGGCCTCGCCGTCCCTGACAGCGGCACCGTCACCATCGCCGAGGAAAATGTAGGCTCGCTCTCTCGGCGTGCTCGCACCCGGTTGCGCCTCGAGCACGTCGGCATCGTGTTTCAGCACTTCCACCTCGTTGATTCCCTCTCTGCTCGGGCGAACGTCGCCCTTCCACTGGTCGAGTTGGGCGTCCCGACAGCCGACCGACGACGTCGGGCAACGGCACTGCTCGAGGAATTAGGACTGGAAGATCGCGTCGACCACCGGCCGGGTGAACTGAGCGGTGGCGAACAACAACGGGTCGCGATCGCACGGGCACTGGTCACCGATCCGGTCTTGATCGTGGCCGACGAACCGACGGGGGAACTCGATACCGAAACGGGCGAACGCGTACTCGAGGCGTTCCAGCGGGCCACTGACGAGCAGGCCGTCGTAATCGCCTCTCACGACCAGGAAACGCTCGCGATCGCCGACCGCCGGCTTCGGTTGCGCGATGGTCGCCTTCAGTCCCCGGCCGAATCCGTGGTGAGGTGAACACGTGGGTACGTCACGCGTTCGAAGATGGGCGGTCCGATGGGTTGGTCTGCTTGCTGTCGGTGTGCGACAGGCGGTCAACCGGGCGACTGGTCCAGATCACCAGCGCGTCCGGTACGTCTTGATCGGGGTCACCGTCGCAATTACGCTGCTCGTCGTGGTGACGGCAGTCGGGGTTGGGCTGGCAACGAGTGCGACGGTGTACGACGATGACGTCGATTACTGGATCGTCCCCGAGACCGACGGTGCCTCCTCACCCCTGATCGATACCGACGGGCCATCGTTCGGCGAGGCGCACACGACGGCAGCCGAACTCGAAGAGTACTCCGGCGTCGAGTACGCCTCACCGATTTCCACACGGGTCTTGACGGTGGAACACGCAGATCGGTCCGAGTACGTCCTCGTCATTGGTGCGATCAACTCACCGGGTATCGGCACGATTGCCGGCGTCGATGCAGAGACACTCCCACGAACGGATCCTGAAACGACCAGCGGGGAGGTCGTCTTGTCCGAAACGACAGGCGCTCTTCTCGAGGCTGCCCAGACGGATACCGTCACTATCGAGGGCGAGGAGTTCTCCGTCACTGCTGTCGACGAGGGGTCGGCTACCGGTTCGACCGTTCCGGTCGTGCTTATGCCGCTGAGTGATTTCCAGGCACTCACAGAAAGTGGCGACGTAGCCGATCAGTTCGTCGTCGGGACGAACGATCCAGGCATCGAATCCGAACTCGAGGGGTTGTACGATCAGTCGACCGTCCAGTCACGAGCCGAACTCACGGCGAGTGAAACCGTCGATGCCGACGTCCCGTTTGCACTCTCACTCACGGCGTTCATCGTGAGTGTCGTCATCGGGACGTTGTTCGTCCTGACGATGATGGGACTCGAACTGGTTAGAGAGCGCCCCCAGCTCCGTACGTTGGCGGCGATTGGACTCTCGACGGGGAGTCAAGTTCGCCTCATCGCTGTGCAAACACTGCTGTTGACGGCACTCGCTGGTCTCCTCGGCGGCGTCCTCGGGACCCTTCTCACCATCGGTATCAACGAACTCGCGGCGGGGTGGCTCACCAGTGGACCGATCGCGGTTGCCCATCCAGCACTCGTCGCCTACGGAGTGGTGGCTGCTCTCGTGATCGGTGTCGTGTCACTCCCAGGTCTTGTGATAATGGTTCGGCGATTCACACGAGGGGTCCCACAATGACGGTGTCGAATCCAGTGCAGTCACTTTCGAGGACCGCCACGAGGGGGGTGCCTCGAGCATGACGTTCCGCGGCGTTGCGACCCGACTCCGGGCCGCTGTGGGCATCACGGGTGCCCAGTTGTGGCATCACCGGCTTCGTCTGGGCTTGGCGATCGTCGGCGTTGTCCTGGCTGTTCTCTCGGTCACGTTGCTCGCGGGGGCAGGACTGGGCGTGATCGACACCGGCACCCAACAGTTCGAATCCGCAGACCGTGACCTCTGGGTCACTGCCGACGAGACACGAATCACGTCAGCCGGTGGTGGTGGGTTCGAAAATAGCCTGCTCGATTCACGAACCGTTGCGACGGAGATGGAGACCCATGATGGGGTTTCGAACGCCGTTCCGCTCGCCTTCGAGACCATCTATATCGGGACGGACCCCGACGATGACTTTCAGACAGTTATTGCAACAGGGGTCCCTGGGAGTGGATCAGCTGTCAGCGTTACCGACGGTGAGGGGCTCACTGGCGACCCCCACTACGCCGGGGGCACGTACGATGGGAATACGACGGACGAAGTTCTCATCGACGAGACGACCGCAAACAGTCTCGACCTCGGGGTCGGAGACACCATTTACGCCGGTGGGTCCCTCTCTGCGGCACGCAACGGGGAACGGACGGTCGTGGGTATCTCGCCGACGTTCGAGCAGATGCTCGGGACACCGACGGTGACGATGCCCCTCAGTGAGTTGCACGCGACCACTGGCGAAACGGGCTTCGAACCGGCGACGTTCATTACACTCTCCCTCGAGGATGATGCCCAGGTTGAAACCGTGCAACGTGACCTCCAGGAGGACTTTCCCGAGTACGATATTCGAACCGATCAACAGCAACTCGAGGCCGTTCTCGGCGAGCAAGTGCTCGTCCTGGCTGGTGGGGTCACCATCGTCGGATTGGCCGTGGTTTCGGGGACGGCGTTGACCGTCGCGTTACTTGCACTCGTCGTCCACCAGCAGCGACGAACGGTCGCCGCGCTTCGAGCGATCGGACTCTCACCACGACTCTTGCTGGTCACAGTCGCCGGCCAGGGGCTGGTCATCGGCACGGTCGGTGGACTCATTGGTGTCGCGCTGACGCCACCTGCTGCGTCGCTGTTGAACCACCTCGGTGCGGCCGTCGTCGGCTTCGATGGCTTGGTCCAAACTGAGCCGTGGGTGCTCGCTGGCGGGTTCAGTATCGCTGTCGGTATCGGCACACTCGGTTCGATCGTTGCCGGCTGGCGACTTACTCGGCGGAACCCGCTCGAGGATCTGTGACCGCAGGTTTTACGATAGGTGTGCGGTCACGTCGGTCGAGGAGACCATTCCCACGTAGTCGTCGTCGACCACTGGGAGGTGTTTGATCCCATACGTGGTCATCATTGCTGCCACCTCTTCCATGTAGAGATCCGGTGTGACCGTTTCGACGTCAGTCGTCATCACCTCAGTAACTGGCAACGCACTCACGTCCAGGCCCGCGGCGACGGCGTCGAGAATGTCCGTGCTACTGACGATCGCTCGTGGTGTCGTCCGGACGACGAGTGCATTGATATCGTTCTCACGCATCCGCTTGGCGGCATCCATGACGGTGCTGTCTTTGGCTATCGTCTCGAGCGGGGTCGACATGACGTCTTCGACGGTCGTTCGCTTGTCGCTATCCATGGGCACTCGAGGAGAGCGCGTGCTATGGTATTTTCTGTCACGGCCAGTAGTGTCGACACTTTCGAGGGGAGACAACGAACTGTAAGAATCGGACGCAGGTACTGAATACTGGATACCGGTGACGGATACCGGATCAGCTAATTCGTCTGTCTATCTCTTCGCGGAGGTCGAGGCCTTTCTCCTCGGTGAGATACCAGAGGTAGAGGCCGCCGCCGATCAATCCAAGCACGAGCAAGACCAGAATCGCCCACAGCCAGGTTGGCCAGCCATCGTCAACCGGTTCGTCGACACTCAGTTCGAATGTCGACTCGACCGCCTCACCGTCGACGGTGATCTCTTCGGTCATCGTTTCGTACCCGTCGGCTTCGATCGTTGCCTCGTAGGTTCCATCCTCGAGTTCGATCGTCACCACGCCGTCGTCGTCAGCAGTCACCGTTTCGCCGCCGATTTCGACGGTCGCTCCTGGGATTGGATTACCATCGTCGTCCGTGACGATGACGGTCACTTCACGTGTTTCCTCGGGATCGACAGGATCTTCTTCGACGGTCAGCGTTTCAGTTGCCGTGTCGCTCTGGCCGGCGTCGTCCGTCACCGTGAGTTCGATCTCGTATTCACCCTCGTCGAAGCTGTCTTCGATGACTTCGTCAGTCCCGATGACCTCACCATCTGCCGTCCACTCGTACTCGACGATTTCGCCGCTCCCTGGCTCTGAGTCTGCAGCCGAGAACGTGACGGTCTCACCTTCCTCGACGGTCGTATCCGGCTGGATATCGATCGCCGCAGTTGGGGGCTCAGTCTCCGACACTGCAAAGTACGAGAAGCGGTCGGTTTCTGCCTCGAGCGAGACGCGGTCACCGTCGCTCTCGATCGATTCGGTCTCGAGGGTGACCCACTGTTCGTTCGCTTCATCGTACCGGAAGGCGGTGAGGTGTCCTTCGTCGATCTTTTCGTCTTCGACGTCGGCTTTGTCGAGGACGAATTCGATCGTTCCGGCGGTCTCCTCGAAGCCTTCGCTGACGGTGATCGACTGGAGCGAGCGTGCCTCACCGGGGAGCCTCAGATCGTCCGGCGGGTTCTGGTGATCGAAGCCCTGGACGTATATGTCGACTTCAACATCGGTGTTCATCGAGACGCGGTTGACCGGGGAGTCCGCACCGAACTGAGCCGTGGCGAGGCCGGTCTTCTCATCGATGGCCGCCGTCTGGCGCTCATCGAAGATTGCCTCTGGGTGTGGATCCGCGGGCACTTCAGGTGGGTCATCCGGTTTTGGGTCCGGATCTGGGTCAGGCGCTGGTGGTCCCGGTGGTGCTGGTGGTGGGTCATCCACTTCCTCTTCGATATCGATGGTTCCCGTCTGCGTCTGGAACTCGTCACTCTCATCGCCTGCAGCGACGTGGACCCAGCGGTACTCGCCTTCGGACCAGTTTTCGAAGGTTTCGACGTCGATCTCGGTGTCTGCGTCGACGTCAGAAACAGCGGTCGAGGAGGCGTTGAGAACGACATCGTCGGTCGCGTTGAACGTCGGGTTGTCGATCTCTTCGTCGAGCTCGTCACCAGCCTCGCTCGTAATAAATTTGAATGCATCCTCGAGTGGCGTCACGCCCGTTACTGACTGTTCACCGATGCCAACGCCAAACAGCGAGACGTCGTCCTCGAGCGACTGGACGCCGTTGATCGATTCGATGTCGTGTTGAATCTCGATGTCTGATACTTCGAAGTCACGATCGAGTTCTTCGGTAATGTTGATTCTGAAGTCGTTATCGACGTCATTCAGTGTGTCTTCGTCGTAGAGCACGATGCCCTGGTCGATGCCATCATCGAGTGTCGTGGCATCGACGTCGAACGTGATGGTGTCACCGGGCTCGGCGTCGTCAACGTCGACCTCGGATGGTTCTTCCTGTACTGGCAGGTGCTCGAGGCCGACGATCGTCGTTTCGTCGACGATGTCGAGGTCACCGTCGTCAACCTCGAGGCCCTCGCCCGTAGCGACGACGGAGGCGTACATGCCTGGACCGTCATCGTCGAAGTCGCCATCGTTGAACGTGTACTCGAGTTCACCGTTCTCATCGAGTTGATTCTCCTCGAGCTGGAACTCTGCCCGGTCGTTCAGTTCAGTGAGGTTCTCCTGGGTGAGTGAGTCCTCGAGGTCAGCGATCGACATCGGGAACGAGAGGTCATCTGCATCCTCGAGGTCATCGCTGTCTTCGTCGAGTTTCACGTTGAGGATTTGGACCTCTTCATCAGCAAGGGCGCTCGTGCTGATGTCCGGCAACGCACCGAATTCCATGGTGACGTCCTCACCAGCTTTGAAGACCGTCCGGTCCTGTATGATCTCGTTGACAGGCTCTCCATCTGGACCGTCGAGGTCGGCTCTGAACTCGACGCTGACTGCTCCTTCGGCCCCTGGATCAGCGCGAAGCGTCGCTGGAGTTCGTTCCCAAACGGCAATCTCGTCTGTTACGTTCAATACGTCGTCATCGATCGTGGCGGTCGACGTCTGACCTTCAACTGATGAAGGCCCGACAGCAGCCCCAGCAACACCCGCGATGGGGGATATCACGAGTGAACAGGCTACGAGGAGGACCACCACTACGTATCCTACTCGTTGCATACGCAACGATGAAACTCTCGTCTCTTAATCTTTCCGGGAGTGACATAACAGCGAACGAAATCCTTCGGCTGCTATGGTAATTCCCGGCTACTGCGTTGGCTCCCCACACGTCCCACTGACGAGCAGTGTGCTGACCGTCTCACACCTCGACGTACTGTTGTTCCCAGTCCCGTCGTTCGTCGATCCGACGCAGTCCATCCTCGGTGATCGCATAATAATTCGTCCGCCGATCGAGTTGGCCCTTTTCCACGAGCTCCTTGTTGACGAGGGTGTCGAGGTTCGGGTAGAGGCGTCCGTGGTTGATTTCGGAACTGTAGTATTGTTCCACTTCTTCTTTGACAGTCTGGCCCGACGGGCGGTCGGCACCGGCGATCACGTACAACAGGTCGCGCTGGAATCCGGTCAGGTCGTGCATTGCTCAGTCACATGGACCGTTCTGTTGAGTGGATATTTGTTATCCGCATCATACAGTCCGTTCATCCGCTTCCAAGTCCAGACTGATGGGTGAAAGAGAGTTTCTTCGTCAGGTTTCACCCACAGCGTCGACTTTGCACCTCGGTCGGATCTCTCCCTGACACTGTCACCCACATTGCCTCACACTCAGTCACACTGCGGCCCGTCTGTTCAGTACCGAACCTGGTTATGATTGATTTACTCGAGGGGCCCCAATCGCCGGCTCTGACTCGAGTCCTGTAGCCGACCCAAGTGAGACGCTGATCCCCTCTCCTGAGATCTCCACCCGTACGTGGTCTACTGTGGCCTCGTACGCCGTCGTGTGTGAGCCGTTTTCTTCGAAGCGGATGCATTCGGCCAGTAACTCACTCTCGAGAAGATTATTGATTCGCCGATAGACGGTAGCGGAGGAACAGTCGGTTTGCTCGGTCAGTTCCTTCGCCGTTTGTGGCCCATTGCTCGTCGCGATTAAAATCGTTCGGGCACACTCATCACCGAGTACGTCGAGCTGGACGCAGTCGTCGACTGTCGAATCCGCCGTGGTATTATTGGCTTGCGTAGACATGGATTGTATCACCGTATGGCGTCCGAACAGGTGGTGTACGTCCGGAAGTGACCCCCGGCGCCTTGGTATGACCGCCTGTCGGTACGTCCCATCGATCTAACTGGTAAGGGAACGGGGTATTTTATAACGGACCGCTTTACCCAGGGAATTGCAGGCATTACCGAACGAAACCTGATATTTACTCACGTACTCTGGTGATTAGAGAGTGCTTAGCCGTGCTGTCGACGGCTAAATTCGTCGGAAACCGAGTGAACGCCCGATAAGTATCACTGATGGAAAAAGATGGGAAATCACGCGATCCCATCGGTAACTGCGTTCTGAGCGCACAAAGTGAGCATTACTGGGTGTCGGTACTGGATGCGTTGGTGAACGGTCGCGTGTTTTATTCGGAACTGGTGCCCCCCGTTCAGGTGAGGTTCACACAGTAGCGGCCGCCTGTCGGCCGTCTCGAGGTAGTGGCATTTGATCACCCAGCGGTTCAAACGACCTGAAACACTATGACAACCCCCCGACTCAACTGGACGCCAGACGAATCATCATCAACCGGTACACGATGTGAAAACTGCGGTGCACACGTCACACAGCAGTTTGCACGGGTGTTTGGCGATAATGGTGACGTCGTTCACGGCTGTCCATCCTGTACAAC
>Ga0207421_10003435_pt1 | contig 18869 bp, 7 predicted proteins | sample SodLakKL_010_SED_4_FD_187542 | JGI IMG/M metagenome (GOLD analysis project Ga0207421, IMG submission 187542) | Alkaline sediment microbial communities from Lake Tanatar, Kulunda Steppe, Russia - 8KL_010_SED (SPAdes) (version 2) | ecosystem: Environmental > Aquatic > Non-marine Saline and... | reverse complement strand
CCGGTCCGCCTTCAAGCCATAAACCTCAAATTCATAAATGGAAAATCCCCACTCTGTAGCACGCTCATGACCGTACATACGCACAAATCGTCCTTCAACCGGGTCCTCCACGTTGATTTCACGGATCCCTTCCTGACCGTTGCGTTCCTCATGGATGGTTTGCCATTGCATGCCATCAAAGGAGACGTCAATATCATATTCCGCTCCATAGGCATCCTCCCAGTTCAAAACCACTTTAGAAATTTCAAAAGACGCTCCGAGATCAACATAGATCCACTCCCCGTCCCGATAGGCACTGCTCCACCGGGTGTCGGCACTTCCGTCGGTAGCATTGGTGGCACGGTGTGACGGGTTTTCTATCGAAGATGCAAACGCGGGCCGCTCGAAGGCCCAGTTAAAAGCATCCGGCGATACTACAAAAACGGTATCACGAATGATTACCTGGTCCTCATTATCCCCGGTTGCAATCAATTCGTAAACCGTGGTATCAGCTGGTGTCACTTCCACGGATCCGCTTGATGCCACCATTTCTCCGTTCAGGGTTACGGTTTCTGCACCGGTCGTAAACCAGGTCACTTCGGATGAATCCCCTTCCAGGATACGTCTGGGGAAGGCGCTCAGCCGGGCGTGAACCATGTCGCTTATATTGAGCTGGACCTCATTGGGATAGCGATCAAAAATGGTCTTCATATTATCCAGAGCCGGTTGCCAGGGTTCATTGGTGTCGGACCATGACCAGGCCAGTGCGCCTGCATATCCACGGTCATAGAGCGTCGTGTAGAGGTCTTCCGGGGCGACGCCATGTACTTCGGTAGGCCAGAACTCGGCTACAACCAGCGGTTTGTCGAGTTCCCAGTGGTCGGCATCGTTGTGAAACGGCGACTGGTCGGTGGGAAAATGTTCCGGGTAAAAATGTACGGTATAAAAGTCCAGGATGCCGTCGGGGTCTCCCCCGGCCGCGATGAGGCGGTCATCACGGTAGTAGTTATGGAAACTGCCGATATCGGAAAGTACGCGAATATTCCATGACCCGTTTGTGACGGGTGTATCGGGATCTGTCCTGCGGATGGCACCTGCTGTGCGATTGACAAACCACTGGATATCGGACATAGAGACACGATTCGGAGCCCAACCGTAACCGGTCATCCCTTCGGGTTCGTTGAATATTTCCCAGGAGTTTATGGCGGGGTGTCCTTTCAGGGCATCAACCATCGGTATCAGGGAATGGTCGATATAGGCATCGAGGTGCTCCTCATCAGTAAGCAGGTCGGTATTCCTGGCGATCTGGTCCTGATCCAATCCGGTCTGTGTTCCTGCCCCCTGCAGCATGTCAAAACTCCAAAGGCAGAGCATGAGGCTGACATTATAAACTTGTGCAAGATCCAGAATATCCCGGAGGTCATCAATCGCCCCCTGCCCCGGGCCGACCACCATCCCTCCGTTCCATTCCGGTGTGCTGGTTCCGTTAGTATGCAGCCACAGGCGCATGGTATTTCCACCGTACTCCTGCACCTCCTGGAAAATTTCCTCAAACTGGGAGAGGTTGGTGTTTCCCGGGCCGATATCGCGGGCAAAATTCACCCATGCAACATTCCCCCCGTTCATGAAGATCTCCTGTCCGGCCACTTCCACACGGTTAAGTGATTGCGCCTGGATGGAGGTGGAGATTGACAATAAAAGAAAAGCGCTTACAGCAAAAGTAATTACTCGGGAGCTCATAAAAGACCAGTTACAAGTTGATGGTATGACAGGGTTTCAAAACGGCTAACGTTAACCTGGTTTCAGCGGACTGCAATTTCTGCAATCCGGGTTTTACCGGATACTGCCGGTAAGAGGCGATCATTGATACATAGGCGGAAGATCATCTTCAAAAAGTACCGCGGGATGGTTCCGGAATTCGACAAAATCATCGGCACTGACCTGGCCTGGAAATGGCGCATAGTAGTGGTCCCGGTTTTCCCGGTCAAAATTGGCATTTCTCCAAACCTGTACATAGGAGATTTGCCGGGTTATTTCGTTGGTCATGATGGGATCGAGAAGTTCGCGGGTCCACCATGTATCATCCGGTATTGCCTCCAGGCCGGTTTCGGTGAGGGCGGGCAGTTTGTTTTTATCATTTGCGATCCGGACCGTGTATTCGAGCGTCCTGATGCGATGCTCCCGCTGCTCATCCTCCGGAGTTTCGTTAGCCGGATGGCCATAATCCCAGTAGTTATCAATTCCGATGATATCAACATAGTCGTCACCGGGGTATCCATACATATAATCTTCCTCGAACCGGTCGATATCGATACGGCTCCTGTCCGGAGAAAACGCATACAGCAGATTGTTCAGGCCGTGTTCATCCCTCAGGTATGTTACGGTAAACCGCCACAGTTCTATGAACTCCTCTTCGGTGCAGAGCCCTTTGCCCCACCAGAACCAGTCCCCGTTATGCTCATGGTATGGACGAAAAATAACCGGGACAGGTGCCAACTCCCGGAAAAAACCAGCGATATAGTCGAGATCCGATCGATACTGGTCATGGCGTTCACCACCTGGAATAATAGCAGAAACGGCACGGGTGGTATCGTAAAAGGATTGTCCGGTTTCAGGATTGGATTTATGCCAGGCGAAGGTGAGTATTCCACCCCGCTCGTGCCCGAAGCGCGCCCATTCGATGGATTGTTTTGTACGCTCGGCAATTTCCTCTTCTGAATAGTTGCTCCGGTAGAAATCGGCGATATCCCAGCCGTAAATTGATGGGAATGAGCCGGCGACATCCTTCACATCCGATCGTTGCTCACCGGGGGCCAGTTCGCTGTGGTGCCAGTCATAGCCATAAGCAAGTGTTGCCTGATGGCCAAATAACAGATGGTCATGGCGCATATTCATCAGGTTTGAATAAAGGGTCCGTGTCTCTTCATTGGCGCTGGCGTCAACCAGGCGATACGACGGCTGTGAATCCGGGCTGCATCCGGTTACCATCACCAGGATAATTGAGAAACAGATTAAAAATGAAGTTTTGTGATGGATCAACATGTAAACCTGTGTTTATACGGATATGTTGTTTTCTTACAAATGATGAGTAAAGAAGCCATTGCGTTGTGACCGGAGGTTCCGTTTTTTGATGTATGTTGAACGACTTTATCGGGTCATGTTGCTTTTAGTCTGAGGTTATGTCAGGTAAAGGAGCAACTATTTTATCAAGCATACGAAAAATGGAGAATGGGGTGTTTCCGTTTTTTCCTGAGGCAAGCGCTGCAAATAGCAATCCGGTGCGGGATGTGTGGTAAGGGCACTTCCAGGGGCCGACTTTAAATTCGCTTTTATCCGGATTGCCGGCAGCATCCACCATGAAATACCACTCGCCAAACTTGCGGTCAATTACATGTTTTTTGGTGAAGTCCCAGATTTGCCAGGAAGTGTCGATATATTCCTCGTTACCGCTAAGGAGATAAGCGTAGAGAAACCCGGAAAGGGCCTCTGCCTGCGCCCACCACTGCTTGTCCGTATCAACCGGTTTTCCATTCTGGCCCAGATTGAAAATACCGCCATTGACAAAGTCACACCCCTCACTGATAGTCTGGTCAGCCAGGTCCAATACGAGTGTGTGGCAGGTTCCCGTGAGGGTATCGTCCTCCAGTTCAACAGCGGCATCATAAAGCAGCCAGGCCGCTTCGATATCATGGCCGTAGGAGTAAATGGGCGAAACCGGATTGAGGTGTTCATCAAAATAGGCCATTATATGCTTTTTCCCGGGGTCATACATCCGGTTCAGATGAATGGTTACCAATTCACTGAGTCGTTGTCGCAGGGTGTCATCCGGCCAGGCACGAAAGAGATTGGTGTAGGCTTCCAGCAGGTGCAGATGGGTATTGAATGTCCGGTCGGCCTCGATATCATTATCACCCAGGCGGGAGTCTGCCAGTGGTTTCCAGTCACGGCTGAACGCTTCATGATAACCGGTCCCATTATTTTGATGCGCATGGGCATCTACGTGTTGGAAAAGATCTTTGGCCAGCTCCAGGGCATTATTGTCTGAGGAAGCGAGATAGTATTCGGACAGGGCGTAGATCCCGAATGCCTGGGTGTAGACATGTTTGCGGTCATCCAACACCGATCCGTCACTATTCAGAGACCAGTAAACCCCGTGATGCTGAGCATCGATAAAATAGCTACTTATGTAATCCATGGCGCGATCGGCCACATCGAGATAGGATTTGTCCCCCAGGGTCCGGGCAGCGGCAGAAAAAGTCCAGAGAATGCGGGTGTTCAGAATGCCCGATTTTTCTGCATCGCGAAGTTCAATTTCATTATCCAACGCACCGACAAACCCACCGTTACGATCGTCAATAGTCCGGTTCATCCAAAATGGGAGAATATGATCACCAAGTTCAACGGAAAGTTCAGCTAACAGATCCGATAATTTCTGCAGATTTGTCATAGGTAAAATAATTCCTGTTGGTTAGTACTTAATCCAGGCTGGTGCAGCTATATGACTTTGCCATTACAAGTTTGACAGAATGATAGCATCATATAGAAGCATATTATTAATCAATCAATTTGATTAATAATATGCAAAGAAAAAACGCTTTTTTAAAATTTTTTTTACTTCATTTTGAGCCTCTAAACCACTTGCCGGCATCATGGCAGCTGTTTCTATCTTTTTATTCAATCAAATTGATAAATTATATAAAAAGCAATAGGTTTTCGTATGTGCTCTTATGGTTGCCCTTTCAATAGGTGGTAATCACTCATTTTTTTATTGCATTCAGGAATCTTATAATATTATATATAATGGAGGTAACATGAAGTTCTGCACGTTTACATTACCGGACTTGTCCCGGATCATCTCTAACCTCTCCACGGTCCTGTTGTTTTCCGTGCTGATTGCATTGAAAATTGCATGTTCACCGAATAGTGATCCGGAACGCCAAGCTAGCGGGCAGCCATCAGATGCTCCGTTTGTTGAAGTGAGGGATGCTAACTTTTTTATTGGCGACGACCCCTACTATTTTGTTGGTTTCAACTACTGGTACGGAATGAATCTCGGTGCCAACCTGAAAGATGGCGACTACGATCGCCTGGTACGTGAACTGGATCACCTTCAGCAACTTGGAGTGGACAACCTCAGGATACTCGCGGCCAGCGAAGGGCCGGATGATCAGCCCTGGAGAGTTGTCCCGTCTACACAACCCGAAGCCGGGGTGTACAATGAGGATGTACTGGCTGGCCTGGATGTGCTGCTCGACGAGATGGCCAAACGTGATATGTATGCAGTGCTCGTCATGAACAACTTCTTCCAGTGGTCAGGTGGAATGGCACAGTATGTCTCCTGGGTGACCGGCGACCCCGTCCCCTACCCCCATGATGAAGAACATACCTGGGATGAGTACCAGACATTTGCCAACCGTTTTTATGCATTACCGGAGGCACGGGAGCTCTACAAGGACAAAGTGCGCCACCTGCTCACCCGGACCAATACGGTCAACGGCCGGGCTTACACAGAAGATCCGACAATCATGTCATGGCAGCTTGCCAACGAACCGCGCGAATTCGGCAATGTGGAGGAATATGTCGACTGGGTGATGGCGACTTCCGAACTTATTACATCTCATGCACCGAATCAGTTGGTTTCCCTCGGCGGCGAAGGAAAGTTACTGAACCGTCACAGCATGGATACACGGTTCAAAGAATTGGCCGAAAGTGATGCTCTCGATTACCTTACCATACATCTCTGGATCGAAAACTGGAACCTGTACGAACCGGCAACGGATCCGGAAGGCACCTTCATGCACGCAATCGGCAAATCCATGGGGTATATTGCCGATCATGTAGCCATTGCCGAACAGGCTAATAAACCGATTGTTCTTGAGGAGTTTGGTGTCTCGCGTGACGGTCTCGATTTTGATCCGGCTGCACCCGTTACCTATCGCGACCGGTTTCTGGAGGTGATTTTTGAGGCCACGCACCATCTGGCGCAGGAGCGATCGGCATTCGCCGGTCTGAACATCTGGACCTGGTCCGGTGAGGGTTATCCCGAAGTACCCGGAGAAGACTGGGTACCGGGCAAGCCGCTTACCGGTGACCCCCCGCATGAAGAGCAGGGATGGTATGGAATCTACGATCAGGATGAGTCCACACTCGAATTGATTCGCCGCTACAACGAACGCATCAATGATCTATTCTGACACCTATGATGTAATTACCGCAATCTGTTAAACCCGATTCTTTCGTCTGAATGGGGTTCAAAAGGGAGATGAGGCCAGGGGTCTTGTCTCCCTTTTTTCTTAAACACGTATAGCCCCCTTATTCTGGTGATCAAAGATCCGTTCCGGCAGGTCGTCGGCCGGAAACCACTGTGTGCTGTATTCCCTAACGAGATTTTTGTCGTGATTTTGAATATTGCTCAGCGAGTAAAACGGAGGCAGCTTTTTGCCGCCTCCGTTTTACTCATTATTCAAGAGTCAATACAACTACCGATTTTGCAGGCAATGTCATTGAGAGATGGTTACCGTCCAGGCTAAACTGATCAAAATCCCGGATAGTGATGTTATCCGGATTCTCGAATGTATTGATCGCATTCACTTCTTCGGCTGTAAGCAAACGACCCGAGTGAGCACGGCGTACATCTTGCCCACGGATAGTGATATCGGCAACCTGTGCCTCCTGAGCGTTAAGGTTGGTCATCGTGATGTTTAATTGTCCGTTATCATTTTTTGATGCAGTCAGACTGATCGTCGGAATACTATCGCCATCGTATTCATAATCTGCAACATTGATATGTGTTTGCAATAATTTGGTATCAAAATGAACCCGGTACATATCGAATATATGATACGTCGGGGTCTTCAACATTTGTTCTCCATCGGTTAAAATCATGGCCTGAAGTACATTAACCATCTGTGCAATATTGGCCATTCGTACCCGGTCGCTATGCCTGTTTAAAATATCAAGTGATAAGGAAGCAATCAAAGCATCTCTCATCGAGTTTTGCTGCTGCAGAAAACCGGGTTCGGTACCCGGAAGCGGGTCGGTCCAGATCCCCCACTCATCAACAACCATGGCTACACGCTTTTCGGGATCATGACGGTCCATGCGATTGGAGTGCCCAGTAATGATTTCATCAAGTCTCAAAGCCGTTTTCAGCCCTGAGAAGTATTCGTCCTCACGAAAATCTATGGAAGAACCTTTTTCTTGCCAATTTGGTCCTGCAATCGTGTAATAATGCAGGGAGAGCCCCTCCATCATGTCACCGGCGCGTTCCATCATCGTATCGGTCCACCAGTAGCGGTCGCTATCATAGCCGCTGGCCACACGGAAAATTTCGTTTCCACTGTAGTTGCGGGTATAGGTGGCGAACCGGCGGTACAGATCGGCATAATACTCCGGACGCATGTTACCGCCGCAGCCCCAGCTCTCGTTGCCCACACCTACATATTTTACGCCCCAGGGGTCCTCACGGCCGTTTTCACGACGGAGGTTGGCCATGTCGCTGTCGCCGTCATAGTTCATATACTCGATCCACTGTTGCAATTCACGGGGGGTGCCGCTGCCCACATTCATGGCAACAACCGGTTCGGCATCAAGAAGTTCGGTCAGACGCAGGAATTCATGCGTACCGAAGCTGTTGTCCTCTATTACCATACCCCAATGGGTATTGATGCGCTTCGGCCGGTCTTCCCGGGGGCCGATTCCGTCCATCCAAAAATATTCATCGGCAAAACAACCGCCCGGCCAGCGGATATTCGGGATTTCAAGTTGTTTCAGGGCTTCCAGAACGTCTGTCCGGAACCCTTCGGTGTTGGGGATCTCAGAATCTTCTCCCACCCAGACGCCTTCATAGATACCGGTTCCCAGATGCTCTGCAAAATGGCCATAAATATGGTGGTTGATATTACTCAGTTCCTGATCGGCATTGATGGTGATGTTGTTTTGGCCAAATGCCGATGGTGCAAATAGCAACATCGAAGCCAATATGATATATAAGTATATCTTCATCGTTTTCTGTGTTTATGTGTTGTCATTCAAGGTAAAACGATTTGGTACTAGGACGGAAGAATCATGATTACATAAAAAACGCCGAAGCGGAAACCCACATCGGCGTTTTTTAAATTCATCCCCCGGTTTCACAAAGCTGCGGAACCGGGGGGATTCTGTGTTCAGGAATCACCAAGGAATTTTCCTTATTTGATAAGTGTCATCTTCCTTACGGAGGTATGGTTGCCTGCCTGCAGCCGGTAGATATAAACACCGGATGAGAGATGCGAACCGTCAAACTGTACGGTGTGTGTACCTTCTGCCTGGAATCCGTCAACAAGGGTAGCTACACGCTGACCGATCAGATTGTAGACATCCAGACGCACATCCGATGCGGATGGGATCTCAAACCGGATCTGTGTGGTCGGATTGAAGGGATTCGGGTAGTTTTGGCTCAGTTCGAATCCTTCCGGAAGCGTAGTTCCACCGTCATCGGCAGAGAGCCATACATCGGTCGAAGTGAAGATCATAACACGGTCGAGATTCAATGCGGCATCATCGCTGACCAATGAGAAACCCTGGGTTCCTTCATCGATGTTGACACTGGCTACAACCACTTCTGAAGAACCGGTAGCTTCATCAAAGAACACCTCTTCAACAAACTCACCACCGACATACAGATCGGCCGTAGCGGACCCGCTCTCCAGCATATAATAGAACTGGATATTGTAGAGACCGGTTCCCTTGAACTCAAGGTCAAAACCTACTTCGCCGCTTCCGCCGTAGTTAACCCAGGCGCCACCACTCGGGCAGAAATCTACCTCGGCACCATCGGGTTCATCAAGGCACGTGAGGGTTCCGCTTGCACTGATATCACTGTCGAAAATTGTGTATTCAGCAACCACGTTTCCGCCGGCATCGACGATTTCAAAACCGGCAAAAGCTTGCCATCCCCAGGATGCACGGATGGTGACTGTGTTTTGCCCTTCATTCATAACGATTTCTCCTTCATAGAGATCCTCGTTACGAATTTCTTCTACCAGCCATTCGTTATTGGGTTGATCACCGGGGAAGAAATATTCGCCAAAACCGTCATTGTTGCGAAGATTGACCCCATTGACTTCGATAACCTGGCCACGATCCCCTTCATTACCTTTATTGTGTAATACGTTGAGTCCGTATTCGCCGCCTTCCTCCATTTCGAAAGTCCAGGTAAACCCGCCTGTTTCGAGGTGGAAGTACTCGAATCCGTCAAATTCCACAACGTGGGCATCACCATCAAGGATACCGTCTTCGGCCTCCAGGTCGGCAACAGCATTAAGCTCTTCGGCAGCATCGAACATATCGCGGATTTCCTGCTCCTGGGCATCACGGTTGGCTTCCCAGTCGGCTTTTTGATCCGGGAACCAGTTCAGATCCCCTACCGGATAGCCACCCACGGCATTGCTCATGGCCCCACTGTGGGTGTATGCGAAGTTCTCGGCATTTTCCGCAATCGGATAAACTTGGCCTACCGACGGAGTCGGATCGGGACTGGGGCTCGGATCGCGGTCAATATCCCAGTAGTATTCGCTTGGTTCCAATCCGGCCCGCTGCGCGGAGAGCCAGGCAAACATATCTATAAACAGATCATCAAAATGGCCATCCTCATAAAACTGGAGGCCGAGATCTTCTCCGATCAGGTTGAGGTGGTTTTCAAACTTGATATTCTCCCACTCGCCGATGATATCCATGGCCCGCTGGTTCAGAAAAGCGGCGGCACGGACATCGCCCTCGGCGGGTGCCCCGGCATCTGGTTCTACATCTTCCGGATACTCATCATATAGGTCCCATATTTCGGGGATAACATAATGTGCATTATTGAGGATACCGATCCGGCGTTGATCTTCGAAACCAAGCTGGGGATCGAGGTAGTCCATCGAGATCCAGGATCCGTACTGGTTATCCGGCTCACCTTCCCGGATGGCACTGAAATCATCTTCGGTTTCTCCGTGCCAGTACCCGTTTATAAACATGTTATTGGCGATAAATGCACGTTGCCACTGTACACCTTCAGCTGAAAGGACATGGCGTCCCGAGTTGACTACGGTGTTGTGATTGAACCAGAGTTCACCTTCGGTCTGCTGTACCTGAACGATGGTGTGGCCAACGTTAAAGAATGTATTATTCTCAAAGAACAGCCTGCTGGTCGGAGCTTCGGTTCGGATCACCCGACCGGCCCAGTACTGCGAGTGGTCGATCAGATTCCGGAAATGGGAGTTGGTCATGCTGAAATCGGTTCCCGGGGCAAGGTTGTGAATCACCGCCGAAAGGTTGTATTCCAACACAACATGGTCGATAATCACCGTGGAGTTGTCCCCGGCGATATCGATCAGACCCCAGCCTTCACTTCCCTGTTCTGTTCGGCCAACGATCCACAGGTGACGCAGTTCCAGATCGTTCTGGGAGACGATCATGGTTTCATCCCATGAATCATCATCGGCGTGCCGGTTTTGAAGTATTGCCGGTTGGTCACCATCTCCGGGCTCTTCCCCGATGATGCGAAGCGGACCCGGTGATTCAATACGCTCGGTATTAAAATAGAATCCATTTGCCTGAAGCTGATACACCCGGTCTTCCGGGCCGATGTAATTACCATCTTCATCAATGTCTTCGGCGATGGCATCTAGAAGTGCATTCATGACAACAAAGCCATCTCCATCAGCCCATTCCACCACCTTGACATGTTCATTTGCCATAACGGCAGTTGACCAGGCGAATAGAAAGAGCAATAGCATGGTACTTAATGCTGTAATTCTCTGTTTCATAACAGGTTTCCTCTTTTTGTGATTGATTGTAACACAGAAAGACTACCATCGTTCCTCCGAAGTAATCTTTCTGTTTTTTTGTGACGCTATCTTTTTTGCATAAAACGGTGTCCGGGTTAATATCGGAAGCGGAGTCCGATATCAAATGTAGCTCCGTAATTTTGATTGTAGGTCGGAAAGCCGCCCAGTGCGGACTGGAAGTTCCGGTCGGGCCTGTTGTTGATATTATTCAGATTGCCAAATACCTCAAAACCGTGACCGATTCGTTGATTCACACGGGCATCAACCCGCAAGTATTCGTCTGTAAAGTGATCGTTTTCAGGTACATTTCCGACAGACTGTAATGTTTCTCCCTGATACATAAAGGATACTCTGGCGGAAAACCCTTTAAAGTCGTAGCCGACCTGGATATTCGCAACCTGGTCTGGTTGATTCGGCAGTCGCCCGGTACGGGTGGAGTCGCGAAGCACATCTGTAGTAAAAGGAGGATCGATCAACATCCTTTCAATATAGTATGTCGGATATTCGGTTTCAGAATCGATGATGGTGTAGTTCATACTCAGAACGATGCCGTCAAAAGGCCGGGGAAGCCACCAGAAATTGGTCTGGAAATCAAACTCGATGCCCCGGTAATAGGCGTCATTGGTGTTATTCAACGCGGTATGAATCATCGGAATTCCTGCAACGGCTTCTTGTGGATATTCCAGGTCGAGCAGGCGTTCGCCCTGTTCATTCTCACGATCCCGATACGATTGATGCCAGATTAACCCATCCACCTGTTTATGGAAAGCCGAGACGGTGATCAATCCGATTTCGTTGGTGTAGAATGAGAAGGAAAGGTCGTGATTCAATGCTTCCGATGGCTGCAGCATGGGATTTCCAGCGAAGATGTCCCGCCGATACTGATCAATCGAAAAGCTCGGTGAGAATTGCATATAGTCAGGCCGTGTGAGTGTATTGGTTCGGGCCAGACGGACATCCATCCAGTTTGTCGGGCTTATCCGCAGGTGAATCATCGGCAGGAAATAGTCATTCTGGCGCTCAGCACGGGCCGGTTCAATCGCAATTCCGGGATCTCCGCGATCGGGGATCATCGCTTCACGAACACGCATGGCTGAATAATCGGTTTCCATATGCTCATACCGGAAACCGGGGATAAAGGTCACATATTGACCGATATTGAGTTCCGTCATGGCATATCCGGCCCATAGGATTTCTGAACCGTCATAGTCGTTACGAAAAGTGGAACCGACATCACGCTCATATTCGGGTTCCAATATTCTGTGTATCTCATTCACGCGATCCACATGCGGCGTAAAACCGATAGGCCAGTCACCGTCCATTCCGGGCAGGAAATTACTTCTTGAATACCCCTCGTCCCAGACATCAGAGATGGGAATGTGTGAAACGGTGCCGGCGGTGGGATCCGGACTGAGTCCATCCATCTGCTCGGCCAGTATCCGGCGATATTCGCTTCCGCCTCCATACGCCAGATTTCCGAGTCCCCAGCGATCTTCATTGTTCATTCGGGTGGTATAGCTATGCTTACCGCCAAACTCAAAACTTCCCTCAATCCAGCGGCCGATGCGGAAAGGAACATCAACATTTGTCTGAAACTGCAAAACATCCTCTTCGGTTTCTCTCATACCCTCATAAATGGAGTAGAGATTGGTCCGTGAGGTATCAAGCCGTGCCGAACCAGGTATGGTGGTGGGGTCATTACGATCCATTAGAGCCCGGTTCAGGCCTCCCTGCTCCTCGAAATCAATGGACAGGTTGTCTGGACTTTTATTTCGGGACTGGCTGTATGCACCGGATACCCGAAATGTAAAAAGGTCAAAATCATTTTCGAATGCCAGCATATTCTGCCAGATAGTAAGCTCATTTTCGTTGATACCAAGCTCATATCGATGATCCAGGCCGTCAGCATTCATAAGGTTGGTACGAATAACTTCGTCATTAAGCCGGGAGTTATAGAAAGAGTTCAGTACAATCCGGCCATTAGGAAGATTGTAATCCACCAATACACTGCCGCCACTTCTGGTCCGTCGCTGGGTATTCTCCTGCAGGCGCAACTCATTGGTGCGTAGTGTATAAACATCCTCCTCAATCCGTTGCCGGTCATAGTTGGCATTATAGGTATCGGTACTTCGATCACGCGCTTCATAATTCAGGTTTATAATGGCTCCCAGGCGATTATCAAGGAACCGGTCGCTCACACTCCCTCCGAATTTGTAGTTGTCGTAGGTGCCCTGGAGCTGATTGTAACCTCCTTCCAGTGACATATCTACCTGAAAATCTTCGGGTGCACGACGAAGCTGCAGGTCAACTGTACCTCCGATGGCATCGGCATCCTGATTGGGCAGGCTCGCTTTGGTGACCTCAATCCCGCCGAGCATCTGGGGGGAGATCATGGACATATCCACACTTCGGTCGGCCTGATCGGTTGCCGGAAGCCTCATCCCCTCGACAGTGATGGCATTGTATTTCGGTGAGAGGCCGCGGATGGAGATTTTACTGGCCTCCCCGCCCGAGCGTTGAATAGAGACCCCGGGCAGACGTCCCACCGATTCGGCGGCGTTGGCATCCGGCACTTCCCGGATTCGGTCAGATGAAACAATATTGGAGATGGTTCGCCTTGAAATCTGACGGTTGATCGCCTGTGCCTGTCCGCGGGCCTGTACCGAAAGGACGATTTCCTCTCCAACAAGGCCCATCCTCAGCATGGCGATTTCAACCCGTGTCCGTTCACCTGCTACCACTTCCACATCCACCCTGGCTTCTTCGTATCCGAGATAAGTGGCAACCAGTGTGTAGGTTCCCGGCTGGACCCCACGGATGGTAAATTCGCCGTCCAGATTGGTGGCTGAACCTGTGCTGGTGCCTTCGATCACCACATTGGCCCCTATTAGCTCTTCACCGGATTGCTGATCCACCAATTCTCCGGTAATGATCCCTGTAGACTGAGCAAAGAGATCAGGTCCGGCTAAAAAGAGTACAGCCATGGCAAGTATTGAAAAAAATCGTTTCATATGATCCATATGAGCAACCTTGAGTTTTGAATTATCTGTCATTAAAATCGGTTTAATAACCGAATATGAGTCGTTTTTGTGTGTCTGACTTGTTCTTTATTTCGTCACGCAGCACAGATCGTTTCGATGAGGTGCTGCGCAGCCATCAATTTGGTTAATCATGTTGATTGATAAATAGGAAAAAGTCTTTCTGCGCACATAAGATTTTAAACGAAACTTTTTGATACTTGCATAAAAGCGCTTCCTGCTTCCAGCAACATAATCCCGGTATGAATTGGTTGGTTTATCTGATTCTTGAGGATCTGTCCGAGTATATAAGACTGAAATTAAGCATCAGTCCCCGTAACAATTTCTGTTGCTCTGCTCACTTTTATGCAATATCTGCATTTAAACTTAGTTAGTCCACATTGAAAATTTCGGCCGTTTCAAAGCAGGACATTATCCATGGCCATACAGCTTTTCCTGGTTACTTTTCATTCCTGCAAAACACGTACTTCCAGTAATTAATCAATTTGATTGATAATTGTCAAACAAAAAATCATTCTTTTTTTTAGATCGACTAAAATGGTGTTGATTTAGCCGGTTATTGGAAAAAATTCCGCAGCCAGGTGTCGTTGCCTGACTGCGGTTTATCGAAAGATCATTACGGAATATAGTAGAATGGAAGCGAGTGTATGTAGGGCCGCGATACATGTTCCAGTGAGGGATCTTCGGGCTGTTCGATCTCAAATCCGAACCCACCGATCATAAATCGGATTTCCCCCTCTTCTACTCCTTCGATATAGGTACCGCGCTCTTCCCCGTACCGGACATAGGAGAAGTCGGAGGCGGTCAGTTCAAACGTGACCACTTTCTCTTCTCCAGGTTCGAGCCGGATCTGTCTGAAATCGCGAAGGCGGCGAAGCGGCGGCACCACCGAGGGATACATGTGCCGCGAGTAGAGTTCAATAGTTTCGTATCCGGCACGGTCGCCGGAATTGTGAACCGTCACGCTCGCACGAATTGGATCATCACCCCGCAGGGTATCCCGGTCGATTTCAAATCCGCTATACTCATATGTGGTATAGGAGAGGCCGTGCCCAAATGGAAACTGGGGGTTGTAGCCGCTTAAATCACGGTTTCCGGCACCATCTTCGAAAATAAGATCGGTCCATTTGTGATCGTAGAGTACGAGATCGTGGGGATAGCGCGGATAGGTGAACGGAAGTTTACCACCAGGATTCCAGTCACCAAAAAGCACGTCCACGATGGCGTTGGCTCCCTGGCTTGCCGGACGATAGGCCATCAAAATAGCTTCCACTTCGCTGGCAAATTCCCGAATGATCCGGGGCCGGCCCTGTGCCAGTACCACGGTGACCGGCTTGCCGGTAGCTGCCGCGGCCAGTGCAAGATCGGTCTGACGTGGATCGATATTCAGATCGCGGATCGATCCCGGTGACTCGGCATAAGCGTCTTCACCGAGTACCAGCACAATATGGTCAGCCTGACCGGCCATATGCTGAAGTCGTCCGGTGTCGTAATTTGCGGGAGCTTCGTATTCCGGATCGGAGAGGGTAAGCACATTGTCAGACCCGACACGTGCTTCAAGCGCCTCACGAATGGTACGGGTTGTTTCGGGATAGAGCTCAGGCTGATCTCCCTGCCAGGAAAACGACCAGCTGCCATGCAGCATCGGCAGATTATCACCGCCGGGTCCTGCCAGAAGGATGGTTTCATCACCGGTAAGCGGCAGGATATCCCCTTCATTCTGAAGCAGGGTCAGCGACTGCCGAGCGGCATCCAAGGCGGTTTCAGCGTATTCCGGCCGTCCGAACATCTCTACTACTCCCTCCTCAGGATAGGGATTATCGAACAGGCCGAGCTCAAACTTGAGACGGAGGATGCGCCGGACCGACTCATCTACTCTCCTGGCTACTTCGGGATCTTCCTCATACAACTCAATGACATAATCAGCAAACAGAAAATCCTGCGGAGTCATACTCATATCGATACCGGCCAGAACCGACTGACGCACAGCCTCTTTGATAGAGGGTGCCACATTATGCCGTTCATGGATTCGGTTTACATCCTCCCAATCGCTGACAATGACGCCATCAAAACCGAGTTTGTTGCGGAGTACGTCTGTTAACAAATAGGGATCACCATGTACGGGAACCCCGTTAACATCGCCGGAGTTGATCATGACCGAGGCGGCCCCGGCTTCGATCGCCTTCCGGTATCCCGGCAGCTCATATTCGCGGTATTCAATTTCAGGAATCCATGCCGGAGTCCGGTCCCGGCCGGTTCTCGGGTTGGAATACCCCAAAAAATGCTTGAGAGTGGCGGCAATGGAGGTGGGATCGGACAAGTCGTCGCCCTGGTACCCTGCGATGGTCCGTAAATTCATTTCGGCGATGATAACCGGATCCTCCCCGTACGTCTCCTCAAACCGGGGCCAGAGCGGATTGCGTCCGATATCGAGTACCGGGTCGAAGTTCCAGCGGATACCCGATGCGCGGGTCTCTTTGGCGGTAATGACGGACGATTCATACACCAGTTCGGGATTTCGTGTGGCTGCCATTCCAATATTGTGGGGAAAGAGGGTGGCATTCTCGGTGTAGTTGGTTCCGTGGATGGCATCAATACCGTAGATTACGGGAATCTGACTTGGGTTTTCCATAGTGGCATCCTGGATAGTCGTGATAATTTCATGCCAGGTTTCCACATTATATGGGGTATTGATGTTGTTCAGGATAGATCCGACCTGATATTCATTGACGGCATGCCTGAGCCGTTCCGGGTCGATGGAACCGTCAACATTATCATAATCCCCTTCAAGAATGAGGTTGAGGTTAATCTGGGTCATCTGACCGGCCTTTTCGGCTACGGACATTCCGGCCATTACGGAATCGATTTTCCGGTCGATATCATCGAAATTACGGGCGGATTCTGATTGACAGCCGGAGCTAAATATACCGGCAAACAAAAGCAAAAAACAAAAATAGGCAGTTCTCATGCAGTAATTAAAAATATTGGGAATATTATCGGATAATTATGAAAGAACCCGACGATCCTTCCGCGGAACGCCGGGTTCTTTTTGTAACGGTAGCAACTTAAACGTCTGTGCTTATTTGATAAGCATCATCTTGCGTGTTTTCACAAAGTCACCTGCTTCGATCCGGTAGATATAGACACCGGATGCAAGCTGACTTCCGTCAAACTGTACCTGGTGCACACCAGAGGAAACCTCTTCATTGACCAGGGTCATGACTCGTTGTCCAAGAATGTCATAGACATTCAGGGCTACCTCGGTCGCCGAGGGAACTTCAAACGAGATCATGGTGGTCGGGTTGAAAGGGTTTGGATAGTTTTGGCGCAGGCGGAATTCACCGGCGACTTCATTATCAGCACCAGTGGTTTCGGCCTCGTAGTATCCGCGAACCTCATCCAGGAAGAACCGGGATGGCCCTGCGGCATTTGGCCCAGCTTCAAATTTCACTCCAAAGGCATACACCACGTCCAGATCCTGTACATCGGAGAGGTCGAACGTCAGAAGCGTACCCTCTTCGGCCGAAGTTACTGTTTTGAGCGTTGCACCTCCATCCTGCCAGCTCCATCCATCAGTCATGATATAGAGATTGGCATTCACACCGCCGTCTCCATAATTGGGAGCTTCGCCGTCATGGCGAACAACAGCAGAGAGATGGGTGTAATTGGCATATTTGTCAACATGATTTTCTGCACCATAGCTGACCCGGAAGTGATACTCCAAGTTATCAAATGAGAGATCGGTGAATTGGGAGTAGTCCCCGTGACTGCTCCAGCTATCGGTTGTACCTACCGATCTAACGTTATCGCCTTCGGATCCCCAACCCTGGAGATCATCCCCTTCAAAGGAGTAGAGAATATCGGATGCATCCGGAAGTTCCATCTCATCGATATCGGCCGGATGGGTGCGCACGTTGTCAACGTAGATGTGGGTCATGTCGGATGATCCTTCTCCGGAAACGAATTTGACACCAATAGCCCGGACATCCGCCAGGTCATCCACATCGGTCAGATCGAAGAGAAGAATATATCCATCTTCTTCTTCCGATCCGATCTCTTTGGCTTCCTGCTCGAACCAGACCCAGTCACCGCCGGTTTTGACAAACAGCTGGGCGGTCATGCCAACAGCAGTTCCGTCATCCGAATGGCGGACGATTGCTGAGAGGTGCGTAGCTGCGGACAGGTCCCATCCATCGTTGTTCTCCACTTCCAGTATGGCATCGGTTTCACCGTCCATCGGGAAATCAGCAACAATGGCGTAGTCGCCTTCACTGCTCCAGGCATCGGTGCTGGAGAGGTTTTCAGCGGCTTCGGTTGCTTGCCATCCCTGGGTGTCACCGGCTTCATCCTCTTCAAATCCAAAGAGCAGGTTGCCGGGGTCGGGACGCGATACAACATCAGCCGGATCCGGGAAGTCCGGACGGTCGAGCGATACCCAGTCTATATAAACAGAAGGGGTATCCGCAGCGTCAATACCTTCCACATGCAGCACAAGATAGTCACCAACACCGTTGAGCAGCGCCGGAAGATCAAGGGTAACCGTGTTCCATGCATCGGCTTCGAGATCATCGGCGGTATAGGCGGCGTAATCCCAGCCCTGACTAATTACACCGTGGCGGACGGCCGGGCCGATCCACTCGATGTTTTCCAGATCGTCAGCGGAAACCCAGATTCGGAAACTTAGCTGATCCAACTCTTGCACTTCGTCAACGGCGACTTCGTTGCGGAACTGAACGTTCTGCTGATCGCCGGAAGCAGTCAGCTGCACCGACCAGGTTCCAACGTCGGAACGGTCGTCAGTAATGGTTGCGGTTCCGCCGGAAGCGTCATCACCATCGGCCTGTTCACCGACGTACCAGTCGCCCAGAACCTGATCTTCGAAATCGTGGGTAAAGATGTTGATCATATCAATTTCGGGCTCCTCCTCTTCCACATGGATCAGGGAGACCTTGTCCACATAAATGGTGGGGTAGCCGGTGGCATCGCCATGTCTGACAATCTGGAGTCCGAATCCATCAAACTCGGCGGGATCCAAATCCGA
>Ga0207421_10003434_pt1 | contig 18869 bp, 19 predicted proteins | sample SodLakKL_010_SED_4_FD_187542 | JGI IMG/M metagenome (GOLD analysis project Ga0207421, IMG submission 187542) | Alkaline sediment microbial communities from Lake Tanatar, Kulunda Steppe, Russia - 8KL_010_SED (SPAdes) (version 2) | ecosystem: Environmental > Aquatic > Non-marine Saline and... | reverse complement strand
GATAAAATAGTTCCTGAGCGTACCTATACCTTCTATCTCTATCTCCACTTCGTCTCCATCTTTTATGGGTCCAACGCCGGAAGGTGTTCCGGTAGAGATTATGTCCCCTCTTTCCAGGGTCATGTACGTGGTTATCTCCTCTATAAGTTCAGGTATTGAGAAAGCCAGCTGGTCTATCGTGGATCGTTGTCTGATCTCGTCGTTGACAACCGTTTTGATCTCAGCGTCTTCGCGCACGTGCTTCTTATCAGCGACCACTGGACCTATCGGTGCCGCTTTATCGAAGGCTTTGCCTCTGACCCAGTTCTGTTCCTGCCTCTGATCGTCTCTGTTAGAAAGATCGTTCACACAGGTGAAACCCATCACCTTTTCCATCGCATTCTCCCTATCCACGCTCTTACACTTCTTTCCGATGACCACGCCAAGTTCAGCTTCGTGATCTATCCTCTCCTTTCCTTCAAGAAGCTCTATGGTTTCTCGATGGGCCGCCACCGTATTTGGTGTCTTCAAAAACAGTTTCGGTCTCTTGGGTATCTCTCTCCCCGTCTCTTCTGCATGATCTCGGTAATTCAACCCGATACATACAAGCTTGGTCGGCTTCACCGGCGGTAATATGTCCACTCCGTCAGCCCTATATATGTTGTCTTCGTGCTCTATCTCGTCTCCTTTTAAATCTCCTATCAGGACCGAACCGTCCTCATCTTTGAACCTGACTCGTCGCATGTTTTGAGAGTGAAGTATAAGATATAAATTTTTGTTCGTCTGAGATATAGGCTGAGATCAAAAAATGAGATGGTCCTTATGATCCCGTGATCGATAGATCACCTCAACCGACCTTTCTCGCCTCTACGTAATTGTTGCCTTTCGAATGAAATGCGTCTACAACTTCAAGACCACTCTCTTCTACGTCCTCTTTGAGTTCATCCAGCCGATATAGGTGGTAGAACCTGTCTATGATCTCTCCGTCCTCTCTGTGCCAGGGAACGATAACGTCCTGTTCTTCCTCTTTCAGATCCCATCTATCGAGTTCTCTAGCCCACGCTGAGATCAATATATCACCGCTCTCCTTCAAGACCCTCTTGGACTCTTTCAAACTTTTGACCCTCTCGTTCTTTAGGTGATGTATCGCCGCTATATAGATCACGTTGTCGAAAGAACGATCTTTGAATGGGAGGGATTTGATGCCGCTCCTGACCAAACCTGCTCTACCTTCGGTTTTTGTCCTGCAGATATCCAGCAGTTCTGCTGAAGCATCCACGCCGTAAGATTTCAGTCCGAAGTCCAGAGCTTCGACGAGATGTCGGCCGTTACCGCAACCGATGTCTAGAACGGAACCCTCGGACCGACCCAGGAACTCCACCACTTCTTTCCACGGCCTATCCCTGGTCTTATCGAAGTGTTCAGCGATAGAATCGAAGGTCTCTGAAGCTCTTCTAGCGTCCTCCATATCTAGTCTAGAAAAATCATAAGTTTTATATCCTTTGGAAGGTTAAATCATTCAAATGATTGTTTTCAGGATTATCGTACTTATCGTCATATGCTCAGCCCTCTCCTTGCTAACCTATAAAAAGGGGATGCTGAACGCAGACGGTTCAGTCACTGCTTTCCTGATAGGTTTATTTATAGGTCTACAGGCCGGTCTCACACTCATATTACTCCTACTTGTCTTCCTTGCCAGCGCCTTTTTGGCTACAAAATACAAGTTCAACTATAAGAAGGAAAGGGGTTTAGAGGAAGGATTCAAGGGGGAGAGAGGATGGACGAACGTTCTGGCTAACGGTATCGTGCCCGTTTTCGTACTTTTGCTTTACAATTCAGGTGACCTCGTGAGTTTTGGATCTCTGTGCTCGAACATATCTACATCACTTTTCGTACTAGCGGTTGCGGCTGCCGCTTCTGATACCTTGGCCTCAGAGATAGGGATGGCCTCTCAGAAAGTTTATTTGATAACTACCTTCGAGAAAGTAAAGCCCGGCACCAACGGCGGTATCTCCCTTTACGGCGAGATGTGGGCCATGATAGGTTCAGCTTACACTTTCATGATCGCCCAGATCATGTTTCATATCTCTGGTCATCCAACGATGTCCCTTGAGGTGCTTACTATAGGGATACTGATCGCTTTCGTAAGCTGTCAGATAGACAGCTTTTTCGGAGCTACCTTGGAGAGGAGGGGTATACTCAACAAGTCCCTGGTTAATCTTCTCGCTATCTCGATATCGGTGATAGTTTTTGGAGGTATAATATATGTCTGGTAAGATGTTGATGTTGATATTGGACGGTATTGGAGACAGGTCCGTTGAGGAATTGGATGGTAAGACACCGCTTGAGGCGGCCGAGACACCACATCTAGATTCTTTTGCGGAGGAAGGACAGAACGGCTTGATGGACACCATAGCCCCAGGGATAAGGCCCGGCAGTGATACCGGTCATCTCTCACTACTAGGTTACGATCCCTACGAGGTATACAGCGGGAGAGGACCTTTCGAGGCCGCGGGTATCGGGATGGAACTCGCACCTGATGACGTAGCTTTCAGATGCAACTTTGCAACCCTTGAAGATGGTAAAGTCGTCGATAGGAGGGCCGGGAGGATAAAAGAAGATACCGAGGAGCTGGCAGAAGCCATCCGAGATATAGATATCGGTGTAGATTTCGAATTTGAGAAGGCGGTGGAACATAGGTGTGTTCTGGTACTAAAAGGAGAAGGTCTAGGAGGAGATGTCACCGACGTAGACCCACACGAGATCGATACCGAGTTCCACGAGGCCGCTCCCATGGTAGATTCGGAGGAAAATCGGAGGACCGCCGAACTCCTGAATGAATTCGTTGAAAAGACCGCAGATGTGCTTTCTGATCATCCTGTCAACCGGAAGAGAGAAGGTGATGGGAAACTACCGGCGAACGTCATCTTACCTAGAGGAGGAGGTAAGGTCCCGGACATGGACGACCTGGATTCGAAACACGGGCTTGACGCCGGTGCTGTCTCAGGGATACCTCTTGTCAGAGGCGTCTGTGCTCTGGCAGGGATGGATATCCTGGAGGTGGAAGAGGCGACCGGTGGTCTAGACACCGATCCCGATTCGATAATAGAAGCTGTTGTAGGATCAATAAAAGATCATGATCTGATGATGGTCAATATAAAAGGGTGTGATCTGTCCGGTCACGACGGCCTACCCGGTCAGAAAGTTGATTTCATAGAGAAGCTCGATTCATCAGTGGCCAAACTCAAGGAACTGGAGGATGTGTATATAGCGATAACTGGAGATCACTCCACGCCTGTAACCATACAGGATCACAGCGGAGATCCTCTACCGCTGACCATATGGGGCGAAGACGTCAGGGTCGATGATATAGATGAGTTCAATGAAAGAGCGTGCAGCAAGGGGGCTATCAACAGGATAAAGGGTGGAGACCTATTGAATATATTGAAAGACCTTGCTGATCTGACCGAAAAATTCGGCGCCTAGCGTTTATAACCGATCGTCTGCAAGAACTCTTTTCTCTCTTCTTTATCTTCTTCGTCTTCGACACCGATGGTCGGAGATCCGTCTATAACGCCCATTATACCCCTACCGCTCTCCGCGTCAGCTACGACCACTTCTAATGGATTTGCAGTAGCGCAGTAGATCCTGCATACTTCAGGAACGCTCTTTAGAGCGTCCATCACATTTATCGGGAAGGCACCGTCCATCATCAATATGAAGAAATGACCAGCATTTATCTTCTCGGCGTTCTTTACGGCCTGATCTTTTAGGCGTTCATCGGTCCCATCGTATCTTATCAATCTGTCTCCAGAAGCCTCGCAAAATGCGACGCCGAATTCGATATCAGGGACGGATGTGACCACCGCCTCGTATATATCTTCGACCGTCTTTATGAAATGACTCTGCCCTATGATCACGTTAGTTTCGCTATCTTTTTCTACTTCGACTCTCTTCAATTCCATATCACATCAACTCCGACATGTAATTCTAAAAGAGATAAATAGATTTAACGTAAAACTAGGCCCTATCAGACGTCGGGTTCTCCATCTTCGTCGTATATCTCGTCTTCAGGCTCTTCTACCCACCCACATCTGTCGCATTCTTTCTTTCCTTCCAAGAGGTGACCGCACTCCGGACAGCTGTCTTCCAGTTCTTTTTCTTTTTCTTCCAATCCTTCGGTACTTTCGCTGACACTCTTATCCATCCGTTTCTTAAGCCAGAGTAGTCCGAAGGCCAGGAAGTAGAACACCGAGGTGGATAGACTCTGCTGTAATGTGATCATACCTAAAGCTGTAGTTCGCGGTAAAGTAACAGGTCCGAATCCTAGGGAAGTCCTGGTCCAGGCGTAATCTTCTTCCCCTTCGGTCTCTCCCTCTTCGTAGGTGATATTTCTCTTCAAAGAGAAATAATGATTGAAAAGCCTCTCTGAAAGATCTTCGACCTCCACATAATACTCGACGTTCCCTCCGGTTCCGTTGTGATCCTCCACCGGTTCCATCTGATATCCGCCATATTCTTCCCTTCTCAGACCTTCGACACCGGTGTAAGAGATGTTAGCGTAAAGGGAGTAGTTCCTTATCTCACGTTCCTCCAAGTAATCTTCGCTCAGATCGACGGTGAGGTTGAATGTGGTCCCCGAGTCGCCGTAAACCGGTTCTACCGTCCCGTTCAAAAGTCTTCCGTCTTCAGATCGGATACGCCTGGAGGGTTGATCATAGATCACGCCCGTGTGATAGAGAGACATCGAAAGACCGATAAGGATGATCGAAGCTATGCCCACGACAACCAGCTTTTTGAAACTGTTCTCGTCGTAAAGCTTATAGGGTATCAAGATCGCGATCAAAGGGAGTAGTAAGTTCATCAAACATGGATTCATGAAGATCATCCATATCGACGCGATGAAAACCGTGAGGATGTATGCCGGTATTGAGTATTTGGACTCCTTTATGACTTTGGTCTTTTCGTTTATGGTCTCAAGCAGTGATATGCCTTCTTCGTCTTCCATGTTAGGACCTTTGGTCAGCTACAGTGATATGGAACTTAATAGTCTTTTTGAAGGATGTGCTTTCAAAAGACCCTATCTCCGGATTTGTATACTTCTTCGACCAGGTTGACGCCGAACCTGTAAGGTATGTGCATATGGTTAGGTACGTCCAATATCAAAAAGTCGGCTTTTTTCCCGCTTTCGAGAGAACCCACATCGTCTCTATCCAGGGCTTTAGCCGCGTTGAAGGTCGCGGCGGTGAGCGCCTCCGAAGGAGTCATCTTCATCTGAAGACATGCTAGAGTTATCACGGACTGCATGCTCTCGGTCCAGCAGTTGGGATTCAAGTCTGTAGCCAGGGCAAGAGCCATGCCCCTATCCAGCATCTTTCTGGCCGGTGAGTACTCGTCATCCATGAGCATGAAAGGCGTTCCAGGGAGTAGTATACCTATCGTTCCACTGTCAGCGAGTTTGTCTATATCCTCATCGCTGGTCTTGACCAGATGCTCAGCGGATATCGCCTGGATCTCTGAAGCCATCGAACTGCATCCGATATTCTCTATCTCGTCAGCATGTACACGTGCTTCCATCCCGCTCTCCTTCGCCGCTTCTAACAGCCTTCGACTATCATCGGCGGAAAAAACACCCTTTTCACAGAACACGTCGCAGTATTCTGCCAGCCCTCTATCGATGATCTCAGGCAGGACCTCCTTTATGCAGAAGTCGATGTAATGTCCTTCGTCTTCAAATTCGGGTGGTAATGAATGCGCACCGAGATATGTGGGTACTAAATCCACAGCATGTTCATCGTTCAATTCATCGATGGCTTCGAGCGATTTTATCTCGTTCTTTTTGTCCAGACCATAACCGCTCTTCGCTTCGGCTGTCGTCGTGCCGTTCTCCAGCATGCCGTTCAACCTTTTGGCGGCCTGTTCCTTCAGTTTTTCTTTGGACGCCTTTCTCGTCGATCTTACGGTACTGAGTATGCCGCCGCCCTCTTCCAATATCTCCATGTAGCTCTTACCTTCTATCTTCATCTGAAGTTCCTCTTCCCTGGAACCCGCGTATACGAGATGGGTGTGTGGATCGACGAAACCGGGGATGACGGTCCTACCGGAGGCGTCAACGATCTCTTCAGCCTCGTAACTTTCCTCCAACTCTTCGGTCTCACCGACGTCGATTATCTTTTCCTCTCGTATAGCTAGAGCACCGTTCTCGATCTTACCCGTATCTTTCATCTCTTCTCCCTTCCTCGGTCTATCGGGTCCCTGCAGGGTGTGCATCTCGGAGATATCCTTGACTAAAATATCAGCTTCTTTCATAAGATCACCTATATCATACCTAGATTTCGGAGCAAGAAGTAGGCGAAGACGATGAACCCGATAACTATCGCTACGGTCGCCCATATCTGACCTATGGTTATCAGAATATACAGCTTCGCCTTCTTTTCCGAAGTATCGAAATATTTTTCTAACAATTTTTTCAGCCTATCACCGGCTGTTTTAAGATTCTTCTTCCATCATACTCTTTATCTTTTTCCTTCTGAAGAAGTCCTCTCTTTCCCTCTCTTCCAACTGTCTCTCTATGTATTTTATAGTGGCTTCAAGCTTCGGTATGTAGTTGTATTCAAGAGAATTGACCCTTCTTTTAGCCTTCTCTATCTCTTCGGAAAGCCTGTTCAGCTTACCCTCCACTTCTGCCAGTTCCAGTGAGAGTTCGAGGGCCTTTCTGAAGTTCTCTACTGCCTCGTCCAATCTTATCGAGGTATCGGCATAGCCGTAGAACTTTTCTTTTGAGACTTCAGGATGTAGCTCAGGGACGCTGACACCCATTATATTATCGGACTCTATCTCCACTCCGCCGATCTTTTCCGCACCGTCGGCCGCGCTCTCGATATCGCTGCTGCCCATCACCATCTGAGCTTCGACCAAACTGTCAAAACTCTCTTCAAGTATCTCTTCTAGCTCGTCCCTGAGTTCTCTCCTTCTATCGACTATTTTGAAGAATTCGTTTATGAGAGCGTCTTTTTTCTCGCTGAGCAGATCGTGGCCGTTCTCGGCAAGGATCTTTCTTTTCTTGATCCGGAGTAGTTCCATCCGGGTAGGTTTGACGTCCTCGAGTCTTTCAGCCATCGTTCCAATTGATGATTGATAGATGTATTATATATTTTCGCCTACAGCTTGGAACTTCGATCGAAGTCCATGTACCCTTTCAGCAGATCCAGAACCTGTTCTGTCTCCGGCACCATGTCTCTTTCTTCTATCTTCGCCTCTAAAGCGTTCAGCTCTACGAACTCGGCCCTCTCGAACTCTAAAGGGGAGAGTTCTATCTTGTCGGGTTCAGCTTCAACTCTGTATAGACGAACGTTCTCTTTTTCTTCTTTTATATCTTTGGTGAAATATCCGATCTTCTCGTAGTCCCCTACCAGTCCGATCTCTTCTTCCATCTCCTTCTCTAACGCTTCGTCATAACTCAAACCTGAGGTGACGTGTCCTCCCAGTACAACACTCCAGTGACTTGGATAGAATCTTTTATCTTCGCTTCTTTGAGTCATCAGCAGTTTTCCGTCGGGATCGAAAACGAAGAACATGACGCTCCTGTGTCTCAACCCTTCATCGTGAGCTTCTTTTCTGCTTCTTACATCTATCACTTCGTCCTCCTCATCCACGATGTCGAGTTCTTCAGTCATGGACAACCATACCAGGGAGGGTATAAGAAAATTGTTTGTATCCGAATGCAAACGTTTAAGTAAATCACTTTTATCGTAAATTGAGATGGCGGACCAAGAAGATCAGGAACCCTTCGGTATCAAAAGTGTCATATCAGACCTAAAGATAGTTCTGAAGTATAGAGAGTTATTGATATTGATCTTCGCGGTCTTCGTCAGCATGATCGGTTTTGGTCTCGTCATGCCCTTTCTTCCGATCTATGCTTCTGAATTTGGCGCTTCCAAGACACAGATAGGACTCATGCTGGGAGTCTTCTCCATCGTCAAGATAGTCGTCGCTCCCCTAGGCGGAAAACTCGCCGATACCTACGGTAGAAAACCCATAATGGTCGGTGGGATGTTCGTCTACATGATCGTTATGGCCCTTTTCGGGATGGCGCGTACTTTACCGGAATTGTTCATATACAGAGGTAGTCAGGGCGCCGCATCCGCACTGGTTTGGCCCGTAGCTATGACATATATCGGCGACATAGTAAAAGAGGAAGACAGAGGAAAAGCTATGGGTCTGTATTCGATGTCATTCGCCAGCGGCAACGCGTTCGGGCCTTTATTGGGCGGTTTGATAGCGACATGGTACTCATTATCTGTTCCGTTCTTCTTCACTTCTGGACTGGCAGCGACCAGTGGGATACTCTTGTTTTTTGGCGTCAGAGAATCCTATGCTGGTTCAAAACACGAGGAAAGCGAAACTGAAGATGAAGACTCACTTTCGATAATCGACGCGGGACCGACTGCGCAAAGTTCTGGGATCGGATATATACTCAAAGCGCCAGTTCGATTTTTCATGACAATATGGAATTACATCAAGATGATAACTCCGTTCCCTAAGCTTTTCTTGGGCCTGACCGTCGGTTCTTTCACCGTATTTTTCGGCCTTTCTATGGTCTGGTCGATGCTGTCGCTTTTCGGAAAGGAGATACTCCTTTTCTCTGACCTCCATATCTCTTTGATATTCACTTTGATAGGCGTTGTTCAGGTCATAATAATGTTCCCTGCAGGGAGTCTTTCCGACAGGATAGGTAGAAAAAAGTTGATCCTCGCGGGCGTGAGTCTCTCGGCAGTGTTTTCTGGATTGATCGGGTTATCTACCGGCTTCTTTTTCCTGATGGCCGCTGTTGGTTTTTACACGTTCGGTAGAGCTCTTGCTAGACCTTCTTTTCCTGCGCTCGTATCTTCGTTATCCTCCATGAAGCACAGGGGCAAGATGATGGGAGTCTACAACTTCGCTCAGAATGCAGCTTTTGCCACTGGTTCATTTATAGGAGGTGGCGTAGCGGACCTGTTGGGTCTGAGGTGGCCGTTTTTCGTCGCTATGATAGTGGGTTTAGGAGGATCCGTATTCATCTGGCTGACGGTAAAAGAGCCTGACAAAGCCTCTTTGAAAGAGCTGGATGATATGGATAGAATTGAAGATTAGACCTTCTCGCTCTCTCTCTTGGAATAGTACTTGATATTTTTATCCTCAAATCCTAGATGTTCAAAAAAGTCCATGCCCTCTGGATTGTCCGGTTCGATAAGAGCGGCCCATATCTTGAATCCTTTATTCTCGAACACCCGCTCTAATTCTTCGACCAGAGTTCTCCCTATCCCTCGTTCCCTGTACTCCTCTTTTACAGCCAAACGGTTGATCCATCCCTTCCTTCCGTCATCGGTACCGAAAACGATGCCGACGAGTTCCCCTTCATCATAGGCACCGACCCAGTACTCCGGCTGTTCTTCCAGCTCTCTTTCGATGTTCTCCCTCGTATCTCTGCCCTCCGGCTTGTAAGGAAGTCCGGCTCCGTCCCAGAGTTCGAGTATATCTTCGTAATCCTCTATCGTCGGAGTTTTCAGCTCCACTGTCATCAGTGGATCAATCTAACAAATCTTTAATATATCCTTTGTTAACCTTCCAATGTAAAAGGAATCGATATGAAAGGAGAAGAGACCATACCTTTACTGCACGATCATCACGCGCATCTGAGCGGTAGAGCGGCCTATCTCGATTGTGTCGACCTGTCGGATGTAGAAGAAAAAGGAGAGGCGCTCTCAGCGATAGAGCAGCGCTGTTCACCTGATGAGATCAATGTCGTACAGGGTTGGAACGATTCGTATTATTCTTTCAGCGAGTCAGAACTGGAAGATATGCCTCCCGTCTTCATTTGGAACGTTTCCGGACACGGACTTGTTTTCAATGATGAAGCTGAACGGAGATCTATCGATAGGTTCAACGATCCATCCCTGATCAAAAATATGAAAGACCCGGATTGGGTGGAGCGAAACCTTTTGAAGGTATCGAAATTGATGATGGAGATAGAGGGGATAACTGAAGACAAGATATCCAGGACTAACGACTTTCTGCTGGAAAGAGGCATATACAGCGTGGATGATATGCTGATGCCCTCTGAAGAAACCCTTAAGAAGTTCAAGGACCTGGATCTAGCTGATAAGACGAACTTCTGGGCAGATCTAGATACGTTCGAGGAGCTAGATGAAAGAGCGCGGGAAGAGATAGAAGGCATCAAGCTCTTCGCCGACGGAGCGCTCGGCCCTAGAACCGCCGCTCTGGATCGATCTTACCTGGACGGCGGCAGCGGCGTTCTGGTCTATGAAGAGGAAGAGTTCGAAGATATCTTGCTCGATCTGGAGAAAGAAAAGGTGGCCGTACACGCGATCGGTGATAGAGCCATATCGATGATAGTCGATGTTTTGGGTAGCCTGGAAATAGATATAGAGCTCCCGGAAACACGGATAGAACATGCTCAATTCATAGACAAAAAAACGGCCGAAGAGGCTAAACGTTTGGGCGTAACTTTGAGCATGCAGCCTAACTTCAGCGTCGATTCGGAACACTATTCCGACAGACTATCAGAGAGATATCTCAAAAAGAACAATCCCTTCCGTATGTTGATTGATGATATCGGGTTCGTTCCCGGTGAAGACCTCGTATTCGGTTCCGACGGCCTGCCTTACGGTGTGGAGGAGGCTTTAAGATCCTCACTCTTCCCGATCTACGAGAGTCAGAGGCTTTCTTTAGAGGAGTTCATCGACGGTTACTGCGTAGGTAGTGATGACTACGGCAGGATAAAGATAACTATAGATAGATCTGAAGAAGAAGTCTCTGTGAACGTGATCTGATCCCATTCAATCTTCCTTTTCCACATGGATCACGTCTCCGGAGACGAACCTCTCGCAGTCCTCTAGAACTAATCTCCCTCTCTCATCTATGTCTTCTACGATACCTTCTTTTTCGCCGCTGACTGTTTTCACTTTAACTTTTTTCCCTATGGTGGAGCAGTAGTCCCTGTAAGTTTCAAGAATTTCATCGATACCGTAAAAGTTGTGAACTATCTCCTTCAAAAGATCGTCTATGGATACTTCATCATCCGCAAGGTCGGTTATACAGACGCTATCGTCTATAGGAGCGACCTCCACATTCAACCCTATCCCGATTATGCCTCTGTCGTCGACTATCTGGGTGAGTATACCGCATATCTTTTTACCTCCTACAAGAACATCGTTGGGCCACTTCAATCGAGGTTCTATCTTCATATCTTCTAGTGTCTTAGCTACTGCTATAGAAGCTTTCAGCGGTAGAAGGGACTCTTTATCAGTACAAAGAGAAAAGTAAAGATTACCTGGAGGTGACTCCCAGGAACGATCTTTTCTTCCTTTACCAGCGGTTTGCCTTTCCGCCTGCACGACGAAATCTTCATCATTTTCGGCACACAGGCTCTTCGCTACTTCGTTTGTAGATCCCGTTTCTTCTAGCCTGTATATCTTTATGTTCTTCCCTCACATGAAAGTCGGAGGAGAACTTACGGTGACGTAGGAAGCCTTTTTTTCCCCTGCATTTTCCGCGTAATGTTTCACATCTGAAGGATGCCAGAGAGTATCTCCGGCTTTCAGCCGATGGACTTCGTCGCCTACGTGATAGTCTATGACTCCACTCAGAACGAGATGTATCTCTTCGCCCTCGTGTAGGTATTCGTCAGATTTCACACCGACTTCCAATTCAGCTATTATGGCCTCCATCTCATCCGATTTCTGCATCAGGCGGAAGACCTTTCCGTTCACTTCCTCCCTCTCTCTTTCCTCTCCTTTTTTGACCAATACACTTTCCATATTATCACGCCAACAATCCTATCAATATGCCCGCTGCGGTAGCGGATCCGATAACTCCCGCGACGTTCGGCCCCATCGCATGCATCAACAGATGACTTCCGGCGTCTTCTTCCTGACCCATCTTCTGGACAACTCTTGACGCCATCGGTACGGCTGAAACTCCTGCTGCACCTATCATCGGATTTATCTTACCATCTGATAACTTGTAGTAGAGCTGACCGAACAACGTACCTCCCGCGGTAGCCGTCGCGAAGGCGAATACGCCGAGGAGCAGTATCTTTAGTGTCTCAAACACTAAGAAAGTATCGCCTGTCATTAGGAAACCGACACCGAGACCAAGCATTATAGTGGCTATATCCATCAGTGCGTTGCCGCCGGTGTCAGATAATCTGTCCATCACTCCTGATACCTGGAAAAGATTACCGAGCATGAGCAGACCTACAAGAGGAAGAGCTGAAGGAACGATCAATCCTACGATTATCGTGACGCCTATCGGGAAGATTATCTTTTCCAGTCGACTGACCTCTCTCATCTTCCCCATCCTGATCTTTCTCTGGTCTTTGGATGTCAGTGACTTGATTATAGGTGGCTGTATTATGGGAACTAAAGCCATGTAAGAGTAAGCGGAAACGGTCACCGCTGCTATGATCTCGGGCCTCTCTCCGACAAGCTGGGTAGCTGCGTAGATCGCCGTCGGTCCGTCGGCACCACCGATTATACCGATCGATGCTGCTGCGTTCAGATCGAAGCCGACTATTATAGCTAAACCCAATGCCAAAAATATGCCCACCTGAGCTGCGGCACCTAATAAAAAGGTCTTCGGATTCGCTAGAAGAGGTGAAAAATCGGTCATGGTGCCTATACCCAAGAATATTATCAGTGGTATGATCCCGGTCCCGATCAACTCAGTATACACGATATTCAGAAGCCCCGTTTCCCCGGTTATCCCGGTAAGAGGCATGTTGGCGAGTATGACCGCGAATCCGATCGGCCCCAAAAGCAAGGGCTCCATGTTTTTGGCGACACCCAGATAGATCAATAATAGACCTATGCCTATCATGACCGCCTGCTGCCAGGACATCGCGAAAAGACCTATCTCAAGCATCTAATCACCACCTCTAGTCTGCACGGCGGCGACGATAGCCGCGATCTTCTCTTTTTCATCTTCCTCTTCAACAAAATATTTGTTGGCGATCCAGCCGAATAGATAAGTCGCAAGTGTCAGTATGGTTAGAGTTAAGAACACCACACCTATACCGATCAGGATCACTTCTACAGGAGACATATTATCCAACCATCGTTGCGATGAGATCGTCTTCTTCCACGTCCTGTCCCTTCTTGACGTGGATATCTTTTATCTTCCCGTCTGCTGGTGCGGAAACGTCGTTCTCCATCTTCATCGCCTCCAGGATAACCACGGGTTCTCCCTCACTAACAGTATCTCCAGGACCGGCTTTCAGTTCTAGTATCGTTCCCAGCATCGGCGAATGTATCTCCATCTCTTCTCCGCTCATCTCTTCCTGCTGTTCTTCGGAACCTCCGGATGGTTCGGGTTGTTGACCTTCTGGGTAAAGCACGGAAACATCGTAGGTCTTTCCGTTGATCCGGACCTTGTTCTGGTTCTTCATGACTACGTCATATTTCTGACCGTCGATCTCCACTTTTCCTTCCCACGGATAGCTGATCTGTCTAGCGGTCTTCTTTTCCTCTTTCTCCTCTTCAGTTTCGAGCGGTAAGTCCTCAGAGTAGAATTCGGCTTCGACTTCTCCTTTCAGGAATTTGAGACCTATGTCGGGATAGATAGTGTAAGTAAGGACATCTTCAGGCTTGTTCAACAGGCCTTTGTCTTCGAGGAAGTCCTTGTTCTTTTCGAATTCGGGTTCTAACAAGCTAGCGGGTCTATCGTCGATGACCTCGTCTTCCCAATCTGGACCCAATATCTTTTCATACATCTCGTCGGATATCTCTCCGGGAGGCCTACCATACATACCACGGAAGTACTCTTTGGTATCGTTTGTGATCTTCTCATAACGTCCGAATTTTACATTCATAACGGCTTGAACACCGACCACCTGAGAAGATGGTGTTACAAGAGGCGGATGACCGAATTCTTCCCTCACTTTAGGTACTTCTTTTAGAACTTCTTCGTATTTGTCCGCGGCGCCTTGTTTTTCCAACTGATTCACAAGGTTAGAGAGCATACCGCCGGGTATCTGGTGGACCGTCACTGAAGGATCGATCCTCAAAGCTTGTTCCCGGTGAAGATGTCTGTATTTGTTCCATATATCGCCGAAGTATTCTCTTATATCCATGAGTAGATCCATATCGTATCCAGTGTCGTGTTCCGTTCCCTGTAACGCGGCAGTCACCGATTCTGTCGGAGGTTGTCCCGTCGCTCCTGTAAGAGTAGAGAAGGAAGTGTCGATTACGTCGACGCCTGCATCGATGGCTTTCATGTAAGCCATGCCGGTCATCCCAGAAGTGTTATGGCTGTGAAGATCTATAGGTATGTCTATACCAGCGTCTTTACAACCTTTTATGATACCATAGGCCCGAGGCGGCGATATCATGCCCGCCATGTCTTTGATACATAGGGAATCGCACCCCATCTTTTCCAATTCCTTGAACTTTTCAACGTATTTTTCCACGGTGTGTATAGGTGAGATGGTGTAACAGAGCGAGCCTTGAACGTGAGCCCCTTCCTTATTGGCCTGTTCTATAGGCACCCTCATATTCCTCAGATCGTTCAGAGCGTCGAATATCCTGAAGCTGTCGCAGCCGTTCTCATGGGCGTAATGGATGAATTTTTTGACGACATCGTCGGGATGATTCTTGTAAGCGACTATATTCATCGCTCTTTCGAGCATCTGTGTTCTAGTATTAGGTAACGCGTCGCTCAGTTTGTTCAACCGCTCCCACGGATCTTCGTCTAGATACCTGATACAAGCGTCGAAAGTCGCTCCACCCCATATCTCCATGGAATCGAAGCCCACCTGGTCCATCTTTTCGCATATAGGCAGCATGTCCTCCGTTCTCAGCCGCGTAGCCAGAACCGATTGATGCGCATCTCGCAGAGTCTGGTCATGAAGTTGTACCATATTTAATCCTCCATATATCTTTAAAATCGTTTCCGAACACTTTTGATCCGGCCATATTCGGTGGAGGAATCAAGGTCATATAAAAACGTTAGTGTATTATTAGAACTAGACAATATACTACAATAATCGTTTTAGCGCCTGCTTACCGCAGACCAAAACTTTTATAGTCGATTTGGTAAGTCCCTGTCCGGTCATATATGCGTTTACTTGAATTTGAAGGAAAGGACATCTTCCAGGGATCCGAGATACGGGTACCTGAAAGATCTGTGATCGAAGAGGAGAAAGATCTACAAAAAGCGATCGATGATATCGGTCTTCCGATGGTGTTGAAAGCACAGGTGCCCGCCGGCGGACGAGGTAAGGCAGGCGGGATAAAGATCGCTGAGACCGAGTCAGAGGCAGAGGACGCGGTCGGAGAACTTTTAGGAACAGAGCTCAAGGGGCACAAGGTGAGGTGTTTATTGGCAGAAGAAAAGCTGGATATAGAGAGGGAGATGTACTGCGGCATAGTGGGAGACGACGAGAACGCCGCACCCGAGATAATAATCAGTTCTGAAGGCGGGGTCGACATAGAGAGCATAGCAGAAGAGAGCCCCGAGAAGATAGTGAGAAAAAGAGTGGATCCGATGTCAGGGCTGAGACCCTACGAAGCCAGGAACCTCGCTAAAGAACTGGGTCTTGAGAGAGACGCCTTCAGGTCGTTCAGCGATGCCCTCTTCAAGCTATATGGGATCTTTGAGGCTTACGATGCCAAACTCTCCGAGATCAATCCGCTCGTCGAGACCAGGGAAGGCAGGTTCATCGCGGCTGACTCGAAGATAGTCATCGACGATCACTCTTTGTTCCGCCATCCAGAATTCGAAGATAAGAGGACTAGATATATAGAGAACGAACTCGAGAGGCAAGGAAGCGAGAAGGGAGTAAATTATGTGGACTTGGACGGCGAGATAGCCGTGATGGCGAACGGTGCCGGTCTAGCCATGGCGCTGATGGACCTGATAAGCAAAGAAGGTCATGCTCCAGCGGCCTTTTTGGATACCGGTGGAGGACTCAGCGAGCAGAGGATGGAAGATTCCCTCAAACTTTTATTCGATAAGGCTGAAAGGGACGAAAAAGTGAAGGCGATACTGGTCAATATAAGGTTCATGATAAGCCCGCCTGACGCGATGGTGAAAGGATTCATGAAGGCTATGGAAGATAGGAGTGATGTCGATGTTCCAGTCGTACTCGTAGTTCGGGGAAGGAAGAGCTACGTCGAGAAGGCGAAGCAGCTTTTGGAGGGTACTGACATCAATCTCTATACTGATGTAGAGGAAGGCGTGAAAGCAGCTAAAGAAAAGATAACGAGGTGAAAGAGATGGGTATATTGATAGATTCTGGATCCAAAGTACTCGTTCAAGGTATAACCGGTAGGTTAGGAAAAAAACAGACGAAGTTGATGCTCGAATACGGTACTGACATAGTCGCTGGAGTCACTCCTGGAAAGGGAGGAGAGACGATCCACGGGGTACCGGTCTACGACACCGTCAAGGAGAGTTTAGAGCACCACGACGTGGACGTATCGACGGTTTACGTTCCCGCACCCTATGTCGAAGACGCTGTAAACGAAACCATCGAGGCCGGTATCGAGTTCGGCGTGGTTATCAGCGACTGGGTACCGTATCAGGATGAGATGAGGATAAAGAGGGCAGCCTTGAACAGCGACGACTTCCGCCATATCGGACCCAACACCCCAGGTATAGCGATACCGGATGAGATAGCTCTAGGTATGTTGTCATCGCCTTCGGTGATGACCGAAGGGAACGTGGCCATAGTCTCCAGGAGCGGGACATTGACAGGCGAGATCGCCGAGAACCTGACCGAGAGAGGTATCGGGCAGAGCGTCGTGATGGGCCTCGGAGGAGACCCTATCGTAGGTACTAGAACGGTCGAAGCCGTGAAGATGCTCGAAGAGGACGATGATACTGAAGTTATCGTACTGGTCGGCGAGATAGGCGGTACCATGGAAGAGGAAGCCAGCGAGTTCATAAAAGAGGAAGGTAGCAAACCTGTGGTTGCTTTCTTGGCCGGCAGGAGTGCTCCCCGGCAGAAAAAGATGGGTCACGCCGGCGCTATAGTGAGAGGCGGTAAAGGAACGATAGAGAGCAAGATGGCCGCCTTCGATGATGCAGGAATAGAGGTCGCAGACACCATCTGGGACATACCCGATATGGTAGAGAAGCACCTTTGAATAATTTTATATCGTTAGTTCCGCATCCTATGATGTGAAACACATGGATAGATTGTTCGATAAGGCACTTGTGAGACCTCCCGAGGTAAGCTATCGAGATTGTCTTTCAAAGAACCCCCACTGTGACAGCATCGATTATGGAAAGACTTTAGAACAGCATGAGAGGTACGAGCGTCTTCTGGAGGAAAATGGTGTAGAAGTGGAAGTTCTCCCAACTATGGAGTCTCATCCCGACAGCATTTTCATGCAGGACACCGCCTTGGTGGCTGAGAGTTCGCGGACCGCTGTGATCTGCAGATTCGGTGTGCCAGAAAGGAGGGGTGAAGAGGAGAGCGTTGAGGAATATTTTAGAGAAATAGGTTACACCGTGAAGAAGATCGAGCCTCCCGGAACTTTAGAAGGCGGCGATATACTGGTAACTGATAAGGACAAGATATTCGTCGGACTGTCCGAGAGGACCAATCGGGAGGGCGTAAAACAATTATCGGATCATCTACCCGGCGTCGAAGTGATAGGTGTTCCTGTCTCTGAAGTTTTTCACCTTCTCTCTGGAGTGAATTATATAGGTGATGGAACATTGGCCGTCTGCCCCGATATCGTCGATGAAAGTTATTTTGACGACTTCGATATGGTCGAGATAACCAAAGCTGAGCAGAACACTAAGTATAAGAACAAGCCTATCAACATGCTTTATCTGGGCGATTGTAAGGTGGCCATGCCGGAAGTTTACAAAAATACTGGGGATATACTCGAGCAGATCGGTTATACCGTCATCGGCATAGATATATCCGAGTTCTGGAAAGGTGACGCCGGCATGACGTGTCCTATGCTTCCTTTCTACAAGGGGATCTGATGGATGTTGATATCGAAGTCGAAGAGCAGCTATGCGTTCGATGCGGAAAGTGCGTGAAGTGGTGTCCTGAAGACGCTATATTGGTAGAAGATCTTCCCATCATAGACTTTGAGAAGTGCGTTCACTGCGGAGAGTGCATGAACGTCTGCCCCGAGGGTGTTTTTGATGTTGCAGGTCCTCGCCCTAACGAAGCTATCTATGAGGACTTTTCTGAAGTCTACAGTTCCGGAAAGTATCCTGAATTCAGCAGGGCCATGGCCGATCTTTTTACTGAATTGATGGAAGATTGTGGTGTCGATGGAAGAGAGATACTGGATCTGGCCTGTGGAGAAGGCACTTTCGCGGTAGAGATATCCGAAAAGGGCTACGACGTCGTAGGTGTAGACATATCTTCTAGACAGATCACATTCGCGAGAGAGAAAGATAGCGGAGCCGAGTTCATGGTCGATGACATCCGCGAACTTTCTTTTTCTGAAGAGTTCGATGCGGTCACCTGCTGGTACGATAGTCTGAACTATATATTGGATAGGGAGGAACTGAAGCAGGTATTCGAAGGAGTCCATTCTGCTCTCCGAGAAGGCGGTATTTTCGTCTTCGACGTGAACACAGTTCACGTTATGGAAGAGGTCTGGAACGAACAGACCATGGTGAAAGAGGATTCTTCGGATAGGTTCGATATGGTGGAACAGAACTACGATGAAGAGGAAAGGGTCACGAGTTTGAAACTCACCTCTTTCCTGCGGGAAGACAGCTCATGGAGAAAGATAGAAGAGGTCCATAAAGAGCGTGCTTACAGTTTTGAAGAGCTGAGAGAGATCTTCGACGAAGTCGGTTTCGAAGAATCGGCCTCTTGGAAGGATATCAGGGAGAGAAAAGAGATCGATGAAGAG
>Ga0207421_10003433_pt1 | contig 18870 bp, 25 predicted proteins | sample SodLakKL_010_SED_4_FD_187542 | JGI IMG/M metagenome (GOLD analysis project Ga0207421, IMG submission 187542) | Alkaline sediment microbial communities from Lake Tanatar, Kulunda Steppe, Russia - 8KL_010_SED (SPAdes) (version 2) | ecosystem: Environmental > Aquatic > Non-marine Saline and... | reverse complement strand
GAGTCCTGCTCGGGGAGCCACGGGCCCATAGCTCAGTTGGTCAGAGCCACCGGCTCATAACCGGTAGGTCCCTGGTTCGAGTCCAGGTGGGCCCACCATAGCGACTAAAAAACCCCGCTTAAGGCGGGGTTTTGTTTTGGAAAAAATAAAGAGGAGAGATGTACAGGTGCTTCCACTTCGCTTGCAACAGATTATGGACATGTTGCTGCCCTACCGAAGTACTGCTGATATAGGGACAGATCATGCCCTGCTCCCATGTTCGCTGGCCCGCCACCCCTTTTGGGGGGGGCAAAAAGTAATTGGTACTGACGTGGCCTTGGAACCCCTGGAACGAGGGCGAGAAAATATTACCCGCTGGGGATTATGGGACAGAGTTGAGCTTCGCCAGGGATGGGGCTTAAACCCCATCGGGGAGCTGGAAGTAGATCAGGTCATTATTTCCGGTCTCGGGGGTAGAAAGATAGCCAAAATAATAAAAAAAGGTGGCAGGGAAACGGGAGGCATCGACCATTTTTTTCTGCAACCCCATCGAGACGCGTTTTTTCTTCGCAAATGGCTTGTCGAGAGGGGCTGGGCTATAGTCAATGAAGAAATCGAAAAGGAAAAAGGAAATTTTTATTTGGCGATAAGGTTCGATCGGAGGGTTGAAGAAAGACGCTATTTTGATTGGGAACTGGAAATTGGGCCGATTCTAATAGCCAAAAAACCTCCCTTGCTTTCTGATTACCTGGAAGAAAAAGTGCAGGAATTCAACACCATACTGGAGAAGATTCGAGGAAGAAAACCAGGTCATCCCCTGGAGAAATACTGGGAAAAGAAAATTGATTTATATAAAGGAGTAAGGCAATGGCTATATCCACAAAAGAACTAATCAACATTCTCAATAACCTGTTCCCGGAGGAAAGGAGCGAACCTGGTGATAGGGTTGGTTTGCAGATTGAACCTGCAGTAGACCAGGTTAAAAAGATTCTTCTTGCCCTTGATCCAGGCAGGGAAGTTCTGGAAGAAGCAATAGAGCACAAAGCTGACTTGGTTTTAACCCATCACCCTCTTTTTTTTAAACCTGTGTTTAAAATTGGACGGAACGATGTTTGCAGGGCTTTTGTCCGCTCGGGGATTGGACTTTTCGTCGCCCACACCAACTTTGATCGTGATTTCCTTGCTCCGACCTGGGGTCAGGTTTTCCAGTTAAAAAATATTAAATCAATTGGACAAGGGGATGGTGAACAACTGTTTAAGGTTGTGATATTTATTCCTGATGGATATGTGGAAGAGGTTGCCCGGGCAATTTTTGCCAGCGGAGCAGGTTATATTGGAAAGTATGATCAGTCTTCCTTCCAAGCTGAAGGGAGAGGGACTTTTCGGCCGCAAAAGGAGGCCCGGCCTTTTATTGGCGAAAGAGGCCAAAGGCAAGACGTCAGGGAAATACGCCTGGAAACCATTGTTCCCAGCAGATTTTTGGGTGGGGTTGTGCAGGCTATAAAAGAGAGTCATCCCTACGAAGAGGTTGCCTATGACATTTATCCCCTGGCCAACAAACCTGATTCCGGCCTTGGCATTATTGGAGATTTACCCCACCCTCTAAAACAAGGTGGAATTGCCGATTTGATGATTGGCGAGGGGTTGGGGGTCAATTTGCGTTGGGGAAAAGTTGAAGACCGTTTAAGGCAAAAATTAGCCCTCGTTCCGGGTAAGGGAGGTAAATTATTACCAGAAGCAATAGCGGTGGGGGCAGAAATTTTTGTCTCGGGAGATATTGATTTTCACCAGTTCCAAATGGCCCAGGAGAAAGACGTTTTAATTGCTGATCCCGGACATTTCCAGCTGGAAATAAAATGCAAAAAAATTATGGAGGGTGTCCTTAGGGAAAAACTTCCCGAATTAGAACTAATTTCCTCCCAGAGGGAATTATGTCCTTATTATCACCAGGAGTAGGATATTTTGTCCTGCTCTTTTTTATTATTTGCTACTAGAATTCAAGTCAAGTAGGCAAAAGGCAGTTTGGGAAAAGAAGTGGAGAAGGGGGAAGATCTGTGCAAAAATTAGAGGTCCTGTATCAATGGCAGGAAGCCAGGTTACAAAAGAAAAAGCTGGAAAAGAAAATAAAAAATCTTCCAGAAAAGTATGAACTTGACCAGAGGAATCAACAGCTGGAAACCCTGGAAAAAGAACTTGAAAATGAAAGAAACGGGGTTGCGGAATTAAGCCGGGAATTAAAGCGCAAGGAAGACCAGGCGGCCAAGGTTGAAAATCAAAGAAAAAATTATGAGAAAAAGCTTTATCAGGGAGAAACCCAATCCGCGAAGGAATTGGAACAGCTACAAATGAAGGTAACCCAGATCCAAAAGGAGGAAGCCAGGCTGGAGGAAGATATTCTGGAAACGATGATGCACCTCGACGAGGCCAGGGAAGAGGAAGAAAAAAAGGCTGGCAAATATAAGGAGAAAAGGAAAAAAAACGAACAAGTCAAAAAAGAATACACGGAAGAAAAAGAGCAACTGGAAAAAAAAGTTTCTCAACTGGAAGAAGAAATCGTCCGGCTGGATGGGGCAGTTGAGGAAAAGCTAAAAGAAAGGTGTATTTCCCTGGCTGAACGAACCGGGCTAAGAGGTGTGGTACCCGTTGAGGGAGCAAGCTGTGGAGGCTGCAAGGTCAGTCTTTCGGCTTTTGTTCTGGAACAGGTGAAGGGAGGGAAGGAGATTGTAACATGCGAGAGCTGTTCCCGCATGCTTTTTCTCCCTGGACAATGATGGTCTCTGCTTTTATCGATGGAGCAGCGCGGGGCAACCCCGGTCCCGGCGGACTGGGCGTGGTGATCTATAAAAATGGTGAGGAAAAGCCCCTCCGCGAAATCAAAGGGTTTTTGGGAGTTACGACCAATAACCAGGCTGAATATATGGCCTTGATCAGGGCTTTGGAAGAGTTGAGAAAATTTCCCGTTAAAGAGGTAAAAATTTATTCTGACAGCCAGCTTTTAATTAGGCAGATGAACGGTGAATACAGGGTTCGAAACGAAAACCTGATTCCTCTCTATGAAAAAGCCATGAAAATGGTTGAGCGAATTCCCCGGGTTACATTCCATTTTATAAAAAGAGAGAAGAATAAAAAAGCCGATAAACTGGCAAATTTGGGGATTGATGAAGCTTGACGGAATTATTAATAAGGTGTTATCATTAAAATAAAGCAGCAGGCTGGGCAATCGCAGGTATATAGCCTGAGGAAAGTCCGAGCTCCGCAGGGCAGGATGCTGGGTAACACCCAGTGGAGGTGACTCCAAGGACAGTGCCACAGAAATAAACCGCCTCTTTCGAGAGGTAAGGGTGAAAAGGTGCGGTAAGAGCGCACCGCTGACCAGGTGACTGGCCGGGTCCAGGTAAACCCCATCCGGAGCAAGACCTAATAGGGGGAGGTTTTAAGGGTGGCCCGCCTACTCCCCGGGTAAGGTCGCTCAAGGTACCAGGCAACTGGTACCGGAGATAGATGATTGCCGTAAACAGAACTCGGCTTACTGGCCTGCTGCTTTTTTTGTATATTTCCGGGATTTAATTAACTCATAGATGACAAATTCGGAAATTTTTGATATAATACGAATTAAATAAAACTTAACAATTTAACTTCCTTCTAAAAAGCATTGAACTGAGGTGAAAAAGTGCGAAAGGTAGATATTCTCGATGTCGTAAAAAGGTTGCGGTCAATATCTCAGCGGGCAAAAAAAGTAAAAAACCATAATATTGACTTAGGGGAAAGGGTTCTAGAAAACAGGGTCATGGTTTTAGAAGGATACCTCAATTTTCTGGACCAGGATGCAATACCTGCTTTAAAAGGTATTATCAAGGAATTAGACGCACTTGGAGAAAAGGTTTATATTGGAGGTTCTAGCCATGACTGATCACGTTTACCAGATGGTTCAGTATCCCCTGAAGAAAGTGGTTCGGGTTTTGACCGAACTCGAGGATTTGAACTCCTTACCGCCTGAACAATTAGCCCCCGAAATTCGCGAAGAGTTAAAAAATGAACTTGCAGTTTTTATTGATCACTGGGAAGAAGATGGCAGATGGGCCATAAAAAATTTAATTGATAATCTAAGAAGTCAATTATAAAATAAGGCGGGATGAAACCCGCCTTTTTCTTTGCGGAAAGAAACCTATAAAAAATTGCCTAACTTGACCGCTCCCGGGATTATGAGTTATAATTTCTGTGGAGGGATGAAAATGCCGCTTTATGAGTATAAATGCAGTAAATGTGTTCAGATTTTTGAAGAACTGGTAAATGGAACCGGAGAAAAGATAACCTGCCCAACCTGTGGGGGAAAAGCTTGTGAAAAGCTTCTTTCCACCTTTGCTACCCCCGGAGGCCCGGGTAATAACAGCTGTCCAACTACCTGTCAGAAAGGGTCCTGCGGGACCTGTGGATAAGGCTCACTTCAGTGAGTCTTATTATTTATCGGGAGGGAAACCAATGAATAACCAGAGGAATATTGAGCTTGCCACCCAGTTTATAAAGGATTATATTTCTAAAGCAGGAGCGAAGGGTGTTGTTATTGGAATATCAGGCGGCCTTGATTCGGCAGTAACTGCGTACCTGGCCTGCCGCGCCCTTAAGCCTGAAAATGTTTTTGGCTTAATTCTACCTTATAAAACCACCGCTCCCCAGAGTTTAAAAGATGCTGCATTAATAGTTGGTGAACTGGGAATAAAACATGAACAGGTTGATATTACTCTCCAGATAGATGCTTATTATCAAAAATGGGGCCAGAATGCAGATCACTTGCGGATTGGTAATAAAGCCGCCCGGGAACGGATGACAATTCTTTATGATTGGGCTCAAAAAATGGATTATCTGGTCCTGGGGACCAGCAATAAAACCGAGTGGGTTTTAGGTTATTTTACAATGTGGGGAGATATGGCTGCTGCCCTGGAACCCCTGGGTGACTTATATAAGACCCAGGTTCGCGAAATGGCTGAGAATTTAGGAGTACCAGAGCAGATAATTAAAAAAGCTCCAACTGCCGATTTGTGGCCGGGGCAAACAGATGAAGAGGAAATTGGAATTTCCTATGCAGAGATTGATAAAATCCTCTATTTGTATATAGAAAAAAAGCAGTCTCTTTCCCAAATAATCCAGGCTGGTTTCAGTGAAAGAAAAACGGAAAAAGTTGCGAATATGGTTCGGGGAAGCGGTTTTAAGCGCAGATTACCTAGCGTTCTCCAACTGCAGTACTGCCAGGAGCCTTTAATTTAATTCTCTAAAGGGGGTGTTACCCTGTGGCCGGACATTCCAAGTGGGCGAATATTAAGCATAAAAAATCCAAAGAAGACGAAAAAAGAGGAAAGATTTTTTCCAAGTTGAGCCGGAAGATTACTGTCGCAGCCAGGCAGGGAGGCGGTGACCCGGAAACCAATTCCGATTTGCGGCTCGCTATCCAAAAGGCGAAGGACAATAACATGCCGAATGATAATATTGACCGCGCAATCAAAAGAGGGACCGGTGAATTGGAAGGATTTAATTATGAAAGCTTTATTTATGAAGGTTATGGTCCCGGGGGAGTTGCCCTGTATATTGAACTCATGAGTGATAACCGGAACCGAACGGCTTCAGAAATTCGCCATATTTTAACCAAAAATGGCGGAAATCTGGGCGAGCAGGGCTGTGTATCCTGGATGTTTAGTAGAAGGGGACAGATAATAATTAACCCCGAAGAAGCAGTTGTTGATACGGAAGAATTAATGCTACTGGCTATCGATTGCGGGGCAGAGGACTTTACAGAAGAAGACGGGATTTATACAATTTATACTTCCCCGGCCGAACTGGAGAGCGTCCGAGAGGGCCTGGAAACAGAAGAAGTAACTCTCAGTTCCGTTGATATAGCGATGATTCCTCAGAATACAGTTGCCCTGGATGAGAGGGATGCCAAAAAAGTTCTCCGGCTTATGGAAGCCCTGGAAGATCACGATGATGTCCAGGAAGTTTATTCCAATTTTGATATTCCCGAAGAAGTAATGGAAGCTGTTAGTGAATAGGGTGATGGGAGAGGTTAAAATGTACCTTGGGATCGATCCGGGCCTGGCAACTATGGGTTATGGTTTGGTAGAGGAAAAAGAGAATCGCCTGGTTTGCCAGGAATATGGGGTTTTGTCCACCTCCAGTGACGAGGATATGCCCCGAAGATTGTGCTCCCTTTATGAAAGGGCAAATGAATTAATTAAAAAATATAAACCCTGCAACCTGGCCCTGGAGCAGCTTTTTTTCAGCAAGAATGTAAAAACTGCTTTCCAGGTGGGTCAGGCCCGCGGAGTAATTATTCTTGCTGCTGCCCAGAATGGGTTGGAAGTTTTTGAATATTCTCCGCTTGAAATTAAAAAAGCCATTACTGGCTACGGACAGGCAGATAAAAAACAGATGCAGTCCCTGGTTAAATCAATTCTCCGGCTAAAAGAAATTCCGAAGCCGGATGATGCTGCGGATGCGCTTGCTGTTGCTATTTGTCACCTGCAAGTCCATCGCTTGCGCAGGAAAATGGAGGAATCGCTATGATCGGTCATCTTGAAGGATATTTAACCTACCGGGAGGAAGAATGGGTTGTAATAGATGTGGGAGGAGTTGGCTATGAAGTCCGGCCCAGTCGTTCTCTTATCCAGGAACTTCCTTCGGGTAAAGAAAAGGTGAAAATTTTTACTCATACCTATGTCCGGGAGGATAGCTGGACCATTTTTGGTTTTACTGACAGGGCAGAGCTAAATTCCTTCCGATTACTTTTGCGGGTAAGCGGAATAGGTCCTGCCGCTGCCCTGGAAATTGTTTCTACCCTTCCTGTGGAGGAGCTTCATCGAGCTATTGCTGATGAGGATCTCGAACAGTTATGCAGGGTAAATGGAATTGGAAAAAAGACAGCCCAGCGGCTGGTATTTGAGTTAAGGGGTAAATTACCCGAGCGGGAGGGAGTAGGAGCGGTAGAGAGTACTGCTGGAGAGCTCTACACCGCACTGGAAGCCCTGGGTTATTCGCGTAATGAAGTTCGGAGGGCAATTTCGGCCATGGATACCCAGCAAGGAGATTTATCTGAACAGGTGCGAAAAGCTCTTCAGATTTTAGGTAGGGATTGAGGTGGAAAAAGATATGGAAGAAAGGATAGTTTCTCCTGTTCCCTTACAGGGCGAGCAGGAGATAGAAAATTCTCTACGCCCGAAAAATTTTGCCGAATATATCGGCCAGGAAGGAGTAGTTAAGAATCTCAAGGTTTTTATCCAGGCAGCCCGGGAAAGGGGTGAGCCCCTTGACCACCTTCTCCTGTGTGGTCCTCCAGGGCTGGGAAAAACTACCCTGGCTCATATTGTTGCCCAGGAAATGGGGGTTAATCTCCGCAGCACCTCGGGCCCCGCTCTGGAAAGGGCTGGAGATCTGGCAGCGATTTTAACCAATTTACAGCCGGGCGATATTCTTTTCGTTGATGAAATCCACCGCCTTCCCCGGATGGTTGAAGAAATCCTTTATCCGGCCATGGAAGATTTTGCCCTGGATATTGTAATTGGGAAGGGGCCAAGTGCTCGAACTCTAAAACTGGATATTCCCGGCTTCACCCTTGTTGGGGCAACTACGAGAGAGGGACTTTTGACTGCTCCCCTGCGAAGCAGATTCGGGATTCTATCCAGGCTTGATTATTACAAAACCAAGGAAATTGAAAGGGTCCTGGAGCGTTCCTGCCGGGTTTTAGAAATTGAAGCCGAACCGACAGGTTTAACTCGTATAGCATCCAGGTCCCGGGGTACCCCCCGTGTGGCCAACAGGCTTTTAAAAAGAGTCCGTGATGTAGCGCAGGTTGAAGGAGATGGAATAATTACACCAGAACTTGCGGAGAAAGCTCTGGATCAACTGGAGGTCGATCACCTGGGACTGGAGGGGCTGGATCGGAAGATTCTGCGAACTATTGTTAAAAAATTCGAAGGTGGCCCGGTCGGACTGGGAACAATTGCGGCCGCGATAAGCGAAGAAACAGAAACAGTTGAAGACGTTTACGAACCTTTCCTGCTGCAGGCAGGCCTTTTACAGCGAACCCCCCGGGGCAGGATAGCCACTCCCCAGGCTTATCGACACCTGGGCCTGGAATTTCCCCAAGAGGGAAAGCGAGGGTTATTTGATGAGTAAAAAAAGCCTCTTAATGCACATTTGCTGCGGCCCTTGTGCGACCTATCCCTTTGAAATTTTACGGGAAGATTTTTCCCTTAAAGGTTATTTTTATAACCCCAATATCCACCCCTACCGGGAATTTGAAAGACGACGAAAAAGCACCAAGCAAGCAGCAGAATATTACGGTGTTGATTTAAAGGTTGACAATGACTATCCCCTGGAAGGTTTTCTGGCTACAGCCGGGAGCAAAAAACCCCAGAGATGCCAGACCTGTTATCGGATTCGGCTGGGTAAGACTGCCCGCGAAGCCCGGGAGGGGAACTTTGATGGGTTTACTACAACCCTTCTAATCAGCCCCTATCAGGATTTAGAGGAAATAATCAGGGCAGGACAAAAGGCTGCAAGCCTTTGGGGAGTAAGTTTTTTTGCTCCTGACCTGCGCAAGGGGTTTTCCCGGTCCCGGGAGCTTGCTCAAAAATTAAATCTATATCGCCAGGGTTATTGTGGCTGTATTTTTAGTGAAAAGGAAAGGTATTACAGGAGGGAATAACCAAATGGGAGAGATTGGCCGGATATTAATAATTACCGGTGCAGTCTTGATTGGACTGGGCTTGCTTTTGCATCTTTTTGGCGGGGTTCCCGGCCTGGGTCGTCTTCCGGGTGATATATATATCAAAAGAGAGAATTTTATTTTCTTTTTCCCGATAACCACAATGATTATTATCAGTATAATTCTTTCCCTTTTGTTCCGGTTTTTCCGCTAGAGGAGGAAGCCAATTGGAAGTAAGTGAATTTGATTTCGAGTTACCTCAAAAATTAATAGCCCAAAAGCCCGTTTCCCATCGGGATCAGAGCAGATTACTGATTTTAGACCGGGAAAAAGAGAATTTGGGGGAAACGGTTTTTTCTGAAATAACCCGCTTTCTTGACTCCAGTGATGTTCTGGTTTTGAATGAAACCAAGGTTAGGCCGGCCCGCCTTCATGGGAAGAAGCACGGGACAGGCGGCAAAGTTGAGATATTGCTTCTCCGGCCAGGGGCTTCAGAACTGGAATGGGAGATCCTGGCAAAACCAGGTCGACGGCTTCAACCCGGTACAGTTCTGGACTTTGGCAGCAGAGAAAAAGCTGCAGAAATAATGGCAAAAAAGCCTGATGGAGGACGGGTGATTAAATTTTCGTCCAGAGAAGATCTGGATGGAGTTATCAAGGAAGTAGGAGAACTCCCCTTGCCTCCGTATATCAAAAAGCCTCTGGAAAAACCAGAAAACTACCAAACCGTTTATGCAAAAAAGGAAGGGTCGGTAGCCGCCCCTACAGCGGGCCTGCATTTCACCCCGGAATTACTTGACCGGATCAAGCAAATGGGAATAGAAATGGCCAGGGTAGTTCTCCATATTGGTTATGATACTTTTCGGCCGGTAGAGGTTGAAAGGGTTACCGACCATGAGATGCACAGTGAATATTTTGAGGTCCCTCCGGAAACTGCAAAACTGGTAAACGAGGCAAAAGCTGATGGCCGTCGGATCGTTGCTGTAGGTACAACGGTCGTGAGAACACTGGAGGCAGCTTATTCTCATAAAGAAGGGATTCGCCCCGGTTCCCGTGAAACTGATCTTTTTATCTATCCCGGGTTTAAGTTTAATGTTGTTAATGCCTTAATTACCAATTTTCATCTGCCCCGTTCTTCCTTATTGATGCTGACCTGTGCTTTCGGAGGGAAAGAAAACGTTTTACATGCCTACCGGTATGCGGTAAAAAGAGAATTCCGGTTTTTTTCTTTTGGTGATGCGATGTTTATCAGGTAAAGGAATGGTGTTATGACAATAAAGTTTAATGTAATAGCAGAGGATAATTCAACCTGCGCCCGACTGGGTAAGCTTCGGATCGGGAGAAATGAGCTGGAAACCCCCGTCTTTATGCCGGTGGGAACCCAGGCGACTGTAAAGGGACTTACTCCGGAAGAAGTCCTGGAAACAGGTGGTAGGATTATCCTGGTCAACGCTTATCACCTTTATCTTCGCCCCGGTTCTGAATTAATCAGGGAAGCCGGGGGATTACACAGGTTTATGAACTGGCCTGGGTCAATTCTTACCGATAGCGGAGGTTTCCAGGTATTTAGCCTGGCCCAATTAAATAAAGTTAACGATTCCGGGCTGGTTTTCCAGTCCCATATTGACGGTTCCTACCATGAATTTACACCGGAAAAAGCCATTCAGGTGCAAATGGATTTAGGAGCCGATATTATTATGGCTTTTGATCAGTGTACTGGGTTTGGGGTAAATTATGAAGAAGCCCGGGAAGCCCTCAGGCGAACAACCCGCTGGGCAGAGAGGTGTCTGCAGGCTCATACCAGAGAGGACCAGGCCCTTTTTGGAATTGTCCAGGGTAATTTTTATCCTGACCTGCGGGAACGGAGTTTAAAAGAACTTGTTGATATGGATTTTCCTGGATACGCACTTGGTGGGCTGAGTGTTGGGGAACCGCGGGAAGAAATGCAGAAGATCTTAAGTGTCTTCGGCCCAAAACTTCCAGTTGACAAGCCCCGTTACCTTATGGGGGTGGGAACTCCGGAAGATTTACTGGAAGGAATGAGCCGGGGAATCGACATGTTTGATTGTGTTTTTCCAACCCGAACAGGACGAACGGGTTCCCTTTTTACCAGGCAGGGCCGGATAAATATCAGGAATTCGAGGTTTAAAAATGACTTTAGTTCCCTGGAAGAAAAATGTAACTGCGGGGTTTGTACCGGTTACACCAAAGCCTATTTACACCATTTATTCCGCCAGAAAGAAATTCTGGGGATGCGACTTGCTACCTACCACAACCTTTTTTTCCTGTCCCAATTAATGGCAGAAGCCAGGCAGGCTATTGGACGTTGGGATTTTGCAAAGTATAAAAATGAATTTCTTGCAGAATATCAATAAAAGTTAAGAAGGACTTTACCTTCCATTTGTGGAAGGACTTATTTTGAATATATCTGGAAAGGAGTATGTCTAATGCATAGTTTGTTAAATAGTTTGGTACTTGCACAAAATGGCGAGGGTGGAATTGGAATTGGCATGATTTTATTCTGGGTCCTGATTTTTGGTGTTTTTTATTTTATCCTGATCAGGCCTCAGCAAAAGCAACAAAAAGAACATCGAAAGTTAATCTCGGAACTCAAAGCCGGTGACCATATAGTTACTATTGGTGGCTTTAAAGGCGTAATTACCCAGGCTAAAGAGGATGGTTTCAAGGTCCGTTTGGCTCCTGAAGTCGAAATGGAGATAATTAAAAGTGCTGTTGGGCGCCGCCAGGGTGATGAACCTAAAAAGAAAAAGTAAAAGCGAGGTAGAAAACTGATGGGAAGGGCTAAAAAAAAGGATAAATCCCAGTTTCGAGAATTCCTGGAATCAATCCTGATTGCTGGGATCCTTGCGTTTTTTATTATAACTTTTGTAGTCCAATCTTTTGTGGTGGAGGGACCTTCAATGCAACCAAGCTTCCACCATGGAGAGCGCTTATTTGTTAACAAATTTATCTACCGGTTCCGGGAACCCGAGCGGGGAGAGGTTATTGTTTTTGAACCCAGCGGGGCACCTTCAGATAAATTTATTAAAAGGGTTGTCGGTCTGCCCGGGGAAACAGTAGAACTTAGAGGCGGAGATGTATATATAAATGGTGAAATCCTAGAAGAGGATTATACCCAGGATCCGCCTCGTCGCAATTATGGGCCGTATGAAGTTTCGCCGGAAGAAGTTTTTGTCCTTGGGGATAACAGGAGTAATAGCTCTGACAGCCGTTTTCCTCACGTGGGGATGGTTGAATACAATTCGATTTCCGGTAAAGCTTTCTGGGTTTACTGGCCAATTAATGAAATGAGGCTTGTTCAAGAACCAGCTTATTGAGGAGGGCTAATCAGTGTATTTTGCAAAACCTGGACCGGATAACACTGACAGAACTGTTGAACTGGCACTAAAAAGAGCAAATGAGTTGAATATTAAAAATATTGTAGTTGCTTCCAATTCCGGGGCTACTGCCGAAAAATTTCTGGATAAGGGACTAAATGTAATTTGTGTAACTCACCAGGTTGGGTTTAGAAATCCGGGGGAAGATGAGATGGCTCTCGAAACTAGAAAAGAGCTTTCGGAAAAGGGAGTAAAGATATTGACAACTACCCACCTTCTTGGTGGAGTAGGGCGAGCGGTCCGCAACAAGTTTGGGGGTCTTTACCCCGGAGAGATGGTGGCTCATTCCCTGAGAATGTTGGGCCAGGGAGTCAAAGTGGGTCTGGAGATTTCCGTTATGGCCTTGGATTCGGGATTGATTCCTTACGGCGAGGATATAATTGCTGTTGGCGGGGCGGGTAAGGGAGCGGATACTGCCATCGTTGTCCGCCCGGAACATTCGCAAAACATTTTCTCTTCCAGGATCAAGGAAATTGTTTGCAAACCAGCAAGCTAATAACACGGGCTTTGGCCCGTGTTTTTGGTAGTTTTCGCGGGGAGGCTTAATTGTGCAGGTTCAAATAGCAATTAATAAAACCAATAAATTTGGTCAGTCCCAGGGGGGAGATACTGCTGAGATCGTTGAAAGGCCCCGGGGAGGAATTTCCCTGATCCTTGTGGATGGCCAGGGTAGCGGTCAGGGTGCCAAAAGGATTAGTTCCCTGGTTGCAAATAAGGCGGTTTCCATGATTGGAGATGGGGCAAGAGATGGTGCTGTTGCCAGAGCTGTCCATGATTACCTTTATACAATGAGGCATGGGAAAGTATCTGCAACTCTAACCATTCTTTCCGTTGATATTAGTTCTGGAACTCTTTTAATAACCCGGAACTGCAACACCCCCGTTATTATCAGCTATCCGGGGGGTGGGATTGATATTTTGGATAAACCTGTCCCTCCCATCGGAGTTCACCCTCTATTGAGGCCAGATATACAACAGGTTGAATTAAAAGAAAATATCCGGGTTGCAGCTTTTACTGATGGAATATATAAAACCGGGTCAGAGGATGAAGAGGTTTTAACTATCCTTGAAACCGGTTTGAAGAAAGGGGAGATTTCCCTGCAGCAATTGGGACAGGATTTATTTGGGAAAGCCCTTGAACTTGAGAAAAAGAAGCCCAGAGATGATATGACACTGGCTTTATTAGGGCTTGAACCAGGACCTGATGATCATAAAGCGCGTTCTTTTTTCCTGTCCTTACCGCTCTAGGGAAAGAATGATGAACCCAGAAATCATGATTGTAGGGGTTTGTGCAGCGGGGAAATCGACCCTGGTGCAGAGATTACGAGAGATGGGTTATATAGTTGAAACTGTTTCTCAGGAGCACTCTTCCAATCCTTTTCTCTGGAAGCGCCGGGAGCCTTTTTTCCTGGTGGTCTTAGATTGTGAACTGGGAACCGCGAGGGAAAGAAGACAGAGGGAAATTCCCGAAAACAGATTTCTGGTTCAAAAAAATAAGCTGAAGAAGGCCAGGGAAAACTGCGATTTTTTCTTGCGAACTGACAGTTTAACCGTTGAAGAGAGTGCTCAAAGAATTTTAGAAGCCTACCGGGGAAAAAAGGCAAAAGAGAGGGGGAATGATTAATGGGGTTAACCTTGAAGGAGATTAGGGATGATGAAAGGATTAACTGTTACATGGAAATAGCTGACGACAATCTGGCTGCCCTGGGCTACACCGAACACGGGAAACGACATGCTCGCCTGACGGCGGGGATCGCGGCCCATATTCTTGAAGAACTGGGATATTCTGAAAGGAAACAGGAACTGGGGGCGATAGCCGGTTATCTCCATGATATCGGAAATGTGGTAAACCGTGTTAATCATGATGTTAGCTCGGCTCTTTTGTCAGAACAGATCCTTTTTTCCCGGGGGATGGTTCTGAAGGATATCGCTATTATAATTGGAGCAATTGGCAACCACGATGAAGGAGAAGGTTTCCCGGTTTCTCCGATTTCCGCTGCCATTATTATCGCTGATAAATCCGATGTTCACAGGAGCAGAGTACGGGAGAAAGACAGGGCTCTTTTCGATATTCATGACCGAGTCAACTATGCTTCCGAAGCCTCCCGGGTTCATGTTGATGCCCAGAACAAGCTTATTTCTCTGGAGATCACTATTGATACAGAGATGGTCTCAGTTATGGATTATTTTGAAATTTTCCTCGACCGGATGAATATGTGCCGCAGGGCGGCCAAAGCCCTGGGTTGTAATTTTAATCTAACCATAAATGAAACCCGCCTTTTATAGGAAAGATTCTAATGGGAAAAAGTTTGACAAGGCGGGTAGTTAATTCTATAATGAATGAGAATGCAAACAGTTGTGGGAAAGGAGAACAGCAATGGGTTGGAAACAAAAACAAATTTTAAAAGGTTTGCTGGTGATTTTTGTAATTGCCATTTCAGTGGTTTCCTTCTGGCATTCCGGGATAAATTTAGGGCTTGATTTGGCTGGAGGGACCCACGTTGTTCTTGAAGCACAGGATACTGGAACCCGGCAGGTTGATGCCCAGACAATGGCCGCCTTGAATCGGATCATTGAAAGAAGGGTTAACCAGCTGGGGCTCTCTGAACCAAGAATTCAGAGAAGCGGTGATCGCCGTTTGATTGTTGAATTACCGGCTGTTGATGAGCCTGACCGGGCCATCCAGGTAATCGGAAGAACCGCCCAGCTAACATTCAGGGATGCTGATGGAAATATCCTAATGACTGGCGAACACCTGGTTGATGCGCGGAGCGAATATGACCAGATGTACAGAAATCCAGTCATCAACTTCCAGCTTGATAGTGTGGGAGCGCAACGTTTCGCCCAGATAACTCAGGCCATGCTGGGCGAACCCATGCAGATTTATCTGGATGATGATTGGCTTTATACCGGAACGGTAGAAAGTGTTATTAGCGACCGTGGCCAAATCAGGGGTTTTGGTTCTCTTGAGGAGGCGGAAGAAGTTGCTGTCCTGCTCAGGGAAGGTGCTTTACCGGTTCCCTTAAGCATTGAAGAAAGCAGGACTGTTGGCCCCACGCTGGGCCAGGTTTCCATTGAACAGAGTCTCCGAGCTGGGGCTCTGGGGTTGGTTTTAGTTGGGGTTGCCATGATTTCTTTTTACCGCTTACCGGGAATAATTGCAACCATTACCCTTGGAATTTATGGAATGCTTGTTATTGGCCTATTAGCAGGCCTTCAGGCTGTTTTGACTCTTCCGGGAATTGCGGGGTTGATTCTTTCAATTGGAATGGCCGTTGATGCCAATATCATTATTTTTGAGAGGATCAAAGAAGAATTGCGCTTCGGTAAAACCCTTCGGGCTTCAATTGAATCTGGTTTTAGAAGGGCCATGACGGCGATTATCGATGCCAATATAACCACCCTGATTACAGCACTGGTGCTTGCTTATTTTACTGTTGGAACCGTTAGGGGTTTTGCAATTACTCTGATAATTGGAATTTTTGCCAGTATGTTCTGCGCTTTGATTATTACAAGGATTTTGCTCGATTTTGCTTATGATTTGAAGGTCCTCAAAGGCGGGCATAACTTTGTTGGGGCAAGGAGGTAGTAGCCTTGGACTTTGTAGGGAATAGGAAAATTTGGTATGGTATTTCAATACTGCTAATTGTCGTTGGACTTCTTTTCCTGGGGATTAGGGGTTTAAATCTGGGAATTGATTTCCGGGGAGGCTCTCTAATTGAATACATGTTTGAAGAGAGGGTTACCCTGGGTGAATTTAGAGAAGTTCTGGCTCAAGTTGATCTGGATGATGAAGGAGCAGTGGTCCAACCCTCCGACCAGGAAGAGATTTTTGGAATTTTGCTCCGGACCAGAGCACTTACCCCTGAAGAAAGCGAAAGCCTGACTAATGCCTTGCGGGCAGAATTTGGTTCTGCAGAACAGCTCCGGGCTGAGATTGTCTGGCCAACAATAGGGGAAGAATTAACCTGGAGGGCAATTCTTGCTCTTGTTGTGGCCTCCCTTGTAATTATTGTTTATTTGAGCATTCGCTTTGAACCCAAATATGCTATGGCGGCACTGCTCGCGGTTCTCCACGACGCTCTAATTGTAATCGGGTTTTTCGCTCTTGTTTTTAGAGAGGTGAATACGCCTTTTGTGGCAGGTCTTTTAACAATAATAGGTTATTCAATTAATGACTCTATTGTAATTTTTGACCGGATCAGGGAAAACAAAAAGTTCAAACGGTACAAAGATTATAAAGAGTTGGTTAATGCATCTATTATTGCGAATTTACCCCGGTCGATAAATACCTCTGTTACAACACTGCTCTGTGTTACAGCAATATTCCTTTTTGGGGGAGTTACCATAAAAGCTTTCATGCTGACTCTCTTGGTTGGTTTTATTGCAGGGACTTATTCTTCGATTTTTATAGCCAGCCCATTTTTAATAACAATCGAAGAAAAGATTCCTTTCTTAAGAGGGAAAGAGGCCTAAGGGCCTCTTTTTTTTTGGGGAAGGAAACTAATTTCAAAAAACGAATATATATTAGCAGGAGGGAGGGGTTTAAATTGCAGACCCTGATTATTGCAGCTCTAATTTTTGCCCTTCTAATTGCAATTTTTGCCAGTCAGAATGCCGAACTTGTTGAAATTGAATTTATTTTCTGGCAAACCGAAACTCCCCTGGTGGTGGTCGTCCTCGCGGCCGCAATCCTGGGAGCTTTAATCATTGGATTGCCCGGTTGGATAAAACAATTTCGGCAGACCTATGTAGTCCGGGCTCTAAGACAGAAGATAAGTCGTTTGGAAAAAGAAAAAGAAGATCTGGCGTTTCTAATAGACCATTCCCGTCCTGCTAATGGGTTTTCAGACGAAGAACTGGAAGAAGGAGAGGAAAATCATAATGACCGGCTCAACTAAAATATTAATTGCCCCTGAAGAAAATAAGGAGATGGTAAAATACCTGAGCAGAACCATGGATATTTCACGCTGGTTGGCGAGTTTTCTCGTGAACAGAGGGATCGTAACACCCCGGGAAGCGGGCTTTTTTCTTTTTGGCGACCTTTGTGATCTACCCTCTCCTTTCGAATTAAAAGATATGGATAAAGCTGTGGAGAGAATAAATAAAGCTATAAAAAACCTTGAAGAAATAATGGTTTACGGAGATTATGACGCCGACGGGATCACTGCAACTGCTCTGCTAACTCATTTTTTAAGAAAAGCGGGTGGTAAAGTTTTTCCGTTTTTACCCCGTCGGGAACGAGAAGGTTATGGACTGGATGGGGAGGCTGTCCGAAAAGCTGCAAAGAGCGGAATAAAACTTTTAATTACAGTAGATTGTGGGAGCAAAAATGCCGATGAAATTTCTCTGGGCAGATCTCTGGGGATGGATGTAATAGTTACCGATCATCATCAGATTGAAAAGTTGCCTCCCGCAAATGCAGTTATTAATCCCCACAGGACCGACGATAGTTATCCTTTCCCGGATCTTGCTGGAGTGGGAGTTGCTTATAAGCTTTGCCAGGGGACCATGGAAAAAATAGAAAAACCGGGATGCTTTTCTCCCCAACTGGGGGAATTGCTTCCCCTGGTCGCAATAGGAACGGTCGCGGACCTTGTTTCCCTGCGGGAAGAAAACAGGATCCTGGTCAGAGAAGGATTAAGAGAACTGGAGCAAACTTCTTTCATTGGCTTGAAGGCACTCCTGAAGAAGTCCGGTATTGAAGGACAGATTAATAGCGGGAATATTTCTTTTGGTCTGGCCCCGCGCTTGAACGCTGCAGGAAGATTGAAAACAGCTAAAATTGCCCTGGAGCTTCTTTTAACTGAAGATCCCCTGAAAGCGAAGAGACTCAGCAAGATTCTCGATCGGTTGAATAGGAGGAGGCAGGCTGTAGAAGAAAAAATTGTTAATGAAGCTCGGGAGATATTTTCCAGAAGGAAAACGGACCGGATTTTGCTTGCCGCCTCTCGGGAATGGAACCCCGGGGTGGTGGGAATTGCTGCTTCTAAGCTTGTGGAAGAATTTTCCCGTCCGGTTTTATTAATTGGCCTGGAAGGTACCGAAGGCAAGGGTTCTGGGCGGAGTATTCCCGGATTTGACCTTTATCAAGCCCTGAAAAGCGCAGAGGACTGCCTGGTCAAATTTGGTGGACATCCTATGGCCGGAGGTTTTACAGTTGAAGCTTCGAAGGTAGATGATTTGGACAGAAAAATGAACCAATTTGCCCTGGAAAACCTGCCTGACGAACTTTTGCGGAAGAGAATCTCTGTTGAAGGGTTAATCGACCTGGAGCAGACTGATTTCAGTTTGATTGATGACATTGAAAAACTTGCTCCTTTTGGGATTGGTAACCCCCGTCCCCTATTCAGCAATGAGAGCCTGACCATCAGGCAAAAAAGACAGGTGGGGCGGGAGGGGAAACACCTTCAATTAAAACTGGCATCCCAAGGGAAAAAAACCTTCCGGCAGGCGATTGCTTTTCGGATGGGTTCCCGCTATGCTGAGTTGGAGAAAGGAAAGGGCTATCAGGTTGTTTTTGTTCCCAAAACCAATGAGTGGAATGGCCGCAAGGAGGTTCAACTGGAAGTTAAGGATATTTCTCCTTCTTATATAAAGGAAGTGACTGAGAAAAGGGAGTCGGGAAGAGGTTCTTTTTCCCTTTTGAAATCGGGAAATTTTAAACCCGGTAGGGAAAAAATTCTGAAATTAATTGCTGAAGAAATTGCCTCGAGTGGGAAAAAGGGAATTTACCTTGCTCCCACTCTCAGGCGTTTGAACCGGGCCTGGCAAAAAAGGCCGGGGAAAATGGAATGTG